>Ga0065711_1004114_pt1 | contig 24933 bp, 11 predicted proteins | sample Hoacrofraction12_FD_59098 | JGI IMG/M metagenome (GOLD analysis project Ga0065711, IMG submission 59098) | Hoatzin crop microbial communities from Cojedes, Venezuela - Epithelial fraction 12 v2 (version 2) | ecosystem: Host-associated > Birds > Digestive system > Esophagus > Crop | place...
GAGCTCCATCCAACCTGGCCTTGAACACTGCCAGGGAGGGGGCAGCCACAGCTTCTCTGGGCAACCTGTGCCAGTGCCTCACCACCCTCATGGTGAAGAATTTCTTCCTAATATCTAATCTAAATCTGCCCTCTGATAGTTTACAGCCATTTTCCCTTGTCCTATCACTATACACACTTGTGAAAAGCCCCTCTCCATCCTTCCTGTAGGCCCTCTTCAGGTACTGGAAGGCTGCTCTAAGGTCTCCCTGAAGCCTTCTCTTCTCCAGGCTGAACAGCCCCAACTCCCTCAGCCTGTCCTCGTAGGAGAGGTGCTCCAGCCCTCTGATCATCTTCATGGCCCTCCTCTGGACCCACTCCAACACACCCATGTCCTTCCTATGTTGCGGGCCCCAGGTTTTTTTATTATTATTATTATTACTGCTCTTTGAATGTTTATACCTTCCTTGGTTCTCTACTTTAACACCAGACTTGGTTGATTAAGAGCTGTTGGATGATTTCAGTGGCTATTTACTTGTCACTGTCGTCTTCTTTACTTTTGCCTTTCTCCCAGCTTCAACTACTTGCAGGGTGAACAATGACATACGTTTTACTTTTAGGTTCCTCCTGCTACTATGTTTAGGTTTCAAGCTCTGCAAGGATTAAGTTTGTTCATTTGAAAACCAGTCAGTACCATTTTTATTTTGAAATAGGAAACAAGTTGTATTAGTCTCAGGTTTTATAAAAGTTGTTTTCATACGTTTAACTTGGTTCCTCTTCTAAACTTTCATGCATAAAAGTTACACTGGCAAATATATTAACATATAAACCTCTAGTCTCCCTACCAGAAGCGTATCTTGGGAGCATTCCTAAAATTATTCTTTTTTTAAATGGAAGAGAGATTTATTAATAAAAGACTCATATGGTTAAATTTCTGCCTTTCTGAAGTCAACAGATGGTTGGTCTTATATTTCGACAGACGCAGAATTTCTTGTTAGCGCTACAGAAGACAAATCTGTTTCTTTAGAATACACGCATGTGGTAAGCAAACAAAACTGAGAGCAGCACATTATTCAGGAAGATTAGATTATTGTCTTCAAATACCGTTACAGACTTTAAAAGCATGTGCATTGAGGGTATTGCAGTGGGGGACAGACAAGTGGATGTTCGTGGCTCGAGCATAAATTCCCCACCAACTCCCGTGAAGGGAGATCGTAAGATTGTGAACACACTTAAAAACTACATCAACTCTCAGACCTTTGTCAAGGACTGATGTAACTTAAAAGACGTGGGGGAAGCATCACATGTGGTATCAGAAAAAGCAGTAAGCAAAACAATTTGTTGTTTTGGAAGGGAGCAGGGGGTGCGAGAAGGAGAAGGTGTCTTTCTAGTCGCTCTGAAGGGTGTTCAGAGCAGAGCCGCTCAGCCCTTGATTCCCAGACTTACCACATCCAATGTGAGCTGAAGAGCCTTTTAAATACCAATTTCCAGATACTACCTTGTGGCAAGAATACTCATCATACCCCTGCTCACCTTGCAGACAGCTTGCATTCCCCCTGCACTACCCAAAGACATTTCATTTATTTCATTTTCTTTCTTCCCACCACCGGCTTAGAAGGGGATGTTGTTTGCCACAGGTGCTCAGAGCAGCAGAAACTAGACCGTGAAAAGTAACTGTGTTAGTTCTTCTGGCTGAGTTTTTTTTGCTCAAATTTCCTGTTCAGCAAAGGGGAAAAAAAAAACAACCAGATGACATTCCACAGAAATAGAGAAACAAAGAGGATATGCATGAACTGGGGTAAAACGACTTCCATCCTTCACATATCTCAGCGCTAGACCCTACCAAAACATCCACTGTCCTCAACAAAGGACAAATGAACTTTTCCAGATGCTCGCTGTCAAGCCCGTCCTTTGCTAGCCCTCTTGTAAAATGAGAGCTGAAATAATCCAGGCAACTGTCCCACCGTAGCCTGAAAAGTCAGGTCCCTCTTATTTTTTCAGAAAGGCAAAGCACGCTGCACAAAACGCCCAGTATTCACACTGAAATTTAACAAATAATCTTGTTTATAACATTTGCGAATCTTGCCTTGTGTAAATTTATTATAGCTCATTTGTCTTGTGAGACCTCTAGAGACGTGGACGAAGGAAGGCAAAAATAGGAATCCCTTCACAAGGAGAAGGATGGGGAAGCAGCACGAAGGAGCAGTCAGTAACTAGATGCTTAAGAAGAAAAATCATGGCCAAAAGGTGAATGACTGAACATTTGGTTCAGACTGGTATAAATTTAAGACTGTGCAGTTACTAGTCCTTCCTGAACCCGACACTTCCTAACTCTGTTACCACATATGAAAACTGTGTCATCAGGAAGACGCTGAATCTTCTCTGTTTATCAAGCAAAGCACAAAAATCAGGCAGCCTTTTGAAATCACTTCTACAATGAAAAGCACAGAGGTTTCCACATCAATACACCTACAGAATTCCACCACATTATCGCCGCTATGGAAATAAAAGTTACTTAAAGCACAGCTTGTAGTAATAAATCAGGTTTAGGGCCAATAATTTTCTCTTTGTAGCTGAGGAGCAGGGGCAGTTTCCTCATCATGATGTAATCAGAAGTTGCTTCCAAGCTATATTGAAACTTGGATTCATGAAATTTTTATCTCCAGAGAACACAGAGCACACCACAGACATGGCCTCTGAAACACCTCAAAACTCAAGGAGGAGTTTTTTTCCCTACACTCAAACACATCAAGTCACGTTGTTTATACTCAATAATAAAACCAGATCCTCTTCATCAGCATGTGCTATCCTCTCTCTGGGAATCACAAATAGGCGCAGCATCAAGACTATGGATGCCACAATTTTCAGTTCATCTCCCTATCTTCTCAAACACCATTTCCTACCTATGCCTTTACACTTATCCCTAATTAGAATCACTGATGTTAGAGCTCATCTAGTCCACTGGGGTCACAGCACTGCACCGTAAGCGATATTTTCCCGTCTCTCCTGATATTGCCCATCAGGGTAATAAAGCTTCTGTTCTAACCCAAAGCAACCTGTTAACACAACTCAGCAGCTAATAATTTTTTTTCTTCTACTCCATTATTGGTATTGACCACAGTCTTTGAACTCATTATTATTTTCTGTATGACCTTTACTTCATTAATTAATGCTTTATTCAAATTTAATGTGCTTCCTTGTATTGTGTTCCAAGTTAAATCATCCTAAAAAATCAATGTGACTATGAAAAGCAAGGTTTGCAATAGCTTTTATTAGTCTAGTAATGCAGCTGGGGGAAAAAAAAAAAAAGAGAGCAAACCTGTTTTCAGGCCAACTACCAGGTCTAAGAAAAAAGAGAAATGTTATCTTCATCAAAAGAAGAATCAGAAACCTAATAGTCTGCCTAATCTGCAACAAGGACAAGGTGGTAATTTTCTTGGGGCCACTGCTTCTTCAAAAGAATCTGCAGTTCTCCAAACAGAGCATAACTACTAATTCCTACAAAAACCAGACTCAAACAACAGAACATATTTTTATAGTACTTATCACTACCACTTTACTTCTATTGTTAGTTCCCAGTGCACTAGTACACACCAGCAGGAGCAACCCAGTCCGGATCAGGACTCTGGGCAGGACAGAGCTCGCAGTAGTCTGAAAGGCAGGGATTTCTGGAGACCTTGGGCTAAATATTCTCCTCAGATCCCACGTAAGAATAACAAATACGATGGTTTCTTTGCTGCACGTCAAGGCGCCCTAGCTCTGTTTCCTGCAAGTGATGACTGGTACCAATGACGGCCAAGCACTCAGAAGGAGCCCTACAATGGACAAGTATAAGGTAGTATTCCTTTAATGAATTTCTCCCAAGTCTCCTCTAGGAATCAGCTTTCAAAAAGGTCCCACTTCTTAAGAAAAACAAAGAACAATAAAACCCACCACTTACCTCTATAATGGTTTTCTTGCTAATGTTTCTTTTATTGAAGACTATTAAAAGGCAATGTTTGCAGTAATGTCCTGCAGTAATGCCCTTCTACAAGACAAGGGTGTACAAACAGGAAATCCTCATGTTTAAATATTTAAAGTGTCACCTTCCAACTTCCGTAAGCATCTCTCCTCCTCTGTTTTATAATTTCGGAACAAGAGTGCTTGTCCTTGATCTGATCCCAGTTTCATTTTGACTTTCTTATATCATCTCATCTGCATTTTTATTTGTCTTACTAATAAGGAGCTGATTCTGCAATGCGGCACGTGTAAGTACAGATGTCTAATTAACATTCATTTTAGGCCAAGAGGAGGATTTACACCACAAACAAAAAAAAGCCTAATCCTGGGCTAACTGATCATATGCAAAAACAAACATGTAAAAAAGCCCAACCTCCCTGCAAAGTAAAAAAAAAACCCCAAACAACTAACACATAAACAAAAACAAACCATCATGGTTAGATGGACATTTTTCCCTGGCTCTGTGCTAAACTACCTGCAAACCCCTTGTATTTCCACACCGTTTTTGCCTAACAATTATGGCAAAAACACAGAATCATAGAATGGCTTGGGTTGGAAGGGACCTTAAAGATCACCTAGTTTCCATGCCCCTGTCATGGGCAGGGTCACCTCTCACCAGACCAGGTTGCTCAAAGCCCCATCCAGCCTGGCTTTGAACACTTCCAGCCAGGCGGCATCCACAGCTTCTCTGGGCAACCTGTGCCAGTGCCTCATCACCCTCACAGTAAATAATTTCTTCCTTGTATCTAATCTCAATCTATCTGCTTTCAGCTTGAAGCCTTTACCCCTTGTCCTATCACTCCATGCTCTTGTAAAGAGTCCCTCTCTGGCTTTGTTGCAGGCCCCTTTCAGGTACTGGAAGGCTGCATAAGTTCTCCCTGCAGCCTTCTCTTCTCCAGGCTGAACAACCGCAACTCTTGCAGCTTTTCCTCATAGAAAAGGTGTTCCATCACTCTGATCATTTTTGCAACCCTCCTCAGGACCCACTTCAACAGGTCCATGTCTTTTCTGTGCTGAGGGTTCCATAGCTGGACACAGCACTCTGGGTCTCACCAGAGCGAGTTAAAGAGGCAGAATCACCTCCCTCAACCTGCTGGCCACGCTTCCTTTGATGCAGCCCAGGATACGGCTGGCCTTCTGGGCTCCGAGTACACACTGTCAGGTCATGTTTCTCATCAATCAGCACCCCCAAATCCTTCTCCTCAGGGTTGCTCTCAATCTATTCTCTGCCCAGCCTGGATTTGTGCTTGGGATTGCCCCAACCCATGTGCGGGACCTTGCACCTGACCTTTTTGAACTTCATGAGGTTTGCACAGACCCACCTCTCCAGCCTGTCAAGGTCCCTCTGGATGGCATCCCTTCCCTCCAGAGCGTCAACCACACCACACAGCATGGTGTCGTCGGCAAACTTACTAAGAGTGCATCTAATCCCACGGTCCATGTCGCTGACAAAGATGTTAAACGGCACCACTCCCAATACTCACCCCTGAGGAATGCTACTCATCACTGGTCTCCACTTGGACATCAAGCCATTGACTGCAAATCTTTGCGTGCAACCATCTGGCCAAATCCTTATACATCAAATCCATGTCTCTCTAATTTAGAGACAAGGACGTCATGCAGGACAGTGTCAAACGCTTTGCACAAGTCCAGGCAGATGATGTCACTTGCTCTTCCCTTATCCACCAATGCTGTAACTCTGTTGTAGCAGGCCACCAAATTTGTCAGGCAAGATTTGCCCTTAGTGAAGCCCTATTTGCTGTCGCCATTCACCTCCTTATTTTCCATATGCCTTAGCATAGTTTCTGGAGGATCTGCTCCATGATCTTGCTGGGCACAGAGGTGAGAGTGACTGGCCTGTAGTTCCCCAGGTCTTTCTTTCTACCCTTTTTAAAAATGACCTAATACGTATCGACATCATAACCTAAAGCAACACAGCGAGACAAATTCAGAGCCACACAGCCAGAATAAGGACACTAAAGATCTACATGACCAAAAGGAACTTTTGTGCGTCCCATCCAGAGGAAAAAAAATCCATGAAAGCTAGAGAAAAGCTAGCCCATTAACTTTCCCAAGAATGCCTAAAATTTTGTCTTGCCAATATCAACAAAGTATTTTTATTGTGTTTGGTTTTGTTCACTGCATAAAGTCATGTATTATCATTACCAATGCTTAGCACACTCAACCATAAAATCCCTCTGAACAAACAATCCCTAATCCAATGTTTCATCATTTTAATCTTACCATCAGATTTCTACTGGGGAAAATCAATAAATAAAACCAGAAATTTGCTCTAACCATTTAAAATAATGTTCATCACCTTGTTACTTTATGTATTCAAAGCTACTTTTTAGTCTCGCAACCGTGGCCATAAAATATCACGTTCAGGGTGCTGAATCAAAAAACAAAACAAAGCCCCAAACTGGTAAACAAATTCAAGAAAAATGTGAATAAAATAATGTTCGCTGTAGGCGAAAAGGTTATGCCACCACTTCGCATGGACCAATAAACTCAGGGCCAAAATGCAAAAGTTAAGATAGGAGGTTGTAACAAAAATGCTGACAACACGGCTACCACTAAGCGCATCTCATACACCTACATTGGCAGGCTTGGAACAAAAGGAGAAAATTTTTTGCTGTGTTCAGAGTAGGCTTAGTGCAAACCCACGAAGCTGCTCGGCACAACAGTTTTTTTCTCTTGCTCACCGTATCTGTCCCCTTTCACAGAGCAGAAATCCGGCAATATATCCCACGGAGTAGGGCAATCCTGCAGCCTCAACATCTGCAGAGGACAACAGATGTATCCCAAACTGAAGCTGCCTGTTTGGCAGAAAGGAAAGTAGATTTTTCTGCTGGTAGAAGCAAGAACATAGCTCTGCTGAGGTGGGTGAAGCCTCAGCAACCAAGGCTGAGGCAACCAAGATGGCAAGGGCCCAGTCTTAAACTCTTACTAGACACACAGGATTGCCTGTGTATACAGAATGGTCTCATGTGTTGGGATTTTAAGTAAATGTTAACAGTGTCTGTGTCATGGCAATTTATTAGATAGCCTGATAAACCACAGCATCATTTCTTCACAGAACTGGGCTCAGCAACCTGCTCAGAAGCCTACGAAAGAGAAGGAGAGTGGCTGGATGCCCACCAAATCTCTCAACCTCTGCTACGGCAAAACACATTAAAGCAAAGAAAGGGGAAAATTTTGGCAACTCTCTGGGAAGTTTCAGTTTCTTTGGAACATTACAAAAAACAGAGAAGAGAGACACCCCTTTTTAAGCCTAATGAAGAAAGTAACAGTTACCACCCTAACTGGAAGCTGACCTTTACCAACTGTTTTGCAGGAGACGTGAGGAGGTGAGAAACTCTAGAAGCCTCTCCAGTATATCAGGTAACCCACTGCATTATTTACATAGCCCAAGCAGTGTTGTTTGTCTTTAACTTCCAAACAATTTGTGTACCCTTATTAGAGTTTAATAATAAAACCACAGTTTCCCTCTGTTTGCCAGGATGAAATAAAGATTGCTAAAATAAAGGAAGGATGCACATGGGAGATGCACAGGGACAGGCAGATGGAGAAACCTTTCGATGCATCAAGATCATACTCAGGAGGAAACAGTTTCATTTCCCAGGAGGCTCAAAACACTGCTGTCAGTATCCAGCTATGCAAAAATAAAAAACAAAACAAAACCCACCAAACATAAACCAGCTACTTCAGCTTGACCACCTAGGACACAGACCTATGAAATATGTAAGTTATGTCAGTGGAGCACACCAAGCACACCCTGCGCAAAAAAACTCCCTTCCTGCAAGCTTCTAGGAACTGTTTTAAGACTAGATGAATGAAGAAATGGGCCAAGGGAAGAAGTAAATGACAGCCTGTAAGTAGGGTGTTTAAAAGAAAGACCAATGCTAATATTGTCTTTCACAGCTCTGGAGCACTGAAATCTAACTTAATGAAAAAAAAAAAAAAAAAGCCAGCAATGTCTGTTTGTGCACAAATTTTCTTATGAGACATAAAAAGAAGAGATATGAAATAATGCTAAACACATTCTTCAGAACCAGAAGGGAAGAGATGCCTTCTTGTTGTGAAAGAGGGCAACACTGGCCTGATGAAGACCTGTATTTAGAAAAGCTTCCATTGGATTTAAATCAAAAGAGCAATTTTCCTCAGAAACAATCAATAAACCAAGAGATACAAAACTGATGTCTTTTTTATTAAAATGCAGACATTCTCAGAAGGTTAAGTAATTCTGCATGGTCTCACACATCTAAGGATTTCTAGTGCAAGGTTTAAATGAAAAATTTACGTCAACTTGAGAATATACACAAAAACCAAAAACAGTAGCCACTTACATATGTATCACTTTTAGCTTTGTCCCCGTCTAGCATACAGAAACATCCACTATAGGAATTTTGTTTCTAATATTAATGTTACCATAACACAGTTGCAAATTTGATCAACACAATTTACAGGTTTAGCAAGACAAGTTGGGTTTATCAAATGAGATTTCAACCTACTGGTCTGAAAAATACTCTTCCCATGAAGACATAAGAACAGTCGTCAGTGTATTACTGAAACCCTGCTTCGAGTCTAAAAAAACTAAGTTAAAATGTATTTACAGAAATGGGAATTTAAAACGTATTTACATTTTAACCAGAAAAAGTAACAGTCGTCTTGTCTAATGATCCTTGCAAGTTTTAAACTCTACAATATTATTATTATGCTTCTTTTTTTTTGGCCCCTCCTATCGCGTGCTTAAATTTAATTAAGATTAATTTGATTTACTGGCCCTCTAGGAATTGGACAAACATAACTCACATATTAGGCTGAAAATTCAAGTTTTGATTAATGGGCTTAGGCAACTCCATAGGGACCCTTAAGTCCTTAAAAAAGTTAATCCTCATGTAAGTGTTGCAGCTTCAAACTCTGGCCTCTTCAGTGAGAACGTGCTAAACCCTTTCCCCACTCAAAGGAAAACAAAGAGGTGGCAATTCTCTGCAAAGAATTAACAGAATAATAGCTGGACGTATACTGAAAAGATTCTTTGTCTTGAAAGGCACAAATGCATCTCTCTGCATAAGAGATGACTGTGTTCACTGGAGCACTGCTTATTCTGTTACACTAAATATTGCCTTGGGACCTCAACGAGCCATGAGGTGGCAAGGCTACATGCCAATTTATTAAGTTACTTCAGAAGAATGGCGCTTAGGCCAGGATTTCGAAGTTCTAAATCTTTCTTTACAGAAAATTAATGCAGATGCAGGATAACTTTGAGTACAGCAGCAGAATAAAGAGAAAGTACTCCGTCTGTGCACGTTATCTTCTTCTACTTGAGACTCAGGTAGCTGTTCCACTGAAACACGACACACTTCACCTACAGTATAAAAACACCTAAGTACTTGTCTGTAATAGCTGTAAGTTTTATTTTGTATAATATTCATAAATTAACCAGGCAAATATTTGCACAGTAGCGATGCTGGGCCAGTGACTTCCCAAGCTCCCCCCATTTACCCTTGTGAAAGCAGTGAGACTGATACACTCCACAGCCTGCAAAGCAAACACTAGAGCAAATCCTCTCAGGAAAACGAGGCAGGAAGATGCTATATTTATAGAAATGGGAGTTTAAGTCACTTGGTTCACTTTTTTAACCACTCGTTATTTATACCAATACCAGCAATAGTGGAATGGCTGCTGAGGAGACCAAGGCAAAAAAGTTGTGAGCACAGTGTTGTCAACACGCAGCTGGGAACTCAAATGCCTCCTCCCTGGTCCCGCAGCGAGTAGCAACTGCATGGCGAAGCTCTGTCCCCAGAATGCTACTGATTTACACGAAACTGCCAGAAATGAAGACTGCTTTCAGTGGGCAAAACCAAACACAGTAGGCACAGACGGATTAAAAAAAGAAATGCGCATTACCAAGCTGCAAAAATACTGCAGCAACAGGAAAATGAGAATACTGTGTGCATTCATCTGTGTTCCTGAGGGAAGTAAAAATGTTTTGCATACAAGACCTACTCAGAGACATAACAATTCACAGAATTAAAAACATGACATATTTTTAAGTCTAATTCTTTTCTAGGTACTTGAAGTGCATTTTTGTTTGCACTACAACCACACAGTGCTGATACAACAAAGCAACTGTCAGCCCTGTAAATCATAACTCTAAGTTCCAGCAAGACACGATTATGTGTTATTCAGGTTACTTGTGGATTCTTCTTGACAGTGTGAAAGCTGGCAGTCCTCTAGCCAGGCAGGAAAATAATAACCTCCTCATGCATCAATGCTTAGACAGTTCCTAAAAATCTAACTTTAGCTTGGCATATTGTTTTTTAGAAATCTGCAAATCCTCTACGATTTGACAGATTCCAGTATTTTTTTCCCTGTGAATGTTCTTGCAAAACCAAGGCTGAAAATCACATTCCTCTGTCACAGCCCGATGGAGAACTTCTCATCCGAGCCATGAAGCCCAGCTCAGCACTTCCCAGCGCAAGCACTGGGACACGGCAGCAGATGCAGGAGCTCCGCTTAGCTTGTACCCACCAAGGAAGAAAAGACTAATATTGAAGAGTCTGTACTTCTTATTTTTCCCTTTTGTAAACTGTTACAATCCCCATGTTTCTCTCCATTATTTTCTAGGTTAAGCAAGACTGCAGAAGAAGGAATGGGCTGGACCAATGTTTCCCCCTAAATCTGCATGAGGGAAGGGAAGGATCTATGGCCTTACACAGTTATTCTCAATCCGTGTCCCAGGGGTATAAACTATACCTGTTCTACCTAACTGAAGGGTTATTTGCAATCAAGTCAGGACTGAGATGCAAACCATAAACAACAGATTTTTAATTATAACTATGTAAAATATTACCCCACTCCCAACCATCAAAGATCATAAAAGGAAAGAAAAAACAACCGTGGACACGCACAGTAACTCCTTTTCCCCCACCTCCAGGAAAAGCAGAAAGCTGACTACGAGCCTAGGTTTTTAAAACACTTTCTGTTTGCCTCCTCTTGAGGGACATTTCCAGAGAAAACAAATGACCTATGGTTTTCAAGTTGGTAACAGAGCTGGTTTGCAAGCATGTCTCTGCATAAGGCCTCAGGTCACCACCCTAAATTTCATCGTATCTCTAGCCTTGAGCGAGTTCAACCTGTTTACTAAAAGTGTCTCCAAAAAAAGAAAAGGAAAAAAAAAAAAGAAAAACCACAACAGAACAAAAATAATCCCCCAAATCTGTCGGGGAATATTCTCTAAGGGCAAAGAGGATCTGGCAGTGTTAGCTGAGAACTAGATTCCCCCCTGTGCTATCCTGGCAAATGGAAGCTATGGAGCTTTTCTCTCCCTGAATAAGGAAAACGGCCTCTTACTTATCACAAATTCATGGAAACCCCACCATGAGCAGGGTCCAAAGAAAGTTTGGGCTCAAGAAAGATCCATCTGCTCTTTACTTTTTACCCCATAGGCGCCACAGCCATCACTCCATTCTGCAAATAAACTGCTGATGAGAAGCAGGCAATAAGAAGCTGGCAGCTGGAACTGAATAAATATTTACAGAAGTCCCAATATACCTAGCAGAAATCTTACAAAAGTCGAATGTAGCAAGCTAGTGGCATTTGACCATGGTAAGAAAGACTTAAAGAATTTTTGGCATTATCAATTAGTCTGGGTGCATCTTGACTGAATTTGCACATGAAATACACCTACAACCAGCAACAGAGGTTGTTGTCCCTCCCAGCCTCTCCTCTCCCTCACCCAAAGCTAGTCCAGAACACGAGACCCGCTGCTGTCTCCGAACAGCTCACAGATGGTGCTAAACCCCTCAGCTAGACTGTAAAGAAACCCAAACCCCAACACCACAATTCAATCCAGCTGCAAGCTCAGAGAGGCACCCAGCCCATCATCTGTGATCCAGCCTGTGCTCTGCTCTGTTGACTGCCTGGGGGCACCGATGGGGCTGGCCCACAGCCCTACCACAGAACGAGTGGTAAAACATCACCCAAAATAGGAGAGAACATCTTACACAGAAGAAGGAACAGAGCAGCCATCACATTCTTGCATATGGGAGATGCCTGCATCTTAAAAACCAAGACTCTTTTGATTAGAGCTTGGCAAAAAAGCATAAAAATCAAAGAGAAGGGAATTATTCTTACTGGATAATGCAAAAATATTTACACAATGGTTCCTAACAGTTCATCCCCCTCAAGATTTCCTCCGTTCCTTAAAGTGTATATGCAGCCCCTTTCACTGCTTCGGACAGGGGTGATGAAGAGGAACCGCCTGAGCCGCCCTGGACAAGGTCCAGCCTCCAGGGCAGTAACCCCAAAGCCAGCGACACCTCAGCAGGGCACAGGACACCAGCTGGCCGCCACCAGAGCTTACGCCTGCCGGGTTTTAAAGCACGGGGAAGAGAAAGCGGCTTTTAGGAGCAGGACCCCAGCGGTGCAGACCGTGCCCATCCAGCCCCTGACGGGCTGGGTGCCCACGCACCGTGCTCAGCTCCTGGGGTGTCCCCTTTCCACAGCCGCTGTGCTGATGGAGGAAGAGCTGTACCACCACAGCCCACCAGCTCGGGCCAGCACCTCCATTGCTACCTCCCCGCACCCGGAGAGCGCCACAGCAGCGTCTCCAGTCACTCACCCAACACAGAGTGAGAGGGAAGGAACAGACAAACGGGATGCAGCAAAGCAGGGCTGAGACAGAACGAGGAATTACTTTTCCTTAGTACCCCAGAGATGGTGTTTTACTGGGGTTCACAGACTTACAACCTTTCAAGAGTACTACTAGAAAGTTAAATGAAGTGTGCACACCTAACTCAAGCCCCATATGGGACATATAGTGCCCAGTTACCATAGCAACTTCCTCGCAAGTTCCAGGACAAATCAGATTTCTGATGCTCTACACTACTGCAATTGTGAGAACAAAATGGACAAGATAACTATTGATATATCATTATTTCAAGTGCCAGAAAAAACAAAGCAAAATAAAGAAAATTATTCCATTTAAGATCAGAAAAACACTTTTTTTTTTCAGGAGGTCAAGAGAGAACCCTATGCACAATATATACTCAAAAGTGAGAACCCAGTGAGTTGTGAAGAAAATCATCAAGGAGAACAGGATGATCCCCGTGAGCTGGTAATACAACATACAGCACACCTCCATCAGATGAAAGCACGTCCTTTTGAAATGTTATTTAGCATAAGAGTTTTAAAAATGTGTAGCGCCTAGTGCAATGCCTCAAAGGCTGATCAGGTAAAATCCTTCTTTCAGATCAGGTCACTACTTCATACAGGAAACGTGACTTTACTTGGAAGACATCTCTCATTCAATAATTAGCTTTAGTGCTTTGACAAGGGAATATTTCGGTTTTAATCTGCACCAAAGTCTCACCACTGTGTTACAGAAATGAATTTTGTTATTGAAAGTAGCATCCTCTTCTAAATCAGTGAGCTGCAGACTACTCACTAGAATGAAAATTACTTTCCTTTATGAGCATTTCTGCAAATGTCCAGCTTGGTTACTTATACTGTGTCTTTTGGAAATTCGTCATACATTTTTTCAACGGATTCATCATTTCCTTTTATTCGTTATTCAAACCTGATGTGAAGGGATTCTCTTAATTGTTCAAAAGCATCCTCATTTTACTGATGGATGAAATTTTATACTATTCTTTTAAATACAATGCAATACTGAAGTGTAGCACCAGCAAAGAAGCTGGCAAAGTTTGCCTTCCTTTGGGATAAATGGGAAAAAATTGTATCAGCACAGAGAAAAAAAAGGTGATATTCCTGCAAACTATGACTCATTGAGTTTTCTGAGTTTGTTTTTAATTTATTTGTAAAGGAATCTTAATAGCCTTTTTTTCTTCAGGAAATTTAAGAGTTGCAAAACTTCCTTTTCCTCCCAATACTATTATCTGTCAAGAGAAGAAAACGCCTGCAAGCCGTTGCACTGGAGGTCGGCAGAACTGTAACCCTACCTTAAAAAGCCAAGTAGTTAAGCCAACAGTCACAACTCTTAGTTTGTTACAAAGAAATAAATGGGTTGTTGAGAGGTAGGCATGGCAGTGGCAAATCCATAGCTAACATCTAGTTTGTCCTAACCATTGCCATCACCTTGAGAGTCACCATTGCCCTCTCTTTCAGCCATCCGCTTCAGACAAGATAATTGTATTCCTGCTGCAGTCTGAAGTCTGTTTAGGGAAAAAGAAAAAAGTTAAACCAAGATTCACTTATAACTGTATCATTTCAGTTCTGTTTACCAATTGACTAGGTAAGCATTTCAGTGTGCATGTTGTCTGTAAGTTGCAGAAATGTTAACCGGTGACATCACTGCATGACAGCATCAGAATTAAGGCGCATCTACAACTTGGTGAGGGACAAAAGAAGAAAAAAAAAAGAGAAAGAAAAAAATTGAAAATCACACTCTGTCAGGTCAGTTTTACAGTTTCTGAAATGCCAGTTGTTCATTTTAGCACACCACTAGTCTCAACTGGTGAAGGTACTGTCAGTCAAAATGCTCCTACTACAAGCGAGCTCTGGGCTTGTATTTAGGCACGCAGGTGAGAGAAGAGCTAGGGCAAAATAATCTCTGTTCTGGGAATATACTCAGACAACAGAGTGGAAGAATAATGAAGAAATTAAAATATACGTGTTTGCACATTACCACGCTGTCAGAAGAGCAGTGGCAGAGCTATGCGAAGGGCTGGTTACAGCTCAAGTTGCCTGGGGACTCCTTTTGTCTCTTTCTGCGCTGTTGGCTCGCAGCCCTTTTAGATAAGAAAAGCAACCATGTGCCAGCGGTGCTCGGGTGTCTTAAGTGCTTCAGGTCCCGTAAAGATAGCTGGAGGGCTGCAGCCTTCAATCTCCAGGTCTGTATTTTTAAGAATCATTTTGCACACCTTCAGTGTAAGAATGGACTCACAAGAGCCATTACAGTGGCTCAACTTTCAGTCACAGCTTTGCATCTGCCCTCTTCAAAGTCTAATTTCTCAAATGCTCGTTGTCCCCTCCCCAAAATGAATATTCCCAACTTAGGTTCCTCTTGAGAGCAAAACTTAGTGTCTCCCATGGCATAATGCTCAGCTAAAGCACCATCTCCTTCTATTAAACCTTTATCTTAAAACACAGTATTTTCCTGAATTGTTCAAAAACACCACAAGCTGCTTCTAGCAACCCATAGGCAAATCGCACAACACCTCTTCAAGCTGCAACGCAGCTTTTGCCTCTAATTGTCCAAGCTCTCTTGAATACCTTCACCTCTTCCTTTACTCTTGGGAGCAACATTTGAATTTGAATGCTAGTGCCTCATATTTCATCCCTGTTAGACGAACCAGCATATCCATTTCCACCATTAATAAGTTTAAATGAGTAGTGACAGTTTCCAGTCATGCAGAAACATAGGCAGACTCAGATGTCATTCTCAAAATGGTAACTGATTTGAGAGAGAGCACCACAGATAAATTGCCAAAATAGATATCTGTTTATAAATGACTCATTAAAATCCAGGGCAGATCAAAGGGTCTGATAGCAAAAGGATTATTAGGAAAAAACCCACTATATTTAACTTGTTAGCTAACATGTTAGAATCCCCAAGAAGACATAACAATTTTAGTTTCAAACAAAAGTACTTGGCTTTGCGAGAAAAGACAACTTATGATAAAATCATGGTACTGGAGCTGAGCCAGTTTATTGTTTTCACAAGACTCAGCAGACTGAACTCAAGATAACAGAAGAATCCCAGGGCTTTGAAAAAGAGGGATGAAAGCTACAAGCTCTGGTCTTCCAAGAGGCAGCACTGACATTCCCCACTCCAGATCTCTGTTTGCTACCACTGTCATAGCCCGACCTGATATCATGGCTGGGGATTTAATTTTCCAGGGTCGTTGGGACAGTCCTTTTAGTCAACAATACAGGTCTGCAGCCAGTGCAAAGGATCTGGAGATTAAAAATATATGGAAGCAAAGCCTGTTTCTTTTGCTCCATCCATACAGCGGATGCCATGAAAAACACAGGGTTCCTAAGCAAGCAAATGAGTGGTGTACTTCCCATTGAACTGTTAGCCTCCACAGGGTTAAGTCTAGATAGAGAAAGAATTGAGTGAAAACAGACTAAAGTACCTCATGGCTGGGGACCCTGGAGGCTCTCCTACCTCTCAACAGTCACATACTGGAGATTTACAGAGGTGAAATGATCCCCCATACATTACCACCAGCCCATTCTGCTCTTTCCCCAGTCAACAGCCCCTACTTTTCATCTTCACATCACTCACCACTGCCAGTACGCTTACCTCTACAGTGCCAATACTGAAATCATGACAGCTGATTTTTCAGCCTAGCAAGCAACTGGAAATTGTGATGATTTCAATGGAGAAGAGCTTATAAAGGCCTACATTAAAACTTGCTTAATTTTGTTTGAGGCAATACTGAAGAGTAAAACTGAGGATCAACTGCCTTATTTCACTCATTAGCTTCAGAAATTCCAAAGAGGCAAGCTCGCATGCAAGAGATCTCAACTATTTGTAAAATGAATGGCCCCAACCCCAAAATGTTAATCCTCACATTTACTTCACCAGGCTGCAGGAAGTGCCCAAAATACGTTATGTGTCATTAAGCACTCGCATCTATCTCTGAATTTCTACCTCTCATCTGAAATGTACAGCTGAACAGAGTAAAATCAGAACCAACCTATATGAAACAATGTACTGCAGCACTTTCAGCCTGTCTTCACTGTATAGTCTAAAGATGGTAGCATTTTAAGACCTCTTTGTAGTTCATACCCCAGTGACATACCAATGAGATGGAGTAATTCCTGAGGACTGCAGAATAACGTTAAGGAACATTAAAGAGAGACAAGGGAGACTATTAGGTAGTTTTAGATCCTCTCTCTCTTTTTCTTAAAAGAAAGCCCTTTCATCTCAGATAAACAGAGGGTTTTTCTTAGTTTATTTGCTTTTATGTCTGGAGTTAAATATTGCCCAGCAGAGTTTTCATGAAAACATAACGCTTGTTTAAAATAGTACACACTTCAAACAAAAGATTTGTCTCACACTAAGATGAATACACCAAAAAAAATAATGAGAATGCTGACAAATTCTTCAAAATTGTTTCCAAATGATCTAAGTTTCTATTAATAAAACAAGCACAAAAATTTGCTGAGGGTTTGCTTTGGGGTTTTGTTGTGGGTTGTTGTTTTTTTTAGTTTGAGATTTTGGGCTTCAGTCTCACAAGCATTTAAATTAAACAACAGGCAGACAGACAAGTTGTCCCATTGCTATTAGTGGAACAAATAAGTATTTGTAGATCAAGATTTTGATCGTGAATCAACCCTCTCCCTGCAGCTGAGGGCAACTCCTTCATGAACACTGCTACCAAGCTTTATCAGTGAAAGTTTCAGACAGGGCTGAAGAATACCTTCAAACTGGCCAAGGCAGATCTTCGGCAATTCTTGGTAAGTTTTGAAACAAAAGATTTTGTTCACTGCCTCCAGTGAAGGGAGAGAAGACTTCTTGCTAAGGTAGAAACATTTTACTACTACTGTACACCAGAGTCTACGCTCCATCCGATTCACAGTACATGAATTGATTTATTGTCTGGAACACATCAACCGCTGAAGACTTCTGTACATTACCAGATGTGGTTTTCCCAGGCAAGACACTAGATTGAGACAAAAACAAAATACACAGCTGTTGTAAAATTGGAAACAAACTGAAAAAATATCTGTACAGAATACTTACATATACTGTCTAAAAGGCATAAATGAGAAAAAGCAGAAGAGGGCAAAAACCTTGCCTTCTATTTTTTTCTGTCAGAGCAATGACTCGGTGCTTTTCTAGAAGGTCTAAGGGCAATATGTGTCCAGGGCGGAGAGTGCACATTGAGACCGAGAATGCTAATCACATACGGTTTCTCATCAGTGAGTGCAACACCACCATCTCATTGCCTAGGAAAAAAAAGTTTCTGTACAACAAAAATGACCCCACGCTCCAGATCTGCATCTTTTTTAAAGTCAGTTGATCCCTGAAGGGATCACAGGGTAAGAAGAGGGGAATATCTGGAAGTCTCCATTGTTTTATGTCATCATGGCAACAACGCTGCCTCAGAACACATCCTCTTTACTGGAAGCAAGAGTCCCATGTACGGGAGGCATGCAGGGAGCACATAAAGAGCAAGGTCATCTATAAACTTGCTCTGCACTTTTCTTTACATCCTGAAGAAGTCACTGCAGTAAAGCTCTGTGGAGGAAGTTATAAGACCAAGGAGGACTTGCATCATTTGTGACACAATCCAGTCTTGTGGATTCAATTTATTAAATTGCCTGAAATGACATGTGCAAATCTTGTTCAGTAGCAGCCATAAGCGAGACATGGCCACGGAGCGAAAGTGTTATTGCTGGCGTTACTGCGAGTCCCAGCACAGCATGCATCTGGACATCCCAGTCGCTGTACAACACTATCTCCATGGCCTAGGAGGTAGGAAGGCCCCAAGTTTCTCAAATCTCAAGGCAAAGCTTTACAAGAACCTCCCCAACACTTCCATGGATTTCTCCCACAGTGTAATACAGCCTTTAACTCCTAGAAATTGTTTTGCAACCGCGTGTGTCAGTCTGCCATGTCAGCCAAAAATACTTATGCAGAGAAGTATACAGTGGTTCAGAATGTAATCTGAGTTTATACAATTTATACAGTGAAGCATGAAGAGAAAGAAGTACAGGCTCCAGGATTATCTGCTTTTAGCCTAAGAGGTTTTGGGGAAAAGGTCTATACACAGAGGGGAAAGTCTGTACTGCATTTGCTATGTGCCAAAAATATGTATGCAAACACAAACAGCAGTATCTAGAGGGTAGCACCACACAATTCAAACACAAAACCACTAAAAATTCACTAACGAACTTAGTGGAAAATGCCAACGTTTGCCAGAGGCAGGCAGTTTAAATTGTTGTGTCTATCATAGACAGAGAAGGACAAGAAATCTCATTTTGTATCTTTCTAGCAGAAACTGAAGGGCAGAAACTCTCCTCCTTCACACACTTTGGAGGTCAAACTAGATGATGTAAAAACCCTTCGTGGCTTGAAACAAGTTTTATAGATTATCTGACTTAAAAATAGACACAATGTTTAAATAATAAAATTCTCTTGCATTTGAGTGCCTCCAACAATAAGCCTGCACTCACTGACCATACCAATATTTGTAATAAACCAAAGGGAAAATCTCAGGTAGATATTCTGAAATTGAAATCTTATCGCACTGACTCTATCCAGCTGAAAAGCAAACAATACCATCTTCAATATAGTCTGCTTTAGCTAGGTGCAGATATCCAGAAAAGTGTGCAGATGGAGAATGTGTTTATGGTGCAGACACCATACCCAGGTTCAGGTACTGGACCCAGTCTAGCCATGGCAGCAAGGACCTCTGTCCTCAGCCAAGAGGCATGGAGTCCACCGCTTCCCATGCAACTGTAGCCTGTTTCTGGTACTGGGAGAGTACAACTAAAATTGGCTTGGATTAGCCTGCGCTGCCCCAACATCTCTGCTGCAGGCACTCCTCTGAATAACTTCATTCAAAGCCTGTTACCATACAATAACTGCCAGAGGTCACACCATCACGGTTCAAATGAAGACCTGAATTCATTAAGGGAGCCAATACACCCATTGCCTTTTTGCTCCCTTTTCACGTGCAAGGCCAGAGGAGGAAGCACAGGAGAGGTGCGTTGTCATCCCGTCAATGGAGTTGCTTCTTGTCAGCTACACCACGCCGTAACTCGTCACAAGCACAAGCAAAGCACAGCGACCCTCACCAACTTGTATGAACGGCCTGGATGTCCACTGGAAATCACTTCATTTCATGAGCCAGTGAACAACGCCAGCCCTGAACAACAGGAATCAGATTACTTTGCTCATACATTTTGACAACAGCAATTCTGTTCTATTTATTATGATAATTCATAAAGCATCATCAAACACAGTGTAGAATCTCTTACAAAAATAATTACAGTCTAGTAATGCAAGGTCTCATTGAAGCACACCATTAATTCCTTGACAGTGAGCGAACGAGCCAAACACTTTGTGCAAATGAAGGATTAGCAAGGTTTCAACACACACATTTCCTTGCACTTAAAACGTGCAAAGAGCAAACCTCATTAAAACAGCATTTCATGTTATCCTTTAAAATTATGGCCCCTTAGGCAGATTTTCTGTACCTCAAAAGACAGCTATTATACTACTTTATGTTACCACCTAAGATAATAGAAAAAGAAATTCCTATCAAATCGCTGCACCGTTGTACGCAGGGAGCATAAAATTGTTGCTCTTTCCTATAGCCCTCTAGAAAACCCAGACTTTTATCCAAAATGAGATGCCACCAGTCTCACACAACAAAAAACCACTTTTAATACAACACTATAAATTGCCTTCCATTCTGCTACCAAAAATATTATGAGCAGCTAAAGCAACGTTTTCTGAACATACCATCCTGCATTTGGGACACCTCCGTATCGGCCTCAGGGTTACCTTGTCTGCCTCTGTGTGTTTAAACTGCTTCTATTTCTATGCAAAACGACTTTGAGGTTGTAGGCTTTATGGTTGCTTTTAACTGGATTTCCCTAAAATTAAAAAATAAACAAAGGCGGTTGGCACCTTTTCTTCTTGATGTTAAATGATGTTCAAAGTAATCAGAAAATTTGCTTACACGTAATCATAAAGGACTGAATCAGCTCCCTGCTTTGCGTTATTTCTGTTTCAGAAGTCCCTGCAGTGCAGCTGCTATGAAATCATGCTGTCCATGATCCAGACTCGTGCGAGCTCTCTAACGCGTTGACCGATTCAGGTCTTCATAATTAGAACTGATGCAGAAGCTATTAGGAGACTTCCCCACCAATTTAAGTAAGCACTGTACTATATATTAAGATATGATTAGGGACAGATCACTTGTTACGGGCAGTTAGACAGACTGATTTAGTAAACTAGAACCCCCTTAAAATCACCAGAAATATCTAACAACAATATTCAAACCGAGATCTCGTAATAAGGAATTAAGAATGCTGAAAGAACTCACAGAAGGACCTGCATTCTTCCAAACTTCTCCATCTTATCTCAGATGTTTACAGTAAAAAGAACAGAGAAGTTTTCTTCAAAGCACAATTATTATCCACCCTCTCCAACATTCCACCAGCACAATATTCTTCTTATAATGCGACCGAGTAACTCCCTCAGATCCTCAGGAGACGTTAGCAAAATAATTGTTCCCCTCCAGTGTTCCTTTGTTATTACTTTATTTTTTTCTTACCCTTAAATACTTCAGACAGAAATGACTTGGAGATATTATCATCAATTTACCGAAACAGAATTCCCCTGCACTTATTTTCTTTTAGGTTAAAATTTTACAATTAAATTGTACATTAGAGCTAAATCTAACGATTTTCCACCTGGCTAAAACTGATTGGCCCACTAAGTTTAATTTCCTCCCTCTCATTTTGCTAACTAGAAGAGAAATGAATCTACCGTCAAGCCTGTTGGAATCAATCTTCTTTTCTCGTTCTCACAATTTATAAGTCAGAGGCTTAAAAAGTGCTCATATTCTGTTTTAACAAGCTGGTTAAGCGAGATAAGCACAAGAACATTAATAAAAATAGCTCAGCATTAAGTCACGGATGTTTTACAAAAGTAGACCTAAAAAAAAACCCCTAAAGGCTAATGGTGATTTATACCACACCTCTTTTCCTATATTAGCAATTATCAACCATCTCTAAAAGATCCCTTTTTTTACGTGCCAATGTCATGAATGCAACTGCTGCCAGCTCATTTCTAATCAGCTGAGACACCGCACAGCACAGACCGCTCCCCAGTTAGCCCTGCGACTTGTAAACGCTGGCACACTCCAGAAGGGGTTTTATTCATTCCCAGTTATGGAATTTTTTTTTCTTTTTTTTTTTTAAATTTTATTTTATTTAAAGTCCTCCACAAAGATTTCACAGCTGGAAGCACAGCTTCTCTCACCTCAGCTCTCCCACACATTGTAGCTTGGTATGGTCTGCACCATCACTTTTACCATCACCCTCAATGTCTCCGGTGTTTACGAGCACTAACCCATAGCTAGAACAACAATAATACAACCACCAGCACTGAAACTTTTAGTACTGCAATTACAATGAAGCAGCTGGTGGTCATAATGCTACTGCTTAGCATTTATAAGCTGCTTTATATCTTCAAAAGGCTGTATAAACATTTGCTAATTAAGCCTCACGGAACTCCTGAGAGACAGACACATTTTCAGTTTTATAAATACGAAAACTGAGGCAAAGAGACAAAACAGCTGTCTCCAGAATCAGGATCTTTAGATGACTTTTAAAAAGGGAATGGACATCTGTTTGGACAAGAAGAACTTTTAGAGTTATACAAGTACAGCTTAAAATACTCATAGAATCCGATGGGACATAAACTCTCGTGCTCTGCGCATCCGCCCCCTCCAAAAAACTCCACCAACACTTTCCCCGGGAAGATGTCGTTCACCGCTGCCGGCTGCTCTAAGCCACTCGCCGCTGTGGAGCACAGAACGCTGGACTACACGGGCCAGTCAGACCATCTCCTCTGCCAGTCCCACAGCCTGGAAGGCCAAGCCCCTCCGAGGGACTCAAACTGTCGCTCGGCTGCGCAAAACTGTGACTTGGATCGGCCACCACCAAGACCGGGCCCCGGCAGCAGCGCGCTTCTCCTCCAGGGCTGTATTCTGCTCTGCCACTACTTCAGAAACGTACAAATATATCCTATTCTTGCATGTCAACATTTAGTTTTATTATAAAAACTGAGAAAAACTGTAAATTCTAAGTAGAAAAGAACAAACGCCACCACGTACTGAAGGCACTTCTGAGAATATCTTACATTTATATTCAGTAAGACATTGACTGAACAGACTCTCGTGTATATTAGACACCTCACTCACATAGGGAAAACAAATGCCTACACACACTCTAACACCTCCTATTTGGGTCTTGTGCTCTAGAACTACTTGAAGCGAGCTTAAAATTATCACCTAGACAAAATACACAGCGTTAAACCTTTAGAGAAGACATTACTTTTAAAACCCTATCCCACAAAGACTTGACTACCCGTGTAATTTCACGTAAGATACGTCCCACTGAGATCAATGGATCTGAAATACATTTCAGAAGACACTGGAATAAAGACTAATGACACAGAAGGAGAAAAAGAGTCGGTCTGTGAGCAAGAAAAAGCTGTACTGCAAGAAGTGGAAGGAAGTGCATTCTGTGAAGCTGGACACAGAGCACTATGTGCAACCAAAGAGTGAAGCAAAACGAAAAGGGCAGGGAAAACTTGGGGGACAAATACAGAAACAGAAAGAAAAAAACCCAGGAAACTAAAGTTATACCAAGACTCAAGCACAGGGTGGACCAGCATATGGAAGATGGTGGAGCAGCATGGTTTGGGCAAGAGGAGACAGAAGGAAACCATCAAGAGGTCACCCAGGGGCCAGGCTGAGCAGGGAGAGAAACTGAGACCAAAGCTGGAGGTAAGGCTCAAAACGCTGCAGTGGTTTAGCACAGGAGCAGCCAGGAGAAGGGAAACAGTGACCGCAACGGAGGAGTTGTGTTTGTTTCTCGGCAGTGGTAGGACATTCGTCACACAGGGGTGATTTACCTGACAGACACTAAGGGACAAAGTCCACATTCCTCACTCTGTCCTGCCCTCTGTATGTGAGATAGCACTAAGAGGCTAGTTACCAGTTAGCCCAGATTTATTAGCCATAATGAAGTCTGCAGCTAAAATAGGAACAGACTCCACCCTCCTACCTCCCAGCCCTCCGCCCTCACCCCTGGACAAACCTTTATCCCTAAATACAGGAAGAGAAGGAAACAGAAGAGATGAATCATTACACTAAGGTTGCGAGAGCATGGGAAGAATTGCAAAGCAATAAATAACGGTAGAAGTGGAGAAGAGAATAAGTAATTCCACTTCGGGGAAAGTGAGCCCAAGATGACATTGAAGTGAAAGAAGAAAAATCTGTATTTAAATACACAGCCTCCCACCCAATTCTGAATGTGAAACAAAGGTGTATATTCATATCTACAACTGAAGGCAGTATAAGGCACTCCCTGGCTTCTTAAGACATGTTGTGCAAAGCTGTAAATCACTCCAGAGCATATTTTTAAATGGCATGGAAGATCATCAGGCTGAATTTTATTACAACCTGAGATCACAAACTCCTCATGATGTAACTCAATTACGTGGCGTAGTCCTTGCCATATCATTGTCATACGTACTCGGCTACAGTGAAGAACTCAACACGCGAGATGAAATGTCTCGCTCCTCGTACAAAGGCCTCACATTCACGTGCTCTGCGTAACAGAACTGCACATTCAAAATATATTTATGATGTAAACTGGGATACTCACAGGCACTGAACTCTTCACAAATCTCTGCATCAACCAGACACCCAGCTCCCTGAAACACCAAGTGTGGAATCCCTTATGGATTAGAAAAAGAAAGCTTTTGCAAGGCTAATTACTCAAAATAATATTTTACACTGGAAAAAAAGAGATCTTTGACTCAGGAAATAGGAAAGAGAACACCTCAGACACACTGTGGAAGTAAGCAAAAAGAGCAGTGGCATCTGAAGAGGGGAGAGTACATCAGAACGAAGAGCAGAGTCCTGAATCTTCATGAAAGCAGCTTTCAGAGGGCTGGAATTAACACTAAGCCCTCTCAACCACCCCAGAACGAAAGAAAGTTCTCATTAACCAAAGTTCACGTTTCAGGTGGAAGACAAATCACTAGGAGCATTAAGTGAACAAATCGCAGCAACATAATTCTACCTAGAGTTAAAGCACTCATAAAATTGGGCTAATCTTGCATCTCAGGAGGCATCTGCAAGTACTGAAGAACAAATGGACTTCTGCAGTCTCCTGTATTCCTCATGTTTTAAAATCAAGTTTTATGCAGTTGACGGGGGGGGGG
>Ga0065711_1033724_pt1 | contig 24932 bp, 15 predicted proteins | sample Hoacrofraction12_FD_59098 | JGI IMG/M metagenome (GOLD analysis project Ga0065711, IMG submission 59098) | Hoatzin crop microbial communities from Cojedes, Venezuela - Epithelial fraction 12 v2 (version 2) | ecosystem: Host-associated > Birds > Digestive system > Esophagus > Crop | place...
GAGGGAGCTGGGCTTGTTCAGCCTGGAGAAGAGAAGGCTGAGAGGGGACCTTAGAAATGCTTATAAATATCTGCAGGGTGGGTGTCAGGAGGACGGGGCCAGACTCTTTTCAGTGGTGCCCAATGACAGGACAAGGGGCAATGGGCACAAACTGAAGCAGAGGAAGTTCCAGCTGAAGACGAGGAAGAACTTCTTCCCTCTGAGGGTGCCGGAGCCCTGGCCCAGGCTGCCCAGAGGCGCTGTGGAGTCTCCTTCTCTGGGGATATTCAAATCCCAGCTGGACACGGTCCTGTGCAGCCTGATGTAGGTGACCCTTCTTCGGCAGGAGGGTTGGACTAGATGATCCACAGAGGTCCCTTCGAACCCCTAACATTCTGTGATTCCGTGAAGTGATAGCCACTGAGAAACAGCAAAGTTGGAATTTCTAAGAGCCAGGACCCCACTGTATCTCATCAGCAACAGGCTCACAGCTCTGTTCAGACCCAAATGATGCTTTCATCTCCTTCACACTCCACCTGGCTGAAAACTTCTGTTTTATTGGAGCCCATGCATCGGCACTGGGAGGGAAGAGGGACAGGCTCAGCCTGAACGGACCCAGTGGAAATTGTTTCCTCTCTGCCTGGAACTGGCACAGCTGTAATTAAAACCTCGCCCCATGTTATCATCCTCCCTCCCAGTGTTCCTGCAGCATTTCAGGCTATTTTTCAGAAACCCTGCTGCTCTCCTTCAACCTGCAGTGCCAGTACCTGGAGCAGGGATCTAATTGGGGTTACAGCACATACAGAAAGCACTGACCCATTTTCAACACTGAACAGCAACACGTGAGCAGATGTAGCCCTGCTGTTTTGCACCCAGAGAGCCTCTTCCACCCCTGTTGTGCACAGGAGGGCTTGCTTTTCCAGTGCTATCAATCCAGAAGTGCTTCTAGCACCCTGTGCACACCGGGTTGCATGGCGGGGGAAGGGATTTTGGTCTGCAGGTGACATGTGTGGACATTTTAAAACCTCAGTACTTCTCATATCCAGAGCAGGCCTGCACATCTCCTCCCATTCCTGCAGGAACATTTGGGAACCCAAAACTTTGCAGCGCCACGGCTGCAATGCCTATTCACAGCGTCCCCAGGGCTTTGCTTCATTCTCTGCATGACTCTTTTTTAGCCCTTTCTCAACTTTGAGCTAAGATGGATTTGGTTTTGCACTAGAGGGGACTAGGAGCATTCACATCCTTTACTGAAGTGATAAACTGAAAGAAAGAGGAGTTCCAAAACACCCTTTAAAAAAAAAAGAAAAAAAGGCAGTTTTTTTTCATAGAGTCATAGAATGTTTTGGGTTGGAAGGGACCTTTAGAGGTCATCTAGCCCAACCTCCCTGCAGTGAGCAGGGACATGCCAGTACTATGAATAATCAAGAGTTGTGGTAATAGTTTCACTTCTGAGTGTGGGTTTAAGCAAAGGAAAAAAAACCACACTCCTGGGAGGAGACAGTTCACGTCATTAAGTGAGTAAACACTCTCCCCTCACACAACTTCAGCATCTAAAGCAGGCGATTTATTTCAGGGATCAACTACCCATTGTGTTTTAAAATACAGTTTACATATTATCTTTAACAAGAAGATGATGTCAAAACTGTTTGGTTAGAAGAGAGCCCAAGGTACTATCAAAATGTTTTAAGATGCTGCTGAAATTATTAAAAGGGAAAATAATTTCCAGCACTGGGGGGAGCTGGCAACACCCTAAACTTCCCAGTACATCCCAGTGGAAAACTTGTTTTCAGCTCCTTCCAGCTTTGCAAAATTTTCCACACCCGTGTCTGCCTCAGGCTGAATTTTTGTCATTTATATTTTGTGGCCAGTTGCAGCCAAATTGCTCACCCTCTTCAAAAATCTGTCAACCATGGAAACAAACAAATAAAAAACAACCAAAAATCTTCTACATGATTTCAGCACCAACTTTGTTTTCGCATGCTGTTCACCAGGGAGCACACCTACCCCAAGCTCCATTACAGCCCTGCAATGGAGACATGAGGACACGCTACATCTGTCAGCGAAAAGGCTCTCCTTCACACTCAATTCCCACCTCGCTTTCCCTTAATTGTTATTAATAAGCCCATCTGAAGGACCCAAATGCATCCAACCTGGTGTCAAAAAGGTCTTAGAGGCATACAAAGGCAGCCAAATTTGTTAAGGGTTTACCCCTCCACGATGGGGGAACTCTACTCACCAGTTGATTTCGTTGTAGTCATTGTGAACTTCCCACCAGAAGTAAAACCAGACCAGGGTCAGGAAGAAGGACGAGGTGAGGATGAGGAACCAGAGGCGCTCCCACTGCAGATGGAGAGAGAAATCACCGTTAATACTATCCTGTTTCAGGGCCTCATCCTGTCTTACATCTCATCTAGAAGCTGTTGAGATTGGATGGAGTAACCAGACATTTCCAAGGGCAGGTTTCAGAGCTTTCTCCCGTGGGAGGTGGGAGATGCAACCCTGGTCCCCAGCTCTGGGAAGAGTGGTCATTTACATAGATTCATCTTAAGCAGGGCCAGGACAGCGTTTCTCCAGTTCTCAGGGCATGTGGAATGAGGGAGTATTTCTGGATACAGAGATGGGGTTTTTGTTTGGTTGGGCTTTGTGGTTTTATTTGAATTTTTTTTTTTTTTAGGCATTGTTTAATTAACATGTGAGATTCAATTTGGCATCTTACTCTGCCACGGGTTCAGCCTGAATGACCAAGTAGTTATCACATGGCAAAGACTACCCAGCAGGTTAGGGATGCTGCTACTACACAGACATACAAACCCTTACTCGTTCCCCCAGGGCACTCAGATCCTGCAGAGCCAAACCACCCAGCGACAACTTATTCCTACCACCACCATATATGTAAGTGTTTTGCAAATAATGTGGCAGGAGTAGAGACGACACCAGCATCGTGTGAAGGATATTTGCACCAACATTCAGATTTGGTGAATGTTTCAATTAATATTCAGTCCCCAATTCTTGCTCCAATAGCATGGGTAGAATCCTAAACCACAAGGACATCCGTGAAGAGAAACAGCGTTGCAAGAAAACTGTCCCTAACCAGCACCATTTCCATGTGTTCCTTGTTGGTTTTACTCCACAGGCATTAAATAGTCCACACATGTTTCCATTTCAACTAGCATCCAGTCTGGAACAAAACACTGAAATAAATTCATTATGGAAAATATTCAAATGAATCCTCTCTTCCCAGAATGAGCAAGAAGGGATGAAAACTGAAGAAGTGTATGAGCGACTCTACTACTATAATTTCTTTCCAGGCCCTGAGCACACCATTAATCTCTTTTGAAAATGTCTTTTTCTCTCTAGTGAGCTGTCCCAGTATAAACACTGGTTTGGTGGTATAAAAAAAATACTACTATTCTTTGCCTTCCCTTTCCATCTTAAAGGCTGAAACTATTTACTTAACTGTGTATTGACTACGTTTCATTGTGCATCACCCTGGATACCGATCTTGTGATACAAGGAAGAGCTGTACGCTCCATCTCCTGAAAATTGCCACAAGAAAAAGCAAGCAATAAAAAGAATTGGAATTAGTTAATTTTTTGCTGTGCCAAAAATGATGTTTCCTGCTAGAAATTCCTAATTCTTGGCCAGGGGTTATGGTTAAAACTTTTCTTCAGCTCAGCTCAAGTTTGTTATCCAACGTGGATCAAACCCCAGTGGCACCAGGTGCCCAATTCCCATGCAGGGCCTTGTGTTTCAGATAATCGGGGCAAAAGGAAACAGGAGGCTGTAGGAAGGGACCTCTACAGTGCAACTACCGAGTGCATTCAAAACCACATGACATCAAGAGGAGTGTGGCCAGCAGGTCGAGGGAGGTTCTCCTCCCCCTCTGCTCTGCCCTGGTGAGCCCTCATCTGCAGTACTGTGTCCAGTTCTGGGCTCCCCAGTTCAAGAAAGATGAGGAGCTACTGGAGAGAGTCAAGAGGACGGCTATGAGGATGATAAGGGGACTGGAGCATCTCTCCTACGAGGAGAGGCTGGGGGAGCTGGGCTTGTTCAGCCTGAAGAAGAGAAGGCTGAGAGGGGACCTTAGAAATGCTTATAAATATCTGAAGGGTGGGTGTCAGGATGATGGGGCCAAACTCTTTCCACTGGTGCCCAGCGACAGGACAAGGGGCAACGGGCACAAACTGAAGCCGAAGAAGTTCCAACTGAACACGAGGAAGAATTTCTTCACTCTGAGAGTGACAGAGCCTTGGCCCAGGCTCCCCAGGGAGGGTCCGGAGTCTCCCTCTATGGATATATTCAAAACCTGTGCAGCCTGCTATAGGAGAACCTGCTTTGGCAGGGGCGTTGGACTAGATGACCCACAGAGGTCCCTTCAAACCCCTAACATTCTGTGATTCTGTGAACTGCTCTGCCATGGGCTTACAGACTATCATCTCCCTACCTCACGCACAGATCTTCTCCTACGTGCACAGGTGAGCTCCTGGAGGGAAAGCAGTGAAGCTGGAATGGGAGTTTTCCACCAAAACACCCCACTTCTGGTAGCAGGATGCCAGCCATAGCATCTGCGTCAGCCTCATAGTTAACACCAGCCTTCCCCAGTCCCAAAAGCAACAGCAAGGTTACAACATCTCTCCACAACAAACCTCCTCCATATCGACCACTGCTGCAGAACCAAGCCAACTCTTTCCAACCAAGGAGTTTCGGATCAAAATCCACTCATACAACATCTGGATTATATAAAACACCCAAACCAAAACCCACTGAACACCTTCACTCCATCCCACCACAACTCTCCAGGAGAAAACAATCCCTTTTGGCAGACTATGACTATTTTTTCCTGCATGTCGTCTTCCACTTTGCAGATCTCCGAGCTTCCAAACTTCTCTTTCCCTATTGTTTGTTGGTTTTTTCCTCTCCATTTGGGTCTAACACCTCCTTGCACCTATCAACAACACTGCTGAATCAGTTAACTGAGCAAGAGTTTGCAAAGCAAGAGAGGATGAAAGTACCTGAATCGCTATCAGTCACAGGGACATATTTGATGCTGTAAAAATGCTACCAAAACCACAATCATGGAAAAGTATCTAAAAAAAAAAAATAATCATGTTAAATTGTTCTTTAAGAATACAAATGGCTATATATTTTTGACAAAAATATGAATTATGAATTATGGGGGGCTGGACTAGATGACCCACAGAGGTCCCTTCCAACCTCTATCACTCTGTGATTCTGTAATTAAGGTTATAAAGAAATCCTCTCTTTTGGATCAACATTGCTACAAAATGCATTCCTCCATCTCTTTAAAGGGCATTATGGGATAAGCTTGGCCAGTATCACGCACTGGATGACACTGATTTGATAAACAAGCCAAGGAAACCATTTCAGAACACGTTTGGGCTTTTTTTTTCTTCTCCATATATATTTTTTGTCCCCTTTGTTTACATGCAAGCAGCATAGCATGTGTCAAGCCCTCTAAAAGCTATTTTGGGTCTGTCCTTGGTGATGTACTTGCCAGATACATTCGCCTGGCTGATTTTGTGAAAGCCCAGTCAAATCCTTCACAGGTTGACATACTTCAACGAATTAAACCACTGTTCCAGGTGGGCTTTGAGAAGAACAGGGAACATCTTCCCAGCACCACTGATGCTATTCAGCACCAACTGAACCAGAATTTTAACCCATATGAATCTGACCTACGTGCACAATATATTTGATTTAGCCTGGGTCTTGTAAAAGTCCCTTCCAACAGCCTCTCATCAGAAAAGCTTTAGAAGCCCCTACTTCACAAGCTTCCACATGCTCTAAAGCAAGGTGAAATCTGCAACGTGCAACAGCTTCAAGCCTCTACTGCCAAAAATAAGAGACTTAAAATCATGTCATCCTGCTCACTCAATCACAGCCACAAGTAGGTGGAGGAAATGGTGCCACTTCACCTACAGAAACTCAGGCAGAACCACGAGAAAGTTTGAAGGTGCTTGAATAAATGTTCACGTTTTCAGCTCCGTGAGATTTTATAATAGCTTCAGCACTGACATTTTTGGCAGTTGTTCTAGAAAGCCTTCCCTTCCCCACCCTTCCCTTTCAGCTTCTCCCTCCTCCCACGGGGAGAAGATGGACATGCTCACTATTACCACTTACTCACACTGAGCTTAACCACGCGCAGCACGCACAGCAATCAGTATTGTCCTATCAATGAACACGACCAAGCACACCTGTATTAGAACCTTCACTCCTATCAGGATGCATTTTGGAAGTAGCTGAGCCTTTTTTCATGCTTTCTGTGTTCTGGTTCACTAAAGGTCTTTGGGTGAAGCTAAACCAGAACATGTGCTCCAGGAGTGAACCCAGTGCAACTCATCCACCAACGGACACTCAGTCCACAGGACCAGATTAGACCCAGTTCTAAGTGACCACACCACCACCTCCAAAATGCTTCTACCACAGACATCAGGATCTCAGCATCAACTGCCTCCTTCCACAAACCTCTTCTCTCAGGCCACACACTACTTGCTAATGCAGGCATAGCCACGACATCTTGCAGAATGGTGCAAAACAGTATTAACCTCATTATATCAACATTTAATTCTAAAGGAAAGCAATAAATGAAGTCACCTTTTTCCTCCAGCTAAATGGCCAGAGAGGACAGATACCACGCGCTCAGCTAACCACAAGAAAAGCCAACGGGTACATGGATGAAGTCTTTGCAGAGCTCACCCACTGAGATGGCCATAGCCCAAAGAAGGATGGAGAGAGTATCAATTAAAAGAGAAGTGGCTTTGAAGTGAGAATATTTGAAAGGATCAGACACAGGTTGAAGATTCTGTACTGCAGAAGTGATTTTTTAAAATCACAGAATCCTTAAAAAAACACCAAACACAAAAAAAAGATCAGTGTTTCATCCACATTCTCCACCACTTTTGTGCATCCCCAATCCCCACCCCAGGTCAGGTAGGAACACACCCAGTTCTGAAGTAAGGGATGATGGCAAAAAAAATAAAATAACCAAATTACATGAAATTACCACAGAAAGAGCCAGTTTAATTCAACTGTGAAGTTGGCTCGTGCATTTTACCTGCTCTTGTGCTGCAAGTTTTAGTCTAAGTTGTCAGAAACAGTCCTGAACATCAAATCACAGAGCCCCGAAGAGGTTTTCCAATCTGGGGATTAGCTTTGGTTGACTGAAGCCTGCGCCAGGCTCTTTTGCTGCAGCTCCCTAAGACAGTCGGTCACAGCTTTATTTACCAGCTAGCACTGGTGGTGCAGGAAAGCAGAGAGGCTCTGGAAGCTTATTTTATTTCCTACAAGATCTGTAGGACATATGAAGTTCATCTACATACACACTTCCACCTACCCCTCCCTACAGGGTCTATTTCAATTTAATTAAGCTTGCTGTAGTAGAAGCGATGAGATCTCATGCATTTCTACACTCTAGCTGACTGCGAATATGCTGAAAGACATCTTAGTGTGATACCGTTTGTAAACAACAGAAATTCCTCAAACAACACGTCCATACATTTTAGAAAGTTTCTTTAGAGGAGGTTCTCTGGCTGTCACTAGAAAATGAACCACTGCCAAAACTAGCCACGCACAGAGCTAATGCGCGTTTGTCTGCCACAGCTATTCCCTGCCAAATTATGGGGTGAACACATTTCAGTGCTGTGCTGTTCTAGAGAGGCCAGAAGCACACCCATTTGATAATTTACTTGATGAACCCTTCAGCAAGCCTTTAAGTCACCAGATTGGCCATTATCTTCCAAAAAAGCGGATCAGCACAGCATCACAGCCTGAATAGCGTGTGATTTGAACTCAGAAAAGAGAAAGAACATTTAAGATCTTAAAAACAAGATTGCCCAGGGTGAAACTCCATCCATCCATCAGAAGAGGCTATCGCTGCATTTAGACAAGCCCTTTTTCTTCTTAAGGTTTAAATATTTTTTATAATCAAGCTGAGTCTATCCGAAAGTTTGTCCCAAGCCTTGTCTGGGGCATGCAGGCAAAACAGAGGGGTACAACATGTTGCAAGACCACATTAAATTACTTATTTACTACCAAGTATATTCCCGAAGGTCACTGAAATGCTGTGCAATGAGCTAAATTCCCCTCTCCACCCCCGTTCCTCCTTTGCACCCAGCTGAAAGAGGAGGTTGCACTGGCTTAAGCTCTGCTCCAATAAAGCCAAAAAAAAAAGCCAAGGCTAGAGCCAGCTGATTTGCTGGCAGCCTACAGATGAAGCACAGCATAAACATTTTGCTTCGCTGAAGTTGCTGGAGTCACCCCAGTTGTCACTAGTCCTGAAATGCCCTCCTCCACCTGCAGTGGTTGCTGGAGACCTCTGTTAGCTCATCCCACATGAGCAGCAGGACTTGCACCCTTGACATGTGCCTGCATCTCCCAGCCTTGGGAAGGCCAGGTTGGACAGGGCTTTGAGCAACCCGCTCTAGTGGAAGATGTCCCTGCTCATGGCAGGGGGGGTAGAACGAGATGATCTATAAGGTCCCTTCCAAACTAAACGATTCCATGACTCTAAAACTGCAGGAGCCCCTCTAAAGCAAACCCACCACCTGCAGCTTCCTCTCTGGCATCCAGAAGCAACGTAGAGTTTCAAAATAAACTGGAAAGAGAGAAGCCTGCTTTGAACCATGAATGGGTAAGAGGAAATGCCAGTGCTGGATGGATTAAGGGCTCCATTCCTACACGGATTAGCTCACAACAAACAGCAATCAGTGTGGGTGAAGTTGAGTCCCTTCCAACTTGTGCATCCCTAGAAGCTTTCTAGTGAAGGGAGTCAAATGCCACTGCTGTAATGCTTCAGGGAGCTTGCCCCTATTTATACCAGGATAGCTAATCACAGCAGCTCACAGATGGAAACAGAGAGGTTTTTCACAGCCCCCCTTTTGATTCACAGCCAACTGAGGATTGCACAGATGGTCACATCAAACCCTCTGAGGCAGAAGGTCCCCAAAACTCTCCCAGCACAGCCAAAACCACAGCGAGCAAGATTTCACCTAAAGAGCCTTAAATACAAGGGTGAGGTTGTGGTTGCTTGGAAGTGAAGAGATGCACAACAAAGCAGATTTCTTTTCCTGATTAAAAGATATTTTCTTTAAAAGACTAAAAGCCAGAAAGCGTTAACAACACTACACTAAGCCACCACAGAGACCAGTCAGAGGAAACACCACACTGTTTTGTGGAAGAAGCTTGGCAGATGAGTGCAGCATGTGGGGTACCATAATTTTCTTTTTCACAATGCCCCATGAAAACTCTTCACAAAGAGCGTAAGGAGGCTTAAAAGAAGGATAAATCTGCTTTCACAATTCAAGTGAGTCGGCTCTACAGGTGCCTTGGTCTTTTAACAGTATTAGATGAAACAGAAGACAGTTCTTCAAAAGACGGGCTCAAACAGCAATATGCAAAAGAAAAAACAAAAAAGGAAAAATAAAAACCAGCTATTGATTCCCTGCAGACTTAAGCCTCCCTTAGCCTGGAGGGCCTCAGATCAAGAAAGATCATCACTAACATTTAACAAGAGAAGCCAAAAACCCTAAACCACAAACTAAGAAAAAAAAAGAAAAAGCCCTTCACCACAGACCACTACATGAAGATCCAATCTTCATTTAAAGAGCAAAGAGAAGAAAGACCGGTAGCATTTGCTACCGACCGGAAAGACAGCGTGACAGAGGGGAGGCTGAAGGGCAGCAAAAGGATCAGATGAGCCCACTGAAATCAATAGAAAAACTCCAACTCACTTCCCTGCACTCTGGCTTTGAACCAAAAATCTTTTATTGCGAGATTCATTATCTCAGGAAAGCGGACAAACCGAGTTCCCTTTTCAATTCCGCATTCCTCTTGGCTGTTAATTTATATTTCACGCTGCCCCAGGAAATCACTTGTCATTAAGTGTTGTTGGCAGAGCAGACTCCTTCCTTGTTTTATTGCTACTTCGAGCAGAACCAAGGTTTATTCTGCCAAAACTGTTCAGAGATCCCCTTCCTCCTTTTAAACATATATTTTTTTCAACCTTCCTCTTAAAATAGTTGGCTTTCCAAAACCAAGAACTGAATTCTCTATGGTCCCACGTTTGGAAAAGGTCAGTGCCAACCAGAGCCATAAAAACATCTGACTCACTCCTCCACATCAACACTGAGTTACAATAAACATCGTGTAGAGTCATTCAACTTAACAAGTTACTTTAAATTATCTTTCCATTTCACCTGCTGATAGGATCTGTGTTACGGTCAGAGATTTCTGTGCTCAGAAACATTTAAGTCTGTTTCTAATAAATATAACCAGCTACTGAAAAAAACGTGGAAGGAAGTCGCTCCAAACTGAAAAAACAGCAAGTGCATTTGTCTGTAGCCACCCTGGAAAATAATTATTTTCTATGCATATGTAAGGCTCTAGCGGTCTCCATGTACAGTCAACGAGAGGGTTGCTCCAAACAAAGGTTCCAATTAAATGATCTAAATTTGCTCTGGAGGAAGCTGGCCCTCTCTGTTGACTATATAAAAAGCCTCTGAAACCATCTTCTCGCTTTCAACACCTACAACTGCATAGTGTGAATATCTTGCCACCATCCAACCCATAGGTCTCTTTCCGCCAACATCAATAGAAACACGTTCCACCTCCAGTCCCCATGACCGGAGAGGATTTTCACAATAACTTCAAGTACAAGAGGTGCTAAACCATCTCAACTTTCAGTCTGCTCCCTCCAGCATCTCTGCAAATACCATGATATGAGCCAGCACCATGGTGTGCCATGTGAGGTGGCAGATGAGCCTGCTGGAGAGCCTCTCCCAGCATAGCTTATGCTCCCTGGCTAGAAATGAAGGAGCAATGCGAGGACAGGCTGGTTTCCGGAATTGCCAGTCATCTGACATGAAGAGGGCTCTTGTTGAAGTCAAAGTGCCTCTGGGAATTCATGGCTTTCAGTCTTCATGGCAGACCCTACCCATTCTCTGTCTCCTGAACACAGTAAACCTCCTGTTCATTCATTAAAAATAATTAAGTAAGTAAAAAGTGAACTAGAGCAGGAAGCAGCTTTTGGACAATGCCTTCCCCCTCCCTTTTTTTGTCAAAGAAGTTTCAGTTGTGAAAAACGGAAGCCTTTTGTAGGAAATATAATATTCTAAAGAACTTTCTTGCTGGAGGGCATCTCAGCTTGAGGCTGGAATTTCTGGTCGGAGGAAACTGGAGAGAGATTGAGCCTTCCCAAAACCTCGCAGCACATCGGTCAGGGCATGCAGAAGCAGACAGAGAACAACAGCACATGGATCTGACCACACATACACACACACACACACAAAAAAAATAAAATCAAACGTAGGCCTCTTTCTCCAGTTCCACCCATCCAGTCATGCTACTGGAACAACTGCAGCTACAAACTGAGCAGTGTGGAAAAGTCAAAAGGGGAAAATCCAGAAGTCTGGAGGGGTGATGCAACATGCTGAAGATAGGGGCAAGTGACAGGGACAGACCTCAGCCTCCTGAATGCCAGTCTGCTACCATAACCCCAGCCACCAATCTCGTTCAGTTTTTATTTGCACGCAACTCAATGTTTGGGTCCGTATTCTTTTGGCTTTGGTCTTCTCCCCATCACGGGTCACATCCATAGTCAGAGAAAGCCATCCTCCATCAGTTCTGCCCTGCCAGCACTAAGATCTCAAGATAACAGCTATTTTAGACTGCTTGGTTGATTGAATACAGCCTGGTCAGGTCTGCTTACAATCCTAAGGATATAATCTAGGAGGTATAATCTACTCAATTTTGTTAGAAGTACACCAAAACCACTAGAGCAACCAGGAACTTCAAACAAGGTACATTACTACCCCCATAGCTTCACACAGAGCAGATGTCCAGATGCCCGTTGGCTTCCCTTGGGCTATGTTGAGGTGTCCCTGAATCTCTCCTCTGTTCTTGGCCCCATCACTTTACATCTAAACACTCTTTCTCCCATCACTACTTTTAAATTCAAGCCTTCACCCCAGAAAAAAGTACCTACCAGTCTAAATGCAGAGCTTCCAAAAGAGCTAAGCTATATTAACCAGGGCAGCTAAGCAACCTGCGGATGAGTCTCACCTCCTTGCTACAAGATACTTATCATTTCGCAACAAGATGCTGTAAATCATGTAAAATGCTGAAGGCTTTACAATCAGACAGCATTCACAGAGACATCGAATAAAACCAGGCCCTCAAACTTGCAAGTGCAGCAAGATAGAAAAGGTATTTTAATTTCCCGCAGTGCACACCATACTTGTGTCCCTAAATATCCACCTGCCTTTAGCAAATGAATGGATTTTGTTGAAGGATCAAGCCCACGTATCCCTAAATAACTGCTCTCTACTTCAAGAGCCGGACTCAAATTGGAGCACTACCATTACTCAAGTGTGTTTTGGGGTCATTTAAATTCACTTCCAGATACAATGAAGAGTTTACTAATGAGTCTTCACTACACTATTTTCCGACATTTTCAAGAATCAATTTCCTGCAGGCATTTATCAGTATTAGAGCAGAAAGGAGGCAAGCTAACATTTGCCCAGTGAATACAAAAGAAAAATTGACGGCATGCTTCTTCATTTCCTCATTACCCAATTGGACCTCATTCGAACAAAAGAAAATCTACTGCAAGCAAGTTATTAAATCATCTCTGAAGATGAAAGATGACTACATCTCCCAGCTGCGCCCATTAGAACCAGGAACTGAGGATAAACAAGAACAGATATCAGCTGGAGCACTTTGTCAATGTGCACAACACTCCAGTTCACACAGTGAAGTAACAAAATTTCATTAATAACTCATGGTATGCGAATGCCTATTCCTGAAATAGTGACTTGTGCGCTATAAATGTGAACAGTTTTCCATCCTAGTCAACTCTGAGCTCATTAGCTCTGATCAGTGTCAAAGACCAAATGTAGACCCCAATAAACATTTAAAGATAAAACAACTGCGGCAGCAAGCGGCCTCCGGCAGGCTCTGCTCTATACTCCCACTCAGGAGGAGGCCAGATCAGGTCAGGTTGCTCAGAGCAACGTTCCGGTGAGGTTTGAATGCCTCCAGGGATGGAAATTTCCACCCTCCTCTAGGCCCCGGGCTCCAGGGTTCGACCATCCCCTCGTGGGGAGAAACTTCCCTACTGTCTAACTGGAATTTCCCTTGGTACAGCTTGTGTTCACTGGCTCTCGCCCAGCTCCATCTTCTTCTGTATAGCCACTCCTCAGATAGTTGCAGAGAGCAGCAACGTCTCCTTCTCCTGCTGCACAGCCCCAGCTCTCAGCTTCTCCTCGTATGTCCCAGGCTCCAGGTCCAACCATTCTGGACTGAGTCTGTTATTCCCTGCCTGGTTTGGGGGAGACCCAAACCAGACCCAGTACTCAGATCTGGTCTCTCCAGTGTCAGCAGAGAGGAAAACCCACATCCCTCAAGCTGCTGGCTGCACTGTCACTATTACAGCCCAGGCTGCAATCAGCCTTCACTGCCAGAAGTATATCCAATAGCTGAATCTCATATTGCAGAGGGATAATAAAGGGAAAGTACCTTGCACGCCAAGGATCTGAAGTCTTTAAGTGAGCGAATCAATATACTTGACTAGCAGATGTTGACCTACCAGACCTTACATACATCAGGATCAGAACTGAGGCGCCTGGGCTTCGATTCCCTCACCTCAAAGAGGCTGCTGAGGGATCAGGCTTTCATCTGCCTGTTGGATTTAAGATTCGTGAACCCCAGAGAGAGCAGGCAGCAGTCTGCAGGACTCCACAGTGCATCACTCAGCTCTCATAGTGCTCTGTAACCTTTATAAAGGCTTCATTATCTCACCATCTGGCAACCAAGACCATGAACACCTGGTACAAAACTCCACTTGAACACGTTCTCCAGCTCTTGCTTTTCACTCTTCATCCTCAACTTTCTCTCTTCTCTCAGTCTTTGCTTAGCAGTTCAAATCTCATAAGGTATGGGACTTTTTGCATTTGCTACAGCCCTCTCCAGGCAGCAGATGGACTGACTGGAAGGACACGTCTGTCAGCACAACTGATTTGAACTGGCCTGGCCACTTCATAAACACTGGAAAGGTTTTGGCCAATTCACTACTCCTAGGTAACATGCTGGGGTCTTGCACAAGAGACAACTGCCAATAAATAGATGGGAAGAAAAAGGAAGAAATTGGGTCTGTAGTAAGGAGGAAAAAAATATTCCTGCCTTTCTGGCTGCTGAGGCTTCGGTAGCTAACCAGATGCTTCCTGAAGTAAGCCACTGCGCTTCTCAGGCTTCTCTAATTATTGCAAAGACTAGGCTAATAGCTCTCTGCACACCTTGTTAGAGAAGGCCATGAATGAGATTTCTGAGCTGTGACATGCTCCATTTACAACTCAATTTAGCAGGTCACAGAAAGTGGCAGAGAACATATTATTGAAATATGTGTTCCTGCTGTGGCTGCCGTAATTGAACTGTAGATCAACAGATGCAACAAAAAGAGAGCCAAATCTCTAAAAATAACATTATTACACTTTGTAAAACACCTCGGCTCCCAGCCTCCAAAAACATAACCAGAAAGGGTAGTCAGGCAGGATCGCCATTTCCCTCCAGGCTTCAGGGCTTGCAGCCTTCCAAAGCTGAGGAGCAACCGGGCAGTTTCGCTTGCCCAGGCAGCAAGCAAAGGGATAAAGCTATCCCAACTAAGGGATAACCCATACCTGCCTGCCCCTCCTTCCCCCCCCAGTCTGCCTTTACAGAGGACCAGCTTCTCTCTAGGTATACTTCATTGAACAGAGGCAACAGCTAACTATATCACAGCAGCTATAATCATCACAAATCAGCACAAAAATGCTGGCATCCCTCAATGGCACTGCGATGGGAATTCCTGCACCGTTCCAGAGATGGTGCACAGCTGGAGCCAGAGCTATTTCTGGCTATTAGTGGCCCCAGGGGACTTTCTGCAGCAATAATAATGTCCTGGACCAGCTCTGCCTCCTGCAATTACATCCTCCCTCTTTCATTCAGTGCAGAGGTAAACAAAAATCCCTTAGGGAGCCTCTAATTCATGAGAAAACAGGATAGAGCGATAGGAGTTCCCCAATCTATCCCCCGCAGCATGATTTTTCTATGAACCCTTGATTTACTCTAATTTCACAGCTCCCAACCACGTGTTTTTAATCTACTGTATCTTTCCCAAACAACCCGCGATACCCAGCGCTTATGGCCGTACTCATGTAAAGATTCGAGTATTGCACCAGAGTTCCCTTGGGTGCATTACAAACCTATTACTGATGCTAATGATGCCCTGTTCCCTTCCTCTTTACCAAATGCTTTGCATATTTGGAGGCTGTGGGGAGGCGGTTATCTCTTCTAGTCTAAATAGGTCCTGCTCTTTCAGTACCTACTGATGAGGCTCATCTAGGAACACAAAAAAAAATAATACAGCCCATTGCTCTTGCACAGACCAACTGGATGAGGTCCAAGCCTTGCCTGAAGTGGAGCGCCTTGCTGGGCACAGCATCCCTGCTGAGCTCTCATCAGCATCAAACAGCAGGAGGACTGCATCCTTGACGCCTCCTGAGGATGTTATTCCTGCTAACCCCTCCCAGTCTCATGATAGCCCTTTTCGCATGCACGTGGTGGTGTTGACTTACATTCAGCTTATGGTTCCCTTTAATTAAAGCTCAAAACCCCTTGCCCCAGGATGCTGAAGATTTAAACTAGGGTTAATAAAAAAACCAACTACGTAAGTTAATGTAATGGCCTCAGTACCACCTCTTACTCAAGGAATCTCAGAAAAAAATGATTACCAGAAAAAGGATCATTTTGTGCACATTCTGCGGGATTTGGAAGGTCTTTCCCTAGCTGTCTGCTTCTGGTTCCTGTTGGAAATAAGGCATTTGGCTAGATGGGTCCTCTGCCAGGCCTACAAAAGATTGTAGTCATTAAAAACCCCAGACACCTTCCGCAAAGCTGTGGCCCAACCACCCTGCATCTCAACAGATTACTCACGCCGGAGGAAAAAGCTCTGCAGTAGCCTTTGCTGTTCCTATTTCTGGCCTGGCCCCAGACTGCTTTTGCAGTTTGTCCAGCTCTGTCTAATCCCAGGCTCTGTCGTGCCTCCAGCTCTTTCCTGTTTGGTGTTTATGAGTTTAATAAGCATGGCTTTCATTAGGAAGAATGGTGGATAAGATAAATAAATAGGGGTAAATATTCATTAAAGAGAATTGTTGTATTGCAGGAACGTTTACAGGAATTCTGTTGTAAAATGCTCTGGTTCAGAGCAAAGAGTCCTATCCCAAATAATCTGATGCAGCTGTCAAATAGATTCAAGGGTGAAGGACTGGACTGGGAGAAGAAACCACCAGTAACTTTATTCCTTGGAAAAGTTCTTTCCTTTGTTGCATCTTACTCTTGGCAGCAAATGTCTGCAAATCAAATGCTAAACACTACTTTATCATGATGCTTTGCACACAAAACCTCCCAAGGATTTATTTGCTGGTTGAAAGGGCGAGAGCATCACCACCAGTGCTGCAAGATGAAAGTCTGACAGTAAAAGAGGGAATGGGTGCCATTCTTGATATCAATATGAGGTGTTCCACCTTCTCTCAAAAGGAAAGACAAATAGTCTTCAACTTGAAAGAAGGAGTCAAATGAGACATGCAGAGAGAGCAGGCCCAGATGTTCACAAAATGTCCAGGAAGGTCACCCTGGCAGTGGCAATCATCGAATCATAGAATGGTTTGGGTTGGAAGGGACTTCATAGATCATCTCGCTCCAACCACCCTGCCATGGGCAGGGACACCTTCCGCTAGACCAGGTTGCTCAAAACCTGTATTACGTCCCAGATTAGACTCCGTTTGGATCTAGGAAAATCCTGCTTGGCTCCTTGCATCCTATGAACAGTGGATACCAACCTTATGTACCTTCAGACAAGGTGTCAGGCTACTCATGTGAAATCAGCCATCCCCAAAGCCAAGCTTGTCTCACAGTGGTCATTTTGGTCCACTTGCAGTAAGGCCCATGCCCGCACCAGCAGATGCAGAAAGCTAAACCAGTAGCATCAACAAAAGTGGTGCCAAAAGGCAAGCCAGAACATTTTCCCACGGTGAAGTCCACATCAGCTTTTTTTTCTCTTTCCATCAGGGTCACAAGTGACAGACAACGACAGCTCAAAAAGGCATCTCCAAGGGCAGACTATCCAGCTGTCCTGCCTGATGGGTCAGCTAGGCTCCAGCCGAGGACAACAGCAAGGAAAGCTATAAAGCAGTAGATACCTAAATGCTTGTGTTATTCAGAAACCACTGTCTGGACAGCGCAAAAATGACGATGACAATAAACAAAAATTTTTGACTAATAAAAGCTGCAACAAAGCAGCTGAAGATCTGACTTACACAAAGTCTCCTTTCACTTTCCAGCAGCTCTGACAAATCACACATCACTGTTGTTGTGACTGAGCATTTTCTGTGATGCTTGTAATTCTGGCATAGCAAAGTCAAATTATACAACAACTGTGCCATGCTTGTCTAGAGGGAAGCCACGAGATTCCCCTGCAGCTATTTCCTCTCAGTACCCATTGCCACGACTAAAATGCAAGCAGCCAGCTTGCAGACAAGAGAAGTTGTTTCCAGCCCGTTTTTAGCAGGAGCGAGAGACTGATTACTCTGTGCACATGTTGAAAAAAGCATTGTCACTGCTTTGTCTCCTGGTGCTTTCCAACAGCAAGCCGGCACATGAACCGTTCAAGTCCCAAAATAATGGCACTGGCCAAATAAATCTATTTTTCTTCTCTTCATTTATTACCATATGATCATCTGCAGCAAAAGCATAAGGGCATGCAATGAGCAGGGGACATCACAAGTGAGGTGAGGTATATATAGCCACCAGGGAAGAGACGTTCCTGATTCACCTTTCCAGAATCAGAGCTAACTTCATGTTTCTGCTGGGATGCCCAGTGGGTGCCCTTGGAGACAGCCAAAGCACGCTGGGAGGATGCTCTTCAGAGGCAAAGCTCAGTTCATTTCCTTGCCATAAAACTGTTCGCAATTTCAGAAAAGGCATTTTAATCTCTCTCATATTCTCACTCTGTAAAAATGGGAATAATTAATCCCTCTCATCAAGAGCTGCACATTCATTAAAGCACTTCAATTCCTTCAGTGGAAGGGGTTCCAGAAATAGCAAGTCGGTCATACTGCTGTTTCTGTACCTTGCCGTACTGGAGTTTTTTCAAAACAGCACCACAGCCAGCCTGACCTTCCACTTTAAGAAGATAACCTGAAGAGGACACTTACTGGAAGTTCCAAAGAACCCACACTGAAAATAACCCAGATAGTCACAGTTCAAGATTTCTCCTGGTTCACTGCTCATTGGCTGTAAAACACGCCAGGCAAAAGTGCTAATCTCACAGCTCTCCTACGTGACATTGGACATTTTGCATGAGCCACCTGCTTTCACACAATCTCTTTGCACAACCAAACATCGGTATTTAACAAGTTGGAGATAAAGTCACTGCTCTAGCCAGAAGATGGATGGACCAAGGCAGATACCGTGCGTGGGAAAAACAGCTCGGGAAAGAATTTCCAAAACATCACTGTTTGGCAGCCTGGGATGTTATAGACAACAAACATGGCTTTTGGCTCCCCGTCTAGTATACATGCTAATAAAAAAAATATTTCCAAGCACAAGAATAGATCATGACAAGGGCACTGCCTACAGTGTCAACAATACCATCCCAAAACAGACTCTTATCAAAACTACACACAACCTCTCTCCGGCTGTGGAAGAGACTAAGGCAGTCATTTGCTTCAGCCCAAAATTAGGCACTACCTGCGTCGTACCAAGGTATAAAGCCTGCATTCAATCATTCTTCACCAGCTTTGGCATGGGACAAGGGAAGGTCTTTCCCTGATATAGGTCAAGTCACAGTTAACCCTCTGTGATAAACAAGAGCAGAGTTTGAGTTCTCCCCACACACCACCACATATTTAACATGTGCAGAGGACTAATATATTTTTTTTTCATTATTCACTTCCTCAACTGTCCACAAGTTTGCTTTTTTCTAAAAATAACTGCTCGATATTGCTTTTATTGGCATAAAAACAGGCTCCTTTATAGAGAAGCTGAAAATACTATGAGCACCAGAGTGTGACAAACGACTCACGAAGAGCAGGACTGGCCTCCTTGGGTGTAAACACGGATTTCTGCAGCTAAGGGATAAAGGGTGCCATTGCAGATGCAGGGAGCTGCAGGGCTCTGCATGCGCCAGCGTTTCATGGATGTGCCGTCTCCTCCCTGAACAGAGTGGGGTGGGAAAGGAGATTAATTATTTCCACTTTATGCTGGTTTTCATCAGCTAGGCACTGTACTGTAATCCATAAAACCCACCTCCAATTCAGAGATCGCCCAGACAGTCAGGTAACGGTGCTTTCCCAGTGCCTTGTTATGAATCAGAGATGCAGGAGGGGAACCCAACCCATGAAGCTTATGCAAACAACAGAGGGGAAAATAGAGGAGGAGATCACAGCAACATACCAGCCCTGCAGCTCAGATCCTGGTATACTATCATCTTCCTTATCTTTTAAAACTGCTGTACCAGATAATTTCTCTAGCTAGTCTTTCATTAGCGCTCCCCATGATGATTAATGAGAATAAAATTGTTTCCCCATGGGCTGTTTCTCATTAGAAATTAACTTCTCATATCTTCCTGGACATCAGGAGAGACAGGGCTATGATCTGAACCGTTGGGCTGTCAGTTCAGCTGTCCCAGCACAGCCTCATGCAATTGCCACAGGCTGCCACAGCCATCACAGGGTACTACTCTCTTTCCATCCCAATTAACCTGCAGTAAGTTATGGTCTGCATGAAGCTTTTAAGTCACAAGGCAACCCGGCAGACAGGCCAATAATTTGCTTGACATACAAGCATAGAAGCTGGAGTACCAGGGAAAGAGATAATAGGACTCAATATCTAGAGCTTCCAGAGATCAGCTCAAGCCTTTGCATCCAGCAACCCCTCCCAGGCAGATATTAAAACAGTCAAAAGAAGCCCTCATTGGGTATCTTGTCCTCAATAAGAACTTCAGTGGAAGTGGCAGGAGAGAAGCGGGGAGGTGAAATCCCTCCAGACATTAACAGCTCAATATGTGGACACCTTTCAAGGTACTTTCCTCAAGCAAAAGAACCTTGCAGAGAGGCTGAGCAGCCAGTTTGGGCACACCGGTTGCCACAGGCATTTTTTTCCCCACTTCTGAAGTTTAAAAGCAGCTCATCAGTCTATTTCTTGTTACATGATGGAAGGGAACCTTGGCAGACAGTCAAGATGCTCTAAGGGCTGCTGACCACATCGCAATCAGAAGCAGTTTTTTCTCCTCCTACTCTGTTCAGACCATGACAGATATCTTCGGCTTGAAGGAATAACAAAGGGAGATAAATGCACAGTAACAAGAAAAAAAAATTGATTTCATATTAATTTAGTTTTTACCTCCCCCAGAAAAAGCTTTCCAAACCATTTCTCTCTCTCTCCCTGCAAGAGCATAATTGTTTGTGCACCAAAACCCATAGCAGCAAAGTTGTCAGCAGAGTCACTGAAAAGGCATCTGTCATCTCTGTGGGCTTTGACATCAAAATCCCCAAGCAGAAGATCATATTGTTGGGGTAGATGGTTTGGGGGATGAACGGTCTACAATGGGCCGTAGTTCTGTCTTTACTGGTTGATTGGACATTTTTAGGCCCTGAGCTCTTCAGTGCATCTCAGAGCATCTGAGCTTTTCCATTCCAGCAAGAAACAGCTGGCGAGGAAAGGATGCTTAATATTTCAATCAATAGTTACAATAGTCATGGTTCATAATTATGACTAATTATACCAAGGCATATTAGGTATAAGACACCTGCTTATTGTTCATACTGACAACACAGTCAATGCTGCCTACACAAAGCGTGGGGCAATGGAAAAGTAAAGCCCGATTAGCAAACCCACAGCCAAACGCGAGGCTGACAACTGTCTGCCTGCAGGACGCCCGTCCAAACAATCCAGGCTTCTGTCACAGGAAATAGCTGAATTATCTATGGCACCTCGGCTCCCGTTTCAGTGGGACTGATGGAACTTCTAAATATAGGATGTGCAAAGCCATATTTCCAATTTTTTTTTTTATAGACGTGATAAAAATCACTCTTCAGCAGTCAGGTTATTAACGCTTCAAATCCACTAAGAGAGAGTATCACGGGTGTTTTGCAGTGATGCATTAGGACTCTTTGTTCTTTCCCATCCAAAAACAGGCAAGGAAGCTCAGATGTAGGTGGTGCATCTGCTGTTGAAGTCTACAAGCTCAAGAGGAGACTCGTCTTGGATTTACTCCAGTACCAAACACGCTGCAGCTATTAAGAGGCAAATGAAAGGAAAAGCAATAGCTCTGAAGCGAAGTACAAGCAGGAGCTCCCAACTCCTTAGATGCAATCTTCTGAATTCTCCTGTGATATTTAATACCAAATTGGTTATGTTTTATCAGGAAACTCATGACAAAAAAAAGACAAAGATAGATCAAACTGGGAGCTTTGGTCACTGAAGCAAGGTGGCCCCAAGCCCCATCTCCCTGATGGGCACAGCTGTCCAGTAATCGCATGCACATGGACTGACTTCCAGTAACACAGGATTATTCCCCACTGGTCTTCATTCAGACTCTGCCTGAATTATTCAAGCAAAGGCTCTTCCATCATCTCCCTAGACATTCTAGCTCCAAATGATCTCCATTAGATACTGAAAGTTCAACAACTGCTAGCACCATCAACCCGTGCCCGAAAGGCAGCTGAATTTTCAATTGCTTGCCTCATATCACAGGGGGCATTTCCCAAAGCATTTGCTGGCTGTGGCCAGTAGCCCTGGGAGTAATGCAAGAGACAGAGGATAAAAAGATGGAGCCAGTTCCTGCCTGGCATTGGAAAGATTTTTTTCACCAGTGAAAGGGCATGAAAGTTTGATGAGCAAAGCTTTTCTACCAATTGTTAATCCATTAAGGAAACATCATCAGAACCGATTTCTCCAGTCCAGGACCCCCACAAAAGGCCTGCCTAACGCAACAATTGCATTATGCCAGACAAAAAAAAAAACCCAAATAGCTTTAATAAATCACACGGCAGCAGGCTGTGACCGCAGCCCAACCTGATTTACAGTTCAGCTTGCAGGAGGTGAGAGGCAGGAAAAAGGTGGAATGTGACCCCCCCCAACCTCAAATTACAAAGGCACAGGGAGAATTGCATATGGATGTTGGTATTTCCAACAAGAGAATTGTTGCCAGAGACAGGTGCTAAAACATCCAGTTTAGCCCAGTCTCCAATATAACAGACGCTGGACCAAACAAGAACAGATCAAGCCTGCTGGTCCCTTACTCTTATTCACATCACATCCTTGGGTACACCTCTGAGTAGAACACCTCCCTCTGGCTTGACACATCCACGCCTGAAAAATGCAACACAGGAACAGAGAGGTCTTTCTCTGCTTGGCGGTACCCAGAGGCATAGGTTGCATCAAAGGGACACCATGAGCCATATTCACTCGCCTCTCAGCCAGAGCCCGTGGGTTAATTCAGCGTTAAGAACAGAACCGGCCCAGACCACTTTCAGTGCTGCTCAGTACCAACTGGCTATTCACGGAAAACGTTTATTCAGCAGTCATTTGTTTGGCTGGGAAGACGGTGCTCTGGTTCTTTCTCCTTGCTGGTGGTGGTCCTCTTGGCCAGAAGTTTGGGTTGTGCTCGTTAGACAGACTGAAGAGCTCTCCTTGCGCATTGCCTGCATTAGAAGGTCTCCAGAAAATGATTCGGACTTCAGAGGAACCGATAGATCTATTCTTGTGGCCAAGTCGCTTTCTTCTTAATATGCTTAATGCTGTCTGCAAAACCGAGTTATTAGCATGCAGTGTTCCCCAGTGACTTCCACTTCGCACAGCAGACTTGTATGTAGGAAACCACAAGACAGATGTGGTAGCTGCCTGGGGTCATGCAAGAAAGAGCATCAAATAAATGTCTCAATCACACAATAGCTTGGAGAAGAGGGTTGAACTTTCTGGCAGGTATTAAAAAACACAGCGAACTCCACCTTATCAAAACAGAAAAATGCTTTATGCATATGTTTCGGCAATAAATGGAGTATACAAGTCAGTACTGAAGGAAATCATATCTCCCCTGCTTTGTCACAGGGGAGATACAGCAAAAAATAAGGGGCTTTATTCTTTAACCCATTGCTTGCACTGGTGGGGTAGAGTTGAGCACCCCACTACTGCACCATCACTTGCAGGGTGGTCAAGGCACACAGCTAAATGCAAAATCTTCCCGATTTGAGACTGAGGTGGAGCATTCCTTAGATGGATTAAGAAGGGCTCAGTCTGATGAGCCCATCTTTCTTCCAAGCATTTCAGCTTCACCCTTTCAGCAGACACTACCATGTACATATCTCAAACAAACATCACATGGGAGGTTTCCTAGGTTAGGGCCACTAAACACTTACTAAAAAAAAAATAAAAAATAGAGAAACAGATCTTCCATTTGGTGCAAAGCAGCCTCCAAAAAATGACCATCCCTACACCAGCTATGGACTTGAGATCCGCAGGACTCACACAGATACTCTGCACAAAACTTGGTTGCCAGGGCTCAACATCCCCAAACAGCTTTGAAAGCAACAGGACATGACTTTTGAGCAAGGTTCACGCCTTTGTTCATCAAGACTCAGCCAAACGAGTCCCATCCTTCTCTGGATTTCAGATCATCCAAGGGCTGTATTCCTCAAGCATAATGCAGATGTCTCCGCTGCACTGGATTGTGAATAACACCAAGCACCTTGACCGTCTCCAGACTTTTCAAGTGATATTAGAGCTATGCCGTCTGGGTAACTAAAAGCTTTGGCCATGTTCCCTGTGGAGCACAAGGACTCCTGTCCTACTTTTCCCCCACTTCAACATAAAAACTCCTAGGAGTTTCTTCCACCAAGCTGCTTTCCAGAAAGCATTCAAGCGCATCGAAGGAAGTTCTGCCCTGTCAGTCAAACTGACAGAGCAAAAGGATCTACAGAAACTATAAATCAAGGAAGAAATAAGTCCACTTGGAGGAGTACACAAGCATCCCTTTCATCACTGTCATCTCACATCTATTCCTAAGCGTCTCCTCTCAGAGTCACCTCTCTCCAGCACAGAGATGTTGGAGAGCAAGTCGTATCACCATGTGGACAGGCTGATCTCCCCTCATCAAGAGAAATTAGACAAGGTATTCTTTGGTTGCGACAGTAAATTCCGAACACAGCAGCACACTAGAAACAAAACAAGGTAGTGCCAAATGGGATAAACCAGCCCGTAAAAGCAATTGCATCGTAGAGGATATTGAGCTTACCAAACTGCTTCTGAATTATTAGGTTTGGCCTGCTATAACATGCCTGCCTGCAGCAACAATCTATAAATTTATTGGATTATAAATTAAAGTCAACAACTCTAGCAGGGTACAAATTAAAAATCTGCTTCGGAAGCATCATTTATCATGATACCATAAATAGTGATATATAGTACCTCCCTTCTTTTATTCTTTATTACATTTAGGATTTGCTGTAATTTTATGATACAAATTCTGTAGCATGAGCATCTGTCTCCAACAGCATCTTTTTAATGAAAGCATCTTTCTGTACTAACTAAGAAAATACCCCACAAACCAGAATATTTACTCATCTATGCAGGGGGATATACAGAAGCAGGAGGCAAAAGATCCACTCTGGATGATGATAAATGAGGAAGAAATGACAGCTCAGATGGAGATCCAAGGGATATATCTCTACCAAACCACTTGGCTGGATGACGGAGAAGGCAGGAGAGAAAGAGGAGAACCTTCTGCGAACAGTAATTCAAGAGCACAGGCAAATTTCACTGACATAAACCAACTTTCCTTGCTACAACACAGCCCAAGCTGATTATAGAATCATAGAATCAAGAAGGTTGGAAAATAACGC
>Ga0065711_1033725_pt1 | contig 24932 bp, 14 predicted proteins | sample Hoacrofraction12_FD_59098 | JGI IMG/M metagenome (GOLD analysis project Ga0065711, IMG submission 59098) | Hoatzin crop microbial communities from Cojedes, Venezuela - Epithelial fraction 12 v2 (version 2) | ecosystem: Host-associated > Birds > Digestive system > Esophagus > Crop | place...
GGCGGGGCGCCCCCCGGCGGCTCCTGCGCACCACGCAGGCCCCGCCGGGCGGGAGCAAGCGCGGGGCGGGGCGGCCGAGGCACCACCGCTTGCCCCGCCGGGAGAGTCCATTGCCGAGGGGAGCCAAGAGGGTGGGAAGGGGGAAATCTTCAGGCCGTCGTTGCCCGGGAGCACCCAGGTTGGAAAGCGGTTATTGTAGTGTGACGCCGCCGCGGGCTGCTGCTCCGAACCGGGGGAAAGGGACGCATGGGGGAGCGGGAAGGTCGGTTTCTTCTCAACCCCCCCCGCGGTGGTGCGGTCCCGGGTCAGGTCTGAGGCGAGGCGGTGGGAGGTGCTGTCAGCGCCGCGCTGTGAGGTTCAACCCAGTGCCGGTACCGGGAGCCGCCCCGTCGCCACCGCCATGGAGCCCCATCGCTGGCTGCCCCTGGAGGCCAACCCCGACGTGAGTGCCCGGCTCGGTGGTGGGTGGCGGCCGGCCGCTGGCGGGCGAGGGAGGAAGGACGGAGGGAGGATGGATGGATGGATGGCGGAGGGGAGCGGGCTGGGGGATGGCCGGTGGGGGCGGGGAGCGGGGGAGGCCTGAGCCCGCGGACCTGGCTGGGGTCTTGACTCCCTTCTGTTTTCTGCTTGCTTTTCAGGTCACGAATCAGGTGAGCAGCTTCTATTTGAGGTAACCTTTCGTCTCCCTGCAGTTTGAGGCCCATCTCCTCTCATTGTCGTGTAGTAAAGGCTCCTGCTTCCCCAGCGGGAGTAACCCCCTCCTCCCCCACGGGTGTCTGCGCTGGGTCTCCCAATGCGGAAGCCTCAGAGTACACAGTGTCATGTAACGATAGGGCATGAAAGAAAAAACAGTGGAGGAAAAGAGAACAGATGTGGCCTGGCTGTTAGGGTAGTGTAATTGTGTGTTTCAAGGTGGGTTTTAAGTCATTAATTGATGATTAAAGCATTATTATATATTTATGTATAATGTGAGCCAGTTCTGGACCTGTACACAATGGCTTTGTGCCTTGTATGGACCTGCTTGCATCACTGTGTCGCAGCCTTTTTCTTCTTTGGCTGACTGTAAGAAATAACGTTGTTTCACCATATTTGCACTGTGCTGCTTATTCATGAGTGTATCTGCATGATTTGTTGTTGCTGGTTTTGTTAGTGTAGCAGAATCCACACTAGAGAAAGGAAGCTTGTTCTAGTCCACAAAACAATGTAAGTGCTAGATACACTGACTGAAAGGAAATCATCATGCAGGGTTGGACTATGTGTGTTCTCAGTGATAATTCTGAGTATCTTTAACAAGCATTAGAGGTCAGGTGTTGATCCCGGCAGGCCTATTGATAATGTTAAGGGTGTTTTTCAAGCCCAAAGACTGAAGCTTCTATCAGTAAGATGATATTCTTAAAACTGTATTGTTGAACTATTTTGGAAATTAGGAATTTCTGCGTGCAAGTGATGTATTTTTTTTGTTGTTGTTACTGGAATACACTGACTGAGTCCGCAGGAGAGTGGAGGGTTTTTTGATGCTGGGTCATTTTGTACTTTGCTTTATAGTTTCATAGGAGGAATAATTTTATGATTCTTAGAGTATTGCTGCTGTGGAGCAATTTGAGAATTTTTTAATCCCAGTCCTGAGTTAAAATCAACAACCTTTTCTGGGAGCTTTTCTCACATGTATGCTGTAATTTTCTCATGTTTTATTTTTTTTTTTTTAATTTTGAAATTCAGCGACTAAATTCCAGTTTGAAGGAAAATAAGTGTGAATAAATAACTAGTAGAATTTCAAATTCTTGAACTTCTCACTTTCCAGATGTTGAAATGAGCTTATCATGGTACAAATAAAGTCCTGTCAGCTATAAAGGAGGAACTGAGGAAGAAAAACTAGTTACTTTTTCCAAATATCTGATTTACCCTGTGTCACTACGTGTTTATGTTATATGGAGAAAATCCTAGAAGAACGTTAAATGAACAATTCTAAGTGTGTTCAAAACCTGCCTCTCTTGCCCGTTGGCTTTACATTGATGATGGATGATATCTGTCAATTGTGGATGATCGTGGATTATAGGACCTTCTACTCTGCAAGGATTTTCTTGTTAATGTTTCTGTACAGAAAAGGCCACTTGAGACCAGTTAGACTTCCTCATTCACTATGTTGTGCCAGTCTTAACTGAGCAGTGGTTATTATTATCTAGACTTGTGGTATATAATTTTTTTAAAAAAAGGACAAAAATATGGTCAATGTCAAATATGAATACACCTTGCATTATTAGTCATTGTTCTTTTAATCCGATCAGTACACTGGTAAACTGTGTAGCAACAGGGCTGTTAGTCACCAGTTATTCATATCCTGCTTAAAACAACAACAATAGTAATTTGAGATTCAAGTGAAGTTGCAAACACATTCTTAAAAAAACCTGTTGAGTTAATTGCAGGGACCGACTTTTTTGTGGCACTCTGTGCTGTGGTCTGTAAAATATTCTGGAATTCTTCAGGATTAAAATAAAAAACAAACACAGTGTGTCCCTAATAGCTAGAGTACGTGTGTCTAGTAGTAGTGTAATATATGTATCTCTTTACACAGACATTTAGCCATGTATTTCTTGGTGATGGGTGTTTGTTTTTTTTGATATTTTGGGTTTTTTAAATTGTATTTTGTTTGTATTACTTGAGTTAGACTATCCTTGGAACATACTACTTCTGTTTCTGTTATTGCTAGGTGTGGTAATGAACTTTTAAAACCCTCAAAATTTCCAGTCACCTGTAAGATGCATGGATTCTTAAGTATTAGATTGTAGTCAGAACTGTCATTAACAAATGCTTAGCTTATTTTTATTATTGTACCAATCATTTTATTCCCTTTTTTTAATAGTAGCAAGAAAGGAAATGCACTAAATGCAGGTGCATTTGCTTTTAGTGTGTTCTTACCATACTGTGCATTTTGAAATGTAAGTTACGAATTGAAGACTCATTCAATCTTTGTGGTAGAAATTCAGACAATAATGGAGAAAAACTGGTATTTGTCAGTTGTAGGGTATGTGAAATCTTTCAAAAATATCTTGAAAGTTTTTCTCTATCTGAAAACATATATGTTCTAATACAAATTTAGGAATTTCTAAATCCTTAGTGTATATAGGATTTCTGTGTGCATATGTGTTAGAATTGTTTAAAGGTTCAGAAACGGGCTGGTGAGGATCAACAGGAATATACTTTCTTAGCTTTAAAGATTTCCAGTGGCAGTGACTCACTTGGAATGCCACAGTCACATATCTGTAGTGATCTTTTTAAGAGAGAAGTTGACGTAGTTAAAAGTACCATGCAGTGCTAATTTTATTGTCACAATACTTTCCCCCCCCACACACACTTCTGCAGTCTGATAGAATGAATTGTTAGTCTATATCTGATACAGAAATAGTTGATGATTCAGCATTTACAAAGCTCCACTTGTGTACAGTGGTTAACAGGGAATCGTTTCTTCTCTTTGACCTTCAGCTGGGGAGCCTGACATGACCAGTACTACCCATCTTCCTGAACCTCTTACGAGACCTTCCCCACTAATGGAGAGAGAAAGCAAGAAAATGGGGTTTGTCTGCCCACTGTTTACCAGATGGTGTTTGGCTGTGTGTCTTGTTCTCAATTTCTTCTACCACAAAAACAAAAAAAATCAGACTGCATACAAATTTTTTGGAGTGAAAAGATCAGACACAAGCTGATTGTTCTTCATCATGACATCACTTCAGTCTGGCACACAACCCACGAGTGATTCCCTAGCAAGCATAGATAAACAAAAAAGTAATGTTGGTGGATATCTTGATCTGCTGTGATCTCTTACCTGTCTTCTCACGTGTTCTAAGAAATATCCTTACTTACTAGATAAGGTACCATGTCAGCTCATGCCTTCGTTATATGCAGATAAGGATAGAGTAATTGACTGCATCTGATTATGAAGCTCAAGCACTGGCTCCAGGTAGTTCAGAGTTAAACTGTTGAGGGTTGGCTGCGACTTGGGTTTTTCTTGCCACATAGGGCTTGCTTGCTGGTTCTTTTTGCTGGTTACCTTCCAGCATTACTTTCAGGCCTTTGATCCTGCTTTTCTTTTTTTAAAGTCAGTGAGGTACTGAGAGTCAGCTACATAAAGAAATTAATTTTAGTCCATGGACGCCTGTGACAGCTGTGCCTTTAAAGTCACAGGGGCAATAAAGATCACAAAACATTGAACAAATGGCAGAAACTGGATACAGCTAACCTTCGCCCAGTTATGGAACGCATTTCTTCAGGGTGTCAGGCAAGTATAGAGATTAATTATCTTGAGGAAACAAATTTTACTCTTCCTACAAGGTCTTTCCATCTTATGAACTCTGCGACACTATCCCACAAGCTTTCCCAGAAGAAGGCCCTACTGATCATTGAAAAGGCAGTGCCCATGATTCCTGGAGTGCGTTGGGTGGTAGTACTCATAAATGAGCTACTGTGCTGGAGTGAAAGTACATCAGACGTGAAGAAATGGAGACGTCCTTCTGAAAATCCTTAGCTAAGCTTATTTCTTTTTGGTTGGAGGGTGGGGAGTGGAGTTTAACTCTTCTGTTGTAAGCAAAGTGGAAATAGCAGAGGCAGTGTATGTGCTTGGAAAACAGCCTGCTGTTATGAGTGTAGCCTCAGAAAGTGGAAGACCAGGACTTGGTTTGTGTCTCACTGTGAAAAGAATACCCCAGAAAACCTTCCACAGAGCCAGCGAAGGGGAAGTGTTGAGACTAGCGCGGCATAGCAAAGAGTAAGCACAAAGGCAAATATGAAGGGCTTGTAGACGTCCACTGTGAGGTTGGTTGTTCAACGGCTTCTTTGAGGTTAAAATATCTCAAGCTATAGAGACCTCTGAGTTTAAGTAGGTAGCTATGTGACAAAGGGAAAATTGCAACTTGTTTTGGGGTTTAAAGTGTTATTCGTATGAATAGCTGAAAGATTGACTTAGATCTGTCTTCGTGCATTACTCTGTAATTGAAAGCTAAGGAAACCACTTATTTCATTCCGCTGTTTGTGCTTGCCAGTCCTGGTCTTTTATAGTGCTCTTTTTGTCTCGGTTTCTTATTTCTGTTTCAGTGAAATAAACTAAAAATTGTGATAAGGAGACTGTTACTGTCTCGAACACTGTGTAAGCGAATGGGGTGCTACAGAGTGGAAGGCAGGTGACAGTGGTTCATGTGATAGATTGTCTTGTTGCACTGAAGATGCTGTTCCTCGCTTACCTTTTTTCCTTGGTTTAAAGGACCAGCAGAATCGGTAGAATCCAGTTGTTGTTTTATTACACTGTAAAGATAACATGTCTAACAGCTTATTTGGAAGAGTGGCTTGATCCGGCTCGTGCTCATTATGAGCATTAATTGCATCATAGAAACAGGTCTCGAAGTGTTTTTCACAACGTAACGTGCTGTCCTGTTTTGAACCAGTGGCTCAGTACCTGCACCTCTGTTTGGAGCATTCTAAAGCTCTTGCTTGCCAGGGCGGTTTTGGAGGAAGCCTGGGTCAGCTGGTTAGCTCAGCTTTCTGTGCGCTTGGCGTTGGTGCCTGCGTGATGTCCTGGTTCAGAGTATACGGCAATGCCTGGGCATGCTGGGCATGAAGTTTCGAAACTGCTTGACGAGTATGTTAAGAATGTATACCTGTCATTGCGAAGATCAGGAGCACTAACTTTAAGTCAGTGCTGTTCTTCTGGACACCCAGGAGAAACTAACGCAATTGGAAGGATAAGGATTTTGTGGGTGTAAGATTTCTCGCATTTTTTGATGAAGTTGGAAGTGTTCACTTTTTCTTCCTCCTTCATTGCACATTTTGGAAAAGAGATTTAAATAAAATTGTGATGATATGTGGTCTATATTCCCTAAACTTTATTGTGAGGTCCTGAAATACAGCGCTTGAGGATATTAAAGAATTTGTAATAAATCTTGAATTTCCCAAGTAAGTTTATTATAATGGAGCATCTCTTGTTTGAGCAAGACCGTACTGTGGCCACTCTAAGTGAGGAGTACTTGGTAAAGAATAATGCACCTCATGTAAGTTACGGCCATGTATTTGCTTTTGGTATGCCTTTTGACTTGCTGTATAGAACTAAAGTTTCTACAGCTGCTGCCATCTTGTCATGTCAGTCATTTTCATTAATGGTTTGAAAGATACCTTCTCTAAAGTGCATTGAAAAATGATCCTTTCATTTGAATTCCATAAATGTCATAATGATAGAATTAAGAAATATATCCTTATAATGCCCAAACAGTAAAATTTGGGTGGTTCACTGATTTCTGTAAAGGAATTTCACTTAAAATACTAACAGTTTTTTGTAATATTCCTCTAGAGATTATGTATAAAGAATTGAAAGCAAAATATTGTGCATTTATATTTGTAATATAAATTAGTTTAATAATAATTGGATACTTAAAGGTCTGAATACAACCATCTATTTGTAGATTTATATAAATAGTAATATAAGTGTTTTTCTAGGTTTTCTGTTGTTTTTGGTTCCCCCCCTTGGTGATAATTCCATCAGACATATTTTATGCAGCGTCTTACTACTTTCTAGGAAAAAAGAGCAGCTTCAGTTTAACAAAGTGCCCAAAATTTTATGCTTTAATGAAAAAGTAACAAAACATTGATTGTCTTAATTGATCCTTCCAGTTTCCTACAGCCGTAGGCATATTTTGTTTTCGGAGAAGAAAGTCCTAACTGTGGTTTTGTTGTCATACAGTGATGCTTTAATCCCCTGAGCAGAAGTACAGTAAAATGTAGACTCTGTTGGTGTCTTGGGTTGCATTTGCATTTAGAAGAGGATTACAACAGTGCGTTATTCCCACAAAAGCTCTTTGACTTTTGCATCTGAGTATCTGGAAATGTTTGTGTATTTTGCCAGTTTTAGGTTTTCATGGTTCCAACTTGTATACAAATACTACAGTAAAATGTGGAAAACTCATAGGTCTTGAGTATAATGCTGTAGTATTTAGAATGTGGCATTCTTGAAATATTTGCAAATGTCATCCAACTTTAATTGCATCTAAATTTCACAGCCCGTTTTGTTTCAGTGTTTGTCCTCACTTTGTTTTTACAGGCAAGTGACAAACTGGAAAAGAGCATTGGTACTTCAGACAATATTTAAATTGTGCATTAACTACTTCAGAAGTTTTCTTAAGTTGCACCTGTACTTTTTCTTACCCCACTTACACTTTCCACATCTCCATCAACCCCATAAATCAAATCTCTCTACTGGCTGTGTAAGTGTGTTGGCAGAAGTATTATTTTAAACTACTGAAGTCAAGTCGTCTGGGTCAAGGTATTGCTAGGTTTCCTTTGTCCACTGGGTTTCCATTCTACTTTTGAGGCTATTTAAATAAAAAAAGCATGAACTTTTATTTTAAAATTACAGAAGTTTCATGAACATTAAAGGTAGCCAGTGTGCCTCAGAGCACAATCATGTATTAAAAACAAGGGCTTTGTGCTTCTTTCAAAGCCTAACAGTTAGTAGGTCAAAGTAGTGGTACCAACAGTGATAACAGCATAGGTCATACCACATAAATGCCTAAATTAATTTATTGTAATGTGTCTAAATGTGCTTATTGTAATGTTTTTGCTATTAACTAACATCTAGACATGCAGGTGTACAGTCAGAATCAGGTAGACTAGAAGTGACCTCTTGAGTTCTGTAGCCCAACCATGTTTTGTTCAAAACAGGTTGCTCAGGGACTCGTCAAGATCTGAATGCCTCTAAGGATGGAGACTCCACAGCCTCCCGGACAGCCTGTGCTAGTGTTTGACCATGATCATTGTTTTTTATATGTATTTTTAAATGCTTTTCATATGAAGTTCAAATTCCCTGTCTTCCAGCCTGTGTCCATTGTTTCTCATTGTTCTACTGTGCACTGGTGAGATGAGTCTGTCTCCATCTGCTCTGCGCTCTCCCTTAGCTAGTTGAAAACAGTAATGATCAGGTGAGAAGGAAGGGTCTTCTGGAATCCTGCAGAAAAAAGGAGAAATTCATGAGAAGCGCAAAGGAGGGCTGTGTGTAGGGAAAGTAATTTCGGAAGTGATTTCTTGTCTACTAGTTAGCTGGGGCAGTGAAAAACCAAGTATGTTTCAGGAAGGTATTTTAATACAACAAGAAAAGAGACAACAGAAACTATGACAACAATCAGCAAAAATGAAGGTCTGAAAAAGTTAGTAAACTAGATACAGACATGTGTGGTGGTTTTTGTTGTCGCTGCTGCTGTTGTTCTTCCTGACTCCCTGTAAGACTTCTGTAATGCACCCAAGTATCTATTTTTTCTTTTCTAAAGTAAATGCTCGAAGACATATAAATTAAGAATAGTCAGCAATAAGATAAGCAATGACTGAAAAAGAGTATGTAATGCTCTCTTGTGCAGATCTAGAGAAATATAAAGCTGCCATTTTATGTTCACCTGAGTATGTAGTATCAATAACTAAGAGAAAGTAAACAGCTGAAAGTGAGTCAGCCCTCAGATACAGTGTAAAGTATCCTAACTGCTATGTCTAGTACATATCTGTAGAATAATATTGCTTGGGTAATCCCCAAGTAATTGGAATGCAAATTAGCAGAGGTCCCCCCCTGTGAATGACACTGCAAAAAGCATGCAGAACTGCCTGCTGTCCTAAAACAGGAATGCTTTTGGCAGTGGGGAAGGGGTTGTTTCACCTCCTGGTGCATAATAAACTCCTTTTTGTACCAGCATCTTTGTCTGGCCTGGGAACAAGCAAGAAAAAGACTGAGGGAGAAAAAAAGGAGGTTTAATTTAGTTATTACTAAGGTATTCAGGTAACTAGCTAAAACCGAAGCTGTTGCTTGTGACATCTGTTTTCTGACCTTCCTGTTTCACATCTAACATGGATTTTTGTCCCTCTGAAGAGCTTTCCCTGGTTCCTCGTAACTTGTTTTTATTTCTACAAAATTGCTTCTCCCTGACCTTGCTAAATACAGTCTTGCCTGGATTTTATCCATTCAGAACGCAGTTGCAAAAGATTACTTATCTGGCTGTGTCATTGGTTGAAGTCCTTTTTTTCTTTACTTGTCTCCAGATTAAAAATAAGGTCTGTATGTTTGTTTTAAGGGTTCTTCCCATCCTGCCATCTATTGTTCATGTTGCCCATCTGTCAGTCTCTCTTACGCAGGGGCTTTTGCTGCCAGTTTTTATCATCTTCTTACTACATTTTCAGAAGGATATCTCTTATCATATTTTTTCCCAGGCCTGAATGAAACCCTCTTGATACACAGAGGTCTCTCCTTTGCCTAATTTTGGTCTCTCCTTAGGTTTGTTTTTTTTTTTATGATTCTATAATAAGGTTGTTAGGTTCCTTGTGTGGTAAGATCACTGCCTGTCACAGTAAGCCTATGCTCTGGCTGTTCTCTGTAGTGCCGACTATCACTTCTGGTCATCACTCTCATTGTATATTGAAACTTATAATTTCTTAGATTGTAAAGTTTCTAGGCAGTATGGTAACGTGAGTAATAAAAGGCACCCTATATCTGTGAAGTTTTAGTTATGTTTAATATTCTGTTCAGGAGTTTTAGTAGCTGTTCTTCAGTTTAGGAAGCGTTTTGTTGATTTGGGTTTTGTGGTGGTTTTTTTTTTTTCCCCAGTGGTGTAGAACAGGACAGGAGAACCTAAATCACTTGTTTGTCCAGTAGCTTAATGTGATCCTTCTAGCATTGCCTCTTCTGGTTGTGGGCTCTTTTTCTAGGTGAGTGTTGTTTTTATTTTGTTGGGGTGTTGCACCCTTATTTCATGTAATCTTGCAAAATAAGAAATGATGTTTTTTCAGTTGTGTTACTTTTCCCACATTTCTGAGTAAAAATGATGGAAAGATTAGTCACTGACTTAGTAAGAAAAGTAGTAGAAGTGCAAATACTATTTTAATGTACCCGTGTACGTACTTCAGAATTTTTTTTTTGTTATTCACAAAATAGTAATTATTGTCACAACTTAGAGGGTTAGACTAGGAGTTCAAAATATACTGTCTTCTGTTTCATCAGCTAGTAAATACTTAACACTTTCCCTTTTCCCTATTTTCATTAAAAGATAATAATTTGGCCTTCTTCCCAATCTTGGCAAGACTTAAAGGTGATACAGAACCAAAAGAGCTTGGTGTATTACATAAGCAATATTCTGAGTTAATTTTCTTACTGTACTTCAAAACCACCTTGCTTTTTAAACTAGTCAAAAAGGGTAGGTTCCGCAAAGTCTTAATTATGACTTGTGCCCAGTCCCACAAACCTCTGCATAAAGGAATAAAATTTCCTTAAGAGTTTGATAAAGACACTTTGTTTTCCCCCTCATCTCCCTTTTCCTTTTTGAATTTATAGCCAATCCGTGTTTTTCTTTTTTAGTAGGTAGTGTAAGAACAAGAGAAAAATGGGAAAAGTGTTTACATGGCCTTATGAAAAGAAAATCTCCATATTTTGCAATGCAGCCAACATCAAATACTGAACTAGCTCTGTGAACTGTATATGGTTTTCTGTGTATCTACAGTAATAACCTATTAATTTTTCAGATATAGTCTTTAAACTTTTTTCAAAGTTAAATCGTCTTTACTTGCCCTTGGTTTTGATGTCATGTCTTGCAGTGTGAAATGGAAAGAGAACAATGCATTTAAAATGATAAAGTGTGGTTTGGGTTTGTTTTCCCCTCAAAACATTGGCTGCAAACTGCAGCTTCATTCTCTTAGTAAACTTAAGGGTATGTATATTTTCTGTTGTTTTGCCCCCTTGTAGAAGATATTCCTAAGTGTTACTAGTAAAAAATCTTCCTTACTCTTTAGAAACACTTGTTGTCCATACATTCAGCCTTGGTAGAAACTGTCTCCTTTCTGTCTCTAAATATTGAGAGTCGGCCCGTAGGCTATGTCTCCTGAAAGACAACCACCTTGCCTCTTGCCCAGTGCAAGTTGAAACTGGTATTTGAAGGGATCTCGTGTTAGATGAAGACACTTGTGTTTCATTGTATGTTCTTCTGTTTTGTTTTAACAAAATATTAATTTTGGGTATTTCTTAGTTATATCTACAGAGGTATGAATCTACTCAAACATGGCATAACTGTTACTGAATTCTTGTGCGTATGTGTAAACCTGCTCACTAGGTGAATTATGGAAAGAAGAGAGAGTCTTCTATGCCTTTCTTTTTGGCTTATCATCTTATGTTGTTCTTAAGCATCTTTATGGCAAGTGTATCAATAAATAGATTTCCTCAAATAGCATTGGGCAGGAAGTATGATGAAGCTTTTAAAGTAATCTTTCCGTCTAAGAAAGATAGCGGGCAAATTACTCTGGTCTTCTACAGTATCACTTCTGGGAACTGCAGAGCTGAGTTTTGTTGAGAGCTGGCTAAAGAAATGCTTTAGAAGTTCATTGTTTTTCACTTAGAAAGAGTACAGGAATATTACTTGCTACATGTTTTTTTTTCAGACATTTGAATTTGCAGCTGTTTATCAGCAGATTTTCTTTATTTTAGACTCGAGAGCCCCAGGTGACTGGATAAGACTTTCCTATAGGATATGTTTTTCTAGCAGAAATATAGTAAGCTGTGAAATGTTAAATTTTTGGAAAATACACAGGGTTTAAGTTTTTCTCCAAAATATATTTGTTTTACCAGTAGGAGTGTTTCAAAATAGGGTTTGTGTATGCTACAGTGTACAGTTAGCTTTTTCTTATAATTGTAAATAGTCAGTGTGTGTGTAGTAACAATAGTTTCTGAATTTGGTTAGGTTCTTCTAGACTCTGATAACACATCTTTCAAATTGGTTTAGATCATAGATAGTTATTAATTCTGCAGCTGTTGTTGTGGTACATAACTTGTCTGAGCAAAAGAATATCTGATTAAAAAATGAGCACCCAGTTGTAGGCTAAGGTTGTCACAGCTTAGTAGGTGCTGCAGTCTTTCTTTCCTCCTTAAGTGGCTTAATGTTAGGTAGGAGATCCAAAATCACTTTTTGTATTGTGACACATAGCTGTGGTACAAGAAAGATGATCAGAAAGCTTTTGGCTTAGGCTCTGCTCAAAAGCTCTAAAGAAGCAACTTAGAATTACTTGAAGATTAATGATTACTGTCTGGCATTTAGTCTTTGTCTACTTCAAAATACAGTACTCTATCATAGTTTGAAAGGATTTTTCATGCCAGAGAACACCTTAAAAGGTAGACCTACTAAAATATATACTCTTGCGTCTCTTTTCTCAAAAGGCTGTTGAAGATCACAGTTTTTTTGAGTTGCTGAAACCCAGCAGTCCCAATATGAGCACTGGCGTCGGGTATTCTGAAGTACTCATGGAGTCAAATAATATCATAAGTTTATTCATATGTGCTCTGACCAATGGTTTCTAGTTAAAGTGAATATTCAGTGGTTTTCTGTGACAAAACACTTTCAAAATAGCTGAAATGCTTTAATGCTTTAGTAAATAGTGCTGGGAGTGTTTTCACTTCCCTTTCATAAAGCTGTTTAAATAAATAGAACGTGGAGATTTTCTATGTCTGTCTTAGCACTACGATTTATTCAGCCCTATTTATTAAAACTTTAATCTCGTTTATTCTCCTTGAATTTTGGAAAGTATGGGTTGTTGCAGTGTATTTCAGACTGTAAATGCTCTGTTATACTTCTAAAGAGAAGATAGATATATAAGTGTACTCATTTAATATTTTATTTCTTTGTTTTCCAGTTTCTCAAACAGTTAGGTATACATCCTGACTGGCAATTTGTAGATGTTTATGGTATGGAACCAGAACTGCTTAGCATGGTGCCAAGACCTGTCTGTGCAGTGCTACTTCTCTTTCCAATAACAGAAAAGGTAAATGTTTATTTAGTAATCAACTAATCACTTTTGTTGTAAAATAAATGGGAATGAACAGTTTGAATCTTGTATTTTGGTGTCAGAACAGAATCACGATGACACTCAAACCTTATTCAAGAGACTTCTTAGTTAAAAACAATAACAAAATGCTTTCTTCAGAACCTTACATGTGTATCTCCAATTTCTTTTCGGGTTCGAGTGGGAAAAGCTAATGTAGAAGCACAGAGAAATATGCCTCACATCTTTCTATTATAGACAATTTAAGGCTTTTGTTTTTTTTAAATATACCCTCTGAAATGGGTCAGTTCTGCTACTTTTAGCAGAAAGCTACAATAGCATAAGCAAAATAAGAATTAGTGTGTAGGACTGTATCAAGTGCAACTACTTTTTAAGTTTTCATACTGTTACACTGACCAAACTTCAATCCACTTTCAGTGCAGTCAGCGGTACCAATGTGGTTTTTGTGTTTTGGACAGATGGGGCATATTTCTAAGATGAAAGCGAATTCCCCTCCCTTCTTCCTTTATGTTAAACTTCAAAATACTGGATTTAGTTAAATCTTCAAGTCTGCTTATTTTGTGTAATTGTATGCTTCTACATAGAGAAGACATCGATCTTGCATAACACTCAAAGGAGATATGTAGGTTGAAACGTGTGATTCGTATTGATCTTTCAGTTTATAAAAATCTTGTAATTGTGTTAAGGTCAGAAAAAAGTTTGAGGTGAATCTACCCAAACATCTTCCATTTAATGTGTCTCTCAGAAAGATCACGTGGTTGATAAGGACAAAGCAGTTAGCTGTTAAAGCTGAACTGCTATAACAAAACTTGTTTAAATACAGAGAATAGTGAGTAGGTCAGTCCTCTTACTCATGAGGTCCCGTAAACCTTTGCATTCTCAGTTTCTCCAAAACAGCTATGCAGACAGTCCTTTTTGGGCTTGATTTCAGCCACCCTGATAGTTTTGAATTCAAGCAGACTCTTAACTGTCCTCGCCTGTCTTCAGGAAATTTCCTTTCTGTCACCTTTGCGGCATCGTTTTCTGTGTGCTGTAGTTTCTGTCTGGCTGCTCGAGCTACAGGTCTGAACTTCTGTGACTGTCACTTTTATTTTGCCTCCCTGCCTATGCAAACTTCTTTTCTTGGATCATGCTATGGGAGCATCATCCCATGGGAAAGAATATTCCTCTTGTTCGAGAAGGTGTATCTGATTTCATCCTGCAGAGGCATATGACAGATAGAACCAGAGAAACGGCATATGTTCCATTGCATCGATCAATCAAATTTGACCACCAGACAAATATCTGAGATTTTCTTCAGCATGTTAATCCTTCAGAAACATAAGGAACAAACCTGATCTTAGGCTTATTGTTCCGTTTAAAGGTTAATGACTTTCTTAGTCTCCATTGTAGATTCTAGACAGAGTGAATACTTTGAGCATGGTCCAATGAATGCATACCATGGGATAGCTCAGGTTAGGACGGTCCTCTTGAGACTAGCTGGTCAAACCCTTGCTCAAAATCATATTTTCAGTATTCTCAACATTTATATATTTATTTTTGTCATCGAGTTTATTTTGGTTGGCAGGGAGTGAATGGCATCCACATCGTTTACCTCCTGTAATCTGAACTCTTGTCTGGTTATGCTCTGTGAATTTTTTCCTCAATTAAGGCTATTTTTGTTAACTTGTAGATAAGTGACATCAAAGGTAGATAAGTGACAGGCAAAGGAGGAAGAAAGAACAGCGCTGTCTGGAACATTTGCAGTTTTCTTTCATGCTTTTTCTGTTTGAGATGAAAATCTTAAAATAATGAAAAAAAAACCCAACCAAATTAAAAACACCCCCCCCAAGAACCAATAAACTGCAACCAGCAAAAAAACCCCACAAAACCAACCCACTGTTTCACGATATAACAGATTTTAGTCAATTATGATCTCTACAGGTGCTTTCGATTGTTCAGTCAAACCGAATTCTTTAACGACAGAAAATAAACATTCACTTTATGAATATGGCTTTTGAAGGGCCTGTTTTGAGGCCATGAGTGCATTATATAAACTTTATTTTATATTCTTGTAAAAAATGAAACTTAAAAATGGAACTTGAAAGACTGCTTTGTGCTGATTAAACACCTGAAGTATTATCGTTTGCTTGATAGCACTTTCAGACCTCTTCCTTAAAAGCTTTTTCTTGGATTGAGGAGAGATGGCAGTAGGTGCTCAGATCAAGGAAATACTTTGAATGTTTTTGAAATTGTGTTAAATAACACATTTCAAAATGGTGTTTCAACTGTGACAGGTTTTTGGCTAGTGACAAGGCATTGGTTTAAGAAACAATACAGGGCTGTTCAGTGAGTAAGTTTACATATACTTGTCAGACCACAAGTTAAGCATTTCAAATTACAAGTTGAGTTTTGGCTTTTATTAGCTAGCTGTTGCTTTTTTTATGGTTTTTTTTTTTTTTTTGCTTGGATAATGTAGCCAGCCAGTATTTATTTGTACTATTTGTGAAATATCTGTTACTTTTCTTTTAGTATGAAACCTTCAGAACAGAAGAAGAAGAGAGGATAAAAGCGAAGGGGCAAGATGTCAAATCATCAGTGTATTTCATGAAGCAGACCATTAACAATGCTTGTGGGACAATTGGGCTAATTCATGCTATTGCAAACAACAGAGATAAAATGAACTTTGGTAAGCTTTGTTGGTTGATTGGGGTTTTTTGTTGACTTTTCCCTTGTTTTCCCTAACTCTGGGGAGGCATGGAAGGAAGGATACATTTTGTGCTATTTTCTCTGAATACAAGCATTCATAAAGGACGATCTCTATTCAAAGAGCATTTCTATCTGTAATTATAAAACCAGTATTTCATACTAATCCATGAACTAAAGCACTGGAAACAATGCAAACTGCAGCAGATGGCAGTTCCTCTTGCAGTCAGCCTTCAGTGTCCTAAAGATAGGATATAGTGGATATAAGTGCTCTGTAAGCTTTGAATGAAGTTGGAGTTAAAACATGACTCTGAAGTCTTTTATTGTTTGTTTTTAAGAAACGAATTCTTCACTGAAGAAGTTCCTGGAGGATTCATTATCTATGACTCCTGAAGAGAGGGCCAAATATCTAGAAACTTATGAAGTTAGTATCATGGGTTTTTTTTACTTTTATTTAAAATGGTATAAGAATTATTTGCATGAGCAGATACTGTCCTTAGGACTTGATCCAGCGAAGCACTTAAAGAGTTTGATTTTTCATATTAGCCTGTGATCAGGCAGTTGCTACAAAGAAAACCCTGCTTTGGTAGTTTAAAGTATTCCTGCCTGCCCATAGCTTAGTTAGAAGAATGGATTTTATCAATGTTCCTCATCCATATTCATTCACTGGCTTAGTTTAAAATGACTTTGAAATGGAGGAGAAATGTGGACATAACCTTTTTGGTGGGTTCAGGATCCAGTTTAATGGTCAGTTTGAGCTGATCTGGGCCTATTCCTGAAAGGATGGTCTTTCTGCTGCCTGCTTTCATTTGTGGCACGTTTGGGGCACACAAAGAGCTGATTTGACTGAAATGTAATCTCCTTCCCTTACCACCCCGAAGAATTAGATGAGCTAGCTGATAGTATGGTTAGTCAGATCGTTGGCGCTGTTTGAAAGAATGCGGCAGAAACATCTGGCCAGTGGTGGAAGGGGAGAATGGTGCTGTTGCTCCTGACGGTAATGATGATCCTCTCTCAAAATGAAAATCTTGATGATTTCCAAGTCTGAGTTCATTTTAAGCTTATTGTGAAGCCCTCAGGAACAAGGGTGTTAACATGCAGCTAAGGGAAGTAGTGACAAACAGAAACAGTAGAAGTTCAATGACATTTTCTGTAGAAATTAGAAGAAATTAGAAGATTTCTGTAGGAATTAGAAGATGTCTAATCAGAGCTGCTATCTAAAGTATTTTGTCTGCTCGGGAAGCGATGTATAACAAAAATATTGCCTGTAGTGTTTTCTGTGTGTAGAAGTGCTATCGCACACTGTTAGGTATTTGATTTGAATTGACTGTGACGAAACTGAAATATTGGTCTTTGGACATCCTTGAAGTGGAGATTATTGTTAATTAATTTTTTGTTTATATATTACAAGCACTGTACGAAAATAGTTACATCTATGGCATTTGATAAAATGAAGAGCGTACAGTGATTCTTAAAACACTGAAAGTCTCTCATTTAAAGTCTGAATGAAGTCTGTTTTAATTTTAGGCTATTCGTGTCACTCATGAATCCAGTGCCCATGAAGGTCAGACTGAGGTATTAATTTCTTTAAAAAATCTTTGTTGATAACTACTTTGCATTGAATATAATTGAAATGATAACATTCATATGTTAAAGGTTTACAGGGAAATGGAGGTTGACCCTGCTTCGGCAGGGGGGTTGGACTAGATGACCCACAGAGGTCCCTTCCAACCCCTACCATTCTGTGATTCTGTTCCTTGGTTTGCAGTATTGTGTTGTTAGTCAAAAATTAGGGCACAAAATCAAGTGGCGTTGTTTGGGGGAAAACCAAACTTGAAGCTTGTTTGGGGTTCATGTGTTTTTTTTAAGCTTTTCTATAACATGGATGATCTTTTCAAATTTTTGTTTCAGAGTTAAACAGCCAGTAATAGTGTTTCTAATGAAAATTGAGGTTTTGATGTTGCAATTTTGTAGCTGAGACTAAGATACATAGTAATCATACAAGCAGAACAAATATTTTATGAGAGTCTGAAAGTTTTACTTCGGGAAAAGAAATAGTACAACACTTGGTTTCCAGTTGTGTATGTGCTGTTTGTGTACAAATACGAATCCAGACAAATTCTTACTAACATATATATTCAAGCTTTTATCTCTCAACAGATTGGGTGATATATATATAAAAAAATCAACCTCGAAACCAACAAAGAACTCGAAAATAAACATAAACTTAACATTCAACATTTTTCTGCTTCAGTTATACTAAGACAGTTTTCCATCTTTCCGCTTCAGATTTCAGTATCTCTTCCACAAAAAGAAAATTGATGAGACTGTTGCTAGCACTGCTTTGTTTGACAGAGAGAAACCCCCCTTTGTTTGGCTGTGACTCCAGTGGCTCCTTCGCTTTCTTTCTATTATTTTGAAGTACAGTAGGTGAGGTTTTGTTTCTTATTATGGCTTGTGCAGTGTCTTCCAAACAGTGCAGGCGAAAGCAAAGCAGTCCTTTCTGCTCACCCTTGCCCCACCATATGGAAATGAAATTTAAGAGAATTGTTTTAACTATTTCTGTTACAGATACTCAGCTTCCTTTGTGATATTTTCTTAAAAAAAACGCTCTTTCTTCTTATCTCTTTCTCTAAATTAATCAAGGTTATATGTTTCAAGAAGAATCATCAGAACAAATTCCTATATCTCTTCCTTTTCTAAGTGAGAAACTCCAAAAAATCTGGTCTGTTTTCTTTACAAATGAGTCCTTTCCTAGATATCCTTGGCAAGCTCAGTAAGAGAGAGGCTGTGGAGATTATTCCCACAAGTTGCTGAAGACCAAAGTTTTTCCTAAGATCCTTGTGAAAGAGAAAAGCTTCTTTAGTTGTTTTGATGTGCTCTAACATTCATCCAAGGAATGGTTTGTTTATGTGTTCTTCTGGCAGAAATTATGGAATGATTGGGAAAGAAAATGCAAGGGCTACACAGTTCCTGGGAGTCTTTGTAAAGATTCAGGAAGCATCTAAGTAATGATGGAATCTTCTAATAAGGGACAGTTAACTTCTTGAACTTCCCCAAATTAATTTGGTTCCTGATCAAGATAACCACCATACAAAGGATTAAGAATTGTGTGGAAAGATGAAGACTTTTTTTCATAATAAAGTTTTACAAGAATGTCTTAGCAACTATGTGTAAACACAAATACTGAATAGGTAGTTTCCTTGCCAAATATTTACTATTCCATTTTGCATAACTGAATCTGGAAGTAATTCAATATGGGTATTCCTTAGACTGGTAAAATAACTTTTTTCTGTCCTTCTGTTTCCAAAGTTGAAACAGTGTAATGGCTGAATACACGTCCTAGGACCATTTCTCAGGATAGTTTTAATCCATCAACCAAGGAGGGAAGAAATAAACAAGTTACCTTACAGGAAGATCTAATTGCCTGAAGATCCTTTCCTACCATAGTGTAGTTAAATTGGCAGCAAGGCCTCCCCTCTCATCTCTACAGGAGGAATTGCTTTGCTTTGCTTAACAAGAATTGTACTTCAAAATCTGAAACGGCAATATGCTGAGAAGTGTAATGGAGGGTTGGAGTGAGTTAATCTCCTAGTCTTTTTCCTTCCAACGGTACATTTTAAATGTTGCTGTATGCTTGTTCGTGTAGTGGTGGAGGGACTGATGAACAGCATGCCCTTGAAGATGCTAAACTTAGCATATGCAGGTCATACAAGGATGTTGACTTGTCCTGCAGGGTAAGTGGGTAATTTCTAGCGCCTTTGGAGCAAAAGAGAAGAGAACCTCATTCCTCCTGGATATCCATTATTGTTATAATTATTTTCCTGAGAACTTACGCTTTCTTTCAGAGCACTGGGAAGGAACATGTTTGCCTTCCTCTGACTTTGTAGGGTTTTTGTTCCCTCCCCCTTCCCCTGAACAGCAAGGGCATTTTGCATAGAAACCTTTCCTGTAAGTGGCTTGTATAGTTGCTAAACGACAGTAAGTGCTGTAGCTTTGCAGGCAAAAAGTCCTTTCCAGGTCTCCTACAGAATTAAAGATCAAGAAAACATGCAGTCGTGCTCTTTTAGGATGATTGACTTGGCTTGAGTGCTTCCTAAGAATAGCCTGCTCTATGGGTAGTTCTGTCCCTTAAATAGGCATTGCATTCCACTGTCCACTCAAATTCTTCTGAAGATGTTGCTTAAGCTCACCTGTGTTAGACAGAATTCCAGAAGTGGGATGTATGGCAGTCAGCCTTGCTAATTTGGTTAAGAAACTGTGTAACTGCTCTCAAGATGTTGTTCTTTCCCTCCCCCATCCAAAACACACCACCACATCGTAGATAAGTATTATGGGATAAAAGAAAAAATTTTTGGAATCTTGAGTTGTGGAAAGTTTAAAAATGGAGAAGAATACAGACAGGTTCTTTTCTGATAATATTTTTGTTTTTCTGGGTTCTGATCTCTCAGATCTTTGAGGATTCAGCCTTTAATCCTTCTAAATAAAGCCTTTATTCGTTGATCGCTCCTTGACAGGCTTGCTAAGCCATCTCAGTGGCTACTTAATTTTTACAATATGCAAGTAGATTTTTCTGCTTTTGTTTTTGTTCTATGTATGTGGGTATTTCAAGCCTTGAATTAAAGCAAGTCTGTCTAGAAATAAAAGGTTAGCAGTAATAGAGTAAAGCAATGCTGTCTAATATCTGTGTTTTTCATCTGCTCGTCCAGTGGGTAGGATTTGTCTGTGTTTTAGAATAATCTGTAATGAGATTATTTTTATTTTAATTTCTCATGTTTTTAAGAAAAGTTGTATTTGGGGAAAAAAAAAGGTATCTGACAAGATATTACTTGTATAACTTTAATATTATTGAACTGCTAGTTTCTACGTTCCAGGTAGTGATTGCTTGGGGGAGAAGAATTACGGTCGTCGGTTTGCTTCTGGGTTTTATAATTTAATGTGCTGTCTATTTAGATGAGGCATTAAGATGAATTGCTAAACAAAATGGATTGAAGCTGAGAGCTATAGTGTTGTGTTTTGATGGGTGCTTTAACAGGCTTCCCCAGTTTGATAGTTGTGATTAATTTGCCTAGTCTCAAAAGGACCAAAAAAAAAAAAAGGCTATGTTCCTAGCCATTTTGTATAACGTTTAGTATTGCATTTAAAACTTTAACAGGCCATCTATAGACTATTTTGGTGAGGCTTTTTTGTATTAAAATACATGAGGTTTTTAATGAAGTTTATGGAATTTTTATTAAATGACTTAAATATTTTCTTAAAAAAGAGAAGTTTTTTTGTTCTTTCAAAGAGACTAAATTTTAAGAACAGTTAAGTAGTTTTCATTCTGCTAATTCATTTCAGATTTGCAAATTAAAAGGTTTGTAAATTTGGGCTTATCCTTCAGGCCAGGTTTTGGACCAGGTTTGATTCAAATTCTGTGTTAAGACTCTTGGAGTCTATGGCTCCATGGGTCACCTTTTTTGCTACAATAAAGCAAATAAATAGATAAAGCAGTCTTATCTGTAAAAAAATGTAGGTCTGTTTATAGTTACTTTAGTAGCAAGCAGTAAGATCTGGGAACAATTCCACAGGAGAAGCGTGGTGTTGGTTTCAGGGGTTTCGAGGGTGGTTTCATTCTGGTCCCATGCTCCAGTACCATAATGAGGGCAATTAACGTAAGACTCTTCTAACAGTCTTTCAGTTAAACTTTATGCTGCTGAAGCTTACACTTTCTCAAGGGACAGGTATTTCGTATCCAAAGCTGCCAAAAAAAGGATCTAGGTCTTTACGATAAAGCTTCGTGGATCCAGCTCACTCTTTCTGTGTGATAGCTCCTGAAAGGCAGCTATTGCTGCAGCTAGAGCAGTTGCCAGCTACTCATGATCCTCTTTATTCTTTCATGAGTTTTCTGCTGAGCATATACTTATAACATCTAGGATCTCTGTAGATGTGGAAAATATAACCTGCTTCTTTGCAGAACTGCACACACTTTTAAGCTGGTCCTTATATGATTGCTTTGTGCTGAGCAGTGTTTGAGTTTTTCTGTTTATTTTGCATTTGATTTTTCTGTTCTTCTTGTTCTTCCCGTGTCTCCTTCAGCTGGATTCATGAACTGAAGAAACTCTGTAGTACCACATGTCTTAACGTTTCTGATACCCTCTTAATTAAAAAAAAAAAATCCCCAAAAAACCCACAGCCCTTCAAAAATGTTAAAAAGACAATACAGTTTGTGGATGATAGAGCATTCACATTATCTCTTTAATCTACAGTAATCATTGATGAAGAAGTTTATGGCAAAATCTGAGGGAGGAAAAGTAGCAATTAATAGCACTGATCAGGGTTAGGTTCATACCTAACTTTTTTGTATTACTGTCTTGGGTTGGTTTCTTTCAAAACAATCATAGTAACTATTTTCAAGTAACAGATCACAAAATTTGAGGGGAGTTTTTTTTGAAAACAGGAAAACTCTCACGTGAGAGAGACTTTCAGGTCTAGAGTCTTTTGCAGAGCGAATAGCCCTTTTGAATCTGGAGTTGGGGAAGAAACTTATTTTGTGTCCTACCTACTCATTTTCATTAATGATAACAAGTCACTACATAGTTTTCTGAGACAGTAGGAAAGGAGGAAGATATGAAGACACACTTGTTACAGAAATAAACCAGTAGAAATTGTTTAACTCAATTAAACGACGATATGCTATGATAGCTTGAAGGAAGTTATTCCAGGTAGAAAATATTATCTGTACTGATTCTTGAATAAATGATCCTTTTAATATGTGAATATAATAATGTGAGTAGCAAGAAATTTTTGTTCTGGTCTCGTATTATTGATATCTGTATCCACTACTTTGCAACTAGGCTTCATTACAGCTCAATTCTGCACTAAGGAAAATGGCAAGCTATACCATATAAAGTACTTTTTAAAAGATTAATTGGCCTTGAGTCAAAGAACTAGATCTAGAGAATAATCTGTATTCAGCTTCTGCATTTCTAAAGTCTTTGACATGCTTAACTCTTGTTCAAATAGTACTCGGGTAGTACTATCTGAAGTTTTAGCCAGCTGTGTGTGTCTGTTGAAATCATTCTGGATTGTCAGATTACATATAATATCTTCTGTCTTCCAACAGCTTCCTGAAATAGCTCATCCTATAGCCTTGTAGGAGCCAGTGCTGGCACAGATATGTTAGAAGCACACTCCTGGGAAGAGAGGAGAAGGCTTAACAGACTAGACTTAGATGAGCTTTTGCTGCTGTGGACAGCAAATACTCAAATAGTTGTGGTGTTAAGTAACTGGCAGGCTGCTTGTGCAACAACAAGGTATCACGGGCTGCTGACACATGGCTTTCCATATCACTTTTTGTTATAAAGTTCCAATGATAGAGTGAACTTTTTATTATGTCTTGCGGTACTTGTGGCATATGGAACCACTTTTGTGTTTGAGGTTGAAATTTTTTTCGACAGGGGAGTTTAGTGTGGTTTATACATTGCTACTTAGCAGAATGTGATTTGTGGACTTTGGGAAGTTTACTTCTTTAAATGTTATTACAGTATGGCTCAAAATAACGTTTCAGTCAAGCAAATAAATAGAAGTGAAATGGCCACTTGAAATATGTGTGTTAAGTATTGGCTGGAGAATTAAAGAGCTTTTGATTTTGTTCATGGCCGAAATTCTTAGGACAAAATTAGGAGCTCTCAAATTCCTGTTTTTTCGTTCCTCTTTCTCAGAGGCTATTGAGAATGTTCAACTAAATGAAGTTTAATCTACAGTGTTTCAGTTACTAGTTATTATGGAAGAGAGAAAACAGAACTGGAATATAAAGTATATCAGCTATCTTGGGGAACACAGAAAATACTGCCTTTGGTTCTGTAACTCCTTTTTTGTTGTTGTTGTTGTTGTTGTTTTTTTTTTTTTTTTAGTACACTTCATTAATATGTTTAGTAGCCAAAGCTGTCAGTTAATAGAACTATATGTTTGGCTAAATGAGGCTCAGAACTGAGCAGACTGAAGTGCTGCATCTGAGCTGCCACTTCAAATGATAATAACATTCTTGCACCTCATTAGACCTCTACCGAAAATATTGATGGTGGAAAAATTAGCCTTAGAAAATCGAAATTGGTGTTTGACTCTGTCAGTATAAAAGTCACAACTAAGAACTGATCTCAGATGTTCATGAAAAAATTAAATATTTGTGCACATCAGTATGCTTACTTAGATATACTTTTTGTTCACAAGTATGATCAGGAATATTTTTAACATGGATTGAAGTTGGCAGCCACTAAAAAAAGCTACCACAGCTTGATTTCTTCCTTAACTCAAACCATAACTGCGAACTGTAGTCTGTAAACTTGCTTAGTGTGCCTTGAGAACTATAATCTTGCTTGGAATGCGCTAAGTTAGACTTTGATCACAGTAACAGTCGTTAACATTGGCAAGAATGAAGTAGAGTCAATGCACTCTGTTCTCAACTGCCATAAAACTTGAACTTTCAAAGATCTCTGGTTCCCTGGGGCATTACAATTTATTGTTATAGAATAAACATAAAGGAGCTTCCCTTTCACTCCTGCCAAGAACATATGGTGTTTTTTTTGTCTTTTTTCTTCAATAGCCCATATTCTTCAGTGTTTCTTCTGAATAATCCATAGTCTTGTAAAGAAACATTTGCATCTCGGGAGAATGTAAAATCAATTACATAACTGTTTCTAAGATGAATTTTGTTTAGCTTAGCATTACAGAACAAGCATGTAATCTCTCCTGTAATGGGGATGAAGTTGCTTAAAAATGTTAGCTATAGCTTTTTCCTATGAGCGTACTAGAATCACACGAAATGTTTTGGAAATTATGCTTGGTTAGTCTTTGACTCATTGCATTGCCCTGTTGTGTACATGTCAGTGTTTGAGACATGCATCAATCTAATTTCTATACTTTACTGACCAAATAACTAATAAGGTATTAATACAGGATTGCTCTGAATTGTTATTCTGGGTCTTGTGCTTAACTGTAAAATCTGTACAAAGGAACCGTAATTCTTAGGACGAAACATAACGATAGAGGATATTCGCACCCGTAAAGCAGCCCATGAATTTGAATAACAAGTATATAAGTGATAAATAACAAGTCAAAGTTACAAAATGTTTGTACAGTTTTGCATTCAACATCTCTGCCAACCAGCTGCCATAAGTTTTTGGGGTTTGTTTGGTGGTGTTTTTTTTTTTGTTTTGGTTGTTTGTTTTTTTTTTTTTGCATCTCTCCAGTCCATAACACTTCCAGTGCTGTTCCTGCACTACCTGTGGAAGAGACATTAAGGAGCAAGCTCTAGCCATGTGTTTGCTCATTGGCATCTTAGCAGGCTGATCATGACAGGTGATGGTTGATTTCACACCCAACCTCTTTCCCTCAGGCAGAAGAGAAACTGATTTGGCTCTTTCCCCCCCCCC
>Ga0065711_1033726_pt1 | contig 24927 bp, 12 predicted proteins | sample Hoacrofraction12_FD_59098 | JGI IMG/M metagenome (GOLD analysis project Ga0065711, IMG submission 59098) | Hoatzin crop microbial communities from Cojedes, Venezuela - Epithelial fraction 12 v2 (version 2) | ecosystem: Host-associated > Birds > Digestive system > Esophagus > Crop | place...
TCCTTCTCTGGAGCTATTCAAGACCCGCCTGGACAAGGTCCTGTGCAGCCTACTGTAGGTGACCCTGCTTCGGCAGGAGGGTTGGACTAGATGACCCACAGAGGTCCCTTCCAACCCCTAACATTCTGTGATTCTGTGATTCTGTGATTCTGACCCCTTAGAAGGAGAGACCTTGTTCTTCGTCTCGAGTGCCCGAGAGGTCTACTCGTAATGACTGTCCCCATTACTGAGATACCCTAAGCTCAGAGAGCTGGGTGGGACAATACAATGCAGCAGATATGCCCATTCTCAAAAATAGATGCCTGCCCCAAAGAAATTCCAGTTTCAAGAGGTCTTAATTTGCTGTCATAGAAAAGGCTTGAAATTCAAACACTTGATTAAGTCATTAGCAATTATACATAAGGAGGTTTTGTAGTAATTGTAACATACAAGTAAGCCTTTAGGCTTTAAGTGTATGTTGTTTTCATTATACTGTAACTAATTTATCATTATGTTTCCTTGTGACAGATGGTTTTCTTCCCTGAGGGACATAGTCATCACTAATATTTCCATTACGCTGATATTCTAAGGGCCGATTATTGATATTGACATCACAACCTTTTTGAACAAAGTACCATTCCTGAGTCCATGCCATTCATTTTCCTAGAATGAGTTAATTTTTTTACTATTAACATGTCGATTACTTGAGTCTCCATTGATTACCCAGTTCCTGTGGAGACTGCTGTCTGTCATTGCTGCTGAACACTGATTATTATTCAAGAGCCTGTCATACCATAGAATATTTTTGTAAAACCAAACTGGTTTGCTTCAGACATACAAGACCTAGGAATTCAAATGGCCAACCCCAGTCTCCAAGAACTAAACAAACCACACAGCTGAGCTCAGATATGGAAAACCCTGCAAACCAAACAACCAACTCAATATACACAGCAAGACGAAAAGTCTCCCAGATACAGAGCCAGGACAGCCAGCTGAGAGTGGCTATTGCTAAACAGGAGAGCATGCAAGTTGGAGCTACTTAAGCTAGCGAGAAGTAGGCAAAACTATTTAAATAAAACAGGGCTTAGGACAACAGTGACCTAGTCTGAATTACTTGATATGCAAAATATTGCTCATTATCAAGATGCTGCTTCTTTTGCCCTCTGGGCTCTTGGAGCAGGGATTCTGCAGAGAGCATGCAAGGAGGTTGGTGTGAGAAGGGCAAGCGGTCTCAGGCGGAGATGTCCCCTGGGCGTACGCCAGCATGGTCGGGAAGACCCCTGCTTGTCTTGGTTGTAGCACCGGCAACTCACAGCAACAGTGAAGCTGACCACCTCCTTCAAGTTCCTGGCCTGAAGCTGAGCTCCAGGATCATCTCACAGTGTTCTGGTATCGGTGGTCACCTGGGGCTAGAAAGCCTGGGGAGCAACTGAAGAATAAGATGTGTGAGTGACTGCAGAGGAGGCCAAAGGAGGAGGGTAGAGAGCTGGATCAGTGCTGCCTGTTTCCTTGAAAAGCCTCAGAAGGGAATGATCTCAAGGATTAATCAATCAATGTGATTATTTTAACAAATGATTTTTTTGAGAAGAATAACAGGGGTAAGTTTCAAGCAGGAATGTCTTTGAGACTGTGAAACAATTTCCAAAGTGAAATGGTTCCTGAAGATCCCTTGTTAAGAGTTATTTTAAACTAGTTTGGATGAGGCACATGAAAACAGGGAAAAAATAATCTATGAAATAATGGAAATAGTTTCTTACCTAATAAAATAACTGCCTAGAAAACAAAACAGAAAAAGCTATGTCAGATTGAAAAGAAATATTCCAGTTTTAACATCTTGTTTGTGCCAGAGGTCAATATCTCTTTACATCAGTAACATTTAGATTCCCATTCTTTGTGCAGAATCTGCAGCCCAGCAAGTCAGTGTGAGACATTTTGCAAAATATAGTAATTTCCTAAAAACTACAATGTGCATACTTTCTTGTGACCAGCACATAACTTTGCACAAAGAACTGTCACATTAGTACAACAAATACTCTGCTCTGTCAGATGTTGAAAGACTCTTGAGAAGCCAGTCTTTTTTGATATGGGGTACCTGTTTGCTCTACTTTTTGGACAAATTTGATTTAATAGCTTAGAAAAAAGGCAACACTCCTGTCCAAATTACTTTAGGATTTCAGAGAACAATGAGAATTATAAGGTAGCTGTTTTGTGGCAATCCCAGCACTTATAATTGTGTAACTTTAATTCCTAACACTTCCTGGGGCTGTTCCGCACTTAAAATTATCTTGCATGTAACGTGAATTTTAACTGGGTAGAACTCAACCAAAACTAATCTAGTATAGATTTCCACTAGTGCCTAAGAGCTATGTGTTTTTTACCATACTCACCTAGCATAATATCTTGGTTAGCAGGGAAGCACCTTCAGGCCCCTTTCGCAGATAAATAACTGAGGTCAAGAGACACCACAAGTAATATTGCCAAAAATGTATAAGTCATATTTCCAAAAGCAAGTTAGGCATCCAAACAACAAATCTCAGAATTGTATGGGCTGTCAGCTCGTACTAAAATAATTGGGAATTAGGCCTAGGAATATCTGAATATCATAACCTTGTTAATTGAAAGCCGCTAAGATTATCACTTAAAAGCCCAGAATGAGAAGAAAACAGTTGCCCGATTTCTGCAGTCAAACCATTGCGCCTTTCATTAGGCATTTATTTTCCACACATGCTGATAAAGGACATTTGTGTGCTTCAGCACGGGTGTCTTCATGTCTTTTGAAGTACCTTATACTGCTGAAGCATTTTAAGGAAAAATAAAAATTCAGGCCCATATGTTCCTTAGGTGCCTCCGAGGTTAAGCTGTAGTTGAGCAAGAACTGGCAGGATTGCAGTCTCGGTCACAGGTACTTAAAACCTCGCCAAGTTCCATTTTAATCACATAAGCCCTTTTCTAGATCTAGGCTTAATGTCCAAATCTCTCTTGGAAATATTAGCCTAAGAGAATGCCCTGAGGTCATGCAGAAAACCTATGAAAGAAGGAATTGAAATTAGGTAATGTCCTCAGATAATGCTTTGCCTCTATGAATATCCTCCCAAAAAATGTTGCTTTGTGTGTCAGATGGCATCAGGAAAGGACTTAGAATGTCTTAAGGGGAGATATTCGCTGTGTCTGTCACAGAGCACGGTGGAGACTGTGAATGACAGGGAAGGTGAGAGAACTACCTGGAGCTGGACAGAGATATTGAAACGGATGATGACTTACATGGGGCACATCGCAAAGGGAGTATAGAGCAACATTGTTCCTGTTGCCCCGAATAGGAGGCATGGCTGAACACAGAGAATGAGCAAGTTACTTGCCATAATTACAAAATATGTCAGATGTGGTTTATGTCTCCTTTCAACTAAATTAGTATAGCATTCTTAATATTATAGGGTAAGAATACATAAATAATATAGTCCTTCATTGTGGACAATATAGAGGTGCACTTTATAGTTTTTATGGGTAAGGAAGCTGCAAAGAAACCCCTGGGACTCTGCTGATGTAAATTGTTCCTGCCTTAGTGAGGTCAATGAATGATGACAATTACAATGCTTGAAGATTTTCCTTCTCTTTCTAAATCTATGTTTACAAAAACAGAGAGAACCAGAAATTTGACAGCAGAAACAGTTACCTATCCCACTTAACACCAAGAACTTGGAATCGATTCTTTGCAGTGGTGCATCTGCATGCAGTTGGTTAGTCTTCCAGTTAAATGTGAAATTGTTTCCAAAAGTTGTTGTCTGATGGTGTATGTTCAATTAATGCAGAAAATGCCATTACCGTTTTGCCAAACTTTCATTAGGTTAAAAAAAAAAGCTGATGACAAGTAATAACATTTATAAATGCAAAAAAAAATCCCAAACAAGTGGCAATAGTTTGGTTTAAACAAATAGGGGAATGAATTGATTTTCATATTCTTCATTGAATAAAGCTTCTTAAAGTTACTTTTAAATTTAGCATGTGGATTTTACACCTTTAATCTTACTTACTCAGATTCTTTTCTCTCCAGTCCTGTGTATGAAGCCATGAACACTCTTATATTAGAGTGGGGGCAAAAAATAAAAAGAGGTGAGGTTAAAGAAGCCTTTGCATGCTTGGTTGCTCTCAGATCTCTGAAAAGCACCTTTAAAAATAAAGCAGAAAAGATGGCTGTCTGACATGCAGGGAAGATTTATCCTACTTCAAATACATTTTAATGAGTTTGAAGGGTTTTAAACTCTCTCTCTGTGACTGTACAGCTTGCTATTCCCTTTGAAAGTAGTTTAATTTCTGTAAGCATGCAGAGGCTGCTGAGACTCTGAGACTGCTAAAACAATTGCAAACATACTCTGACTTGTGATACTACAGGGGAAAAAAAGTCTGATTTTATGAGGAAATCTGTTCCAGTATCTAAATTGTGTCTTTATTAGTTGCTTATTACATGACATCACAGGTCAATAGACTCAGGGAGCAAAGCAAAGGCTCTCCGCTCCACGCTTCGCCTGGTATACTATTTGAAACTTCAAATAGTTGCATGCTGAACACATCAAAGATTTTTTTTTTTAATACAGTAAAGGTATATAATAGAGCTTTTGTGTTTTCTCCTGAAAGTTAATAAGCATCCTGAACTTTTAACATAAACAAAATCCTGACATTAATTCAGTTGAGCAAATTGAGCAAATCCAATGTTGTGACATGAAACAATCTCGTGTTCGCATCAGATGGAAATGAATATCCTGGTGTTTTAGGTGCAGGAGTCTGAAAATGTCAAAGTAGTTTATGCCCATGGAAAAGTATCAGGAGGAAATATCATCAATAAAGAAAATCAGTGGATTGATTTCTTAATACACTGGGTTTTGTCATTTCACCTTGCTTTCAGATACGCAGCAGTCTGTATGTTGTGCAGGCCGGCATCCCAAACAGCGCACGCTTCTACCTGCAAAGTCAGACAGGGCGGTTAGGGATGGCGGAGAGTATCTTATTGCACTGCCTCAGGTTCGGTGGTGGCACTTTATTGTCCAGCTGACACGACATGTCATCATGACACAACGTGTACATGGCTTGATTGAGCAAATGTGAAGAGGCTTCCCCGAGAGACCGAGGAATTGCCACAGCTCTGCATCTGCCACTCCTCCAGTCCTCCTCCCAGTGACTACAGGCCTGGGTAGTTGAAAGCTTGAAGGCTGGTGAAAGACAGGGTTCATACGGACAGCTTGCAGTGGAAAAGGGGCAGTGTGAAATTATTAGAACCAGCGATACTAGGCAGCAGACGTGCCTCTGCTTCAGCGTTGGCTAGCCTTTTAGTCTGAAGGGGAAATGTTAACAAATGCTTCATGCCATTGTTCACAGACACACTGAGCCTGACCTTCCAGTACTACTCCAGCAATGCTAGAGGGCTTTAAAATTATTTACTTGCTATACAGTGCAGTAGTGGAAAAACGAACTGCCTCAGTACTGGACTTGGCACCCAACAGTCCTAACTGTAGGACCAAGCCAGGCATCTAAGACCACAGTAACACAAACACACAGTAGTAACAAAGTAGACATCAGATAACGTTTTGCCTCATTCTGGAAGAGAGTAACTATAAGAGCAATCAGACAGAGGGAATCAGCCATTCATCCTTAACAGAAATAATCCTTTCACATTTTCCGTCAAGGGCTGTGTAAGACATTGGCAAGAATGGCTTAGACTGGATAGAAGGCAGAAATTTTTTACAGTGAGGGTGGTGAAACACTGGAACGGGTTGCCCAGAGAGGTAGTGGAGGCCCCATCCTGGAAACATTGAAGGCCAGATTGGACAGGGCTCTGAGCAACCTGGTCTAGTTAAAGATGTCCCTGCTCACTGCAGGGGGGTTGGACTAGATGGCCTCTAAAGATCCCTTCAAACCAAAGCATTCCATGATTCTATGTTTCTAAGAATAATTGAAAAACTGGCCAAAGTAGGGACGTAAATAAAAAATTAAAATTAAAATAAAAGCAGGGAAGGAATGAGTCACCTGTTGACTGACGTTCCATAAGTATTTCTCTGGGTCTCTTTCTTCTTCCTGCAAGGTGATGCAAAGGATACTCTTTAAAATCCCTCTTTCTTCTGACCCTGACTGCTTCTTTCTTGTCCCCCATGAGTTTACAAGAGCGCTTGTGAAACAAAGAACTGGGTGGCGGAACTGATGTGGTTAGAGGTAGTTATCTCTTCTGAATAGTCAGGTTTAACCTAAGCAATTCCCAGACCTTCCCGCAAAGGCAAGAGCTGGAAAGAGAATTTTCATCTCCAGGCAGACAAAAAGGCTGAAACTGCCAGGGAAACTAGGAAGCTGTTACTAAAGTTACCCTGGTGTCAAAAATTTAACAAGAATAAAAATACAAAGAAACAAGGATTGGACATTTAAATGAACAATATATTTCTGTAAAACTTTAATAGCATGAAAATATTTTTTAATTAAGTACCGAGAACTTCAGAATTGCTGACCCTTTACGCACCATCACATAAGACATCTTGACAAGCAAAAATGAGAGGTAAACTGCCGTAGGGACAAACTGTCCTGTAAATGCTTATTGCAAGGGTTTGTTCATCTTCCTTTGAAGCAGCTGGTACTGGTCACTACTGAAGAGCAAACCAGTTGATGCCATATGGCCATGCTGCAATCTCCAGCTACAAAGCCCAGCTGCCATAGATGTTGTGATGGCAAATGTTATACAGCATGTGCCCATGTGCTGAAAATTTTCCAAGTGTGTATTCAAATATTCAAGCCTCCGTTGCACTCAGAATGAAGTATGGCTAAAAGTGAGCATCTAGGAGCAATTTGACTGCAAATCTGGCAAGAAAAGTGGTGATCGTACTGTCAGAAGGGTACCTGTGTATCTTCTTTTTCTCCCTGTAAATGGAAATGTGGTCCCCCAGCAAATACCTTGTCAACTCATCTCCCTCTTATAGCCCAGAAGCTCAGCTATGCTTCATGTCTTCACCAATGTTGAGCTTTAACAAAGCAGGTTTCCCTCACAGCGTGTAGAAATGTATTTTTATAACCCCAGGAAGAACTCTGTGACACACACAGATGTTCAGGGAGAATTTGACTGACACTGTTGGCAGATTTTACAAAAATTCGGGTTTCCTGGCCCCACCACAAATATTCACTGCTTCCTGATGGCCTCCATGTGTAGATTTCCCTCTGAATTGTTTCACTGAAAAAATTCCCAACTATCAAAAGAAGGGGGGAAGAGAAGCAAAGAAGAATCGAAATGCAGTATAGTGATAAAAGCAAATGAAACACAGGCTTGAGCAGTGAAATGGTTAATTAGAAAACAGTTACAAAAAAAGATCTCTGAAGTTATCGTGAGCTCAAGAATGACTTCTTTCTGAAGGATGAAATTAAGTTCTGTTAGACCATCACTTTGATTTTACCGATCTAACTAAGGAAGAGGTATTATTATTTTCATAGTAGGGGCTGATCTACTGAATTACACATTGCTGATCTGTCACTCAAAATGACAACACAGACAAGGGATCTTCTTTGATCTCGAGACAGTTGAGGTTTCAGACAGGAGTCCACAGAGAAGACAAAGTTAATTTTTCAGACCCTGAACCTTAGAACATCCATGGCAAAGGGAAGGGGATATTACAGAGCATATTTGTAAGTCATCAGTGAAGGCCATTGATTTGCCTCCTGATAGCTGTAAGGATAAGAATCTGGTAAAACTTAGAAGCCAATTACCAATTGCATTACTACCATTACATTGCAGTTTAACTTAATTTACCATCAGTTTAAAATTAAAACAGTTAATTCTTCACATGGTTTAGACTGGCCAGATCTTCAACTCATTTATATCAAGGTCTCTCCTCGAAGTTCACGATAATTATTCTGATTTACAACATTTGAGGATGCAGCCCTCTAACTACACAACACTGCAGACGATACTTGAAAATATAGGGGCTTATTCAAAATTAGAAATAAACACTTTTCCTACAAATATTTGGACAATAAAGAGTAAATGAGATTGTTTGGAAATGAGGCAGCAGATTTACCAAGGCAGTCCATTCAAAACAGTTGGTCAATTTAGCTTTTGATCCTGATTCAAAGCATCGGGAGTCACTATGTAGTTTTCCATTCTGCTGGCATTTGCAAGCAAATATTTATACGAGGGCCTCTTGAAGTGTGAATGTATTACTGACAGCACATAAAATAAAACAGAAACTACCTGAACTCTTGACAGTTGGGTTTTTTCAGCTAAGTTTGCAGAATATTTTTAACCTCTGGCATCTTAACTGCCAATTTGATTTTCATAATGTAAATAGCAAACAATGGAAGAAGTGCACAGCGCCGGGTTTCCACACAGGATGTGTAAACCTGTTTATTCACTGACCGCTGACATTTCTGTTTACTTACCAGCACAAATTAGTAACTGTAAGCATGTACAGTCCCTCACATCTACATGCAAGGTTTTACAATTGCAGTATCCAAATAGGTTTCCCTCAGCCCATTGCTTACTCAGGGAGACTTTCAGCCACCGTCCAGCTCCCGAAGATGAGCAGCTGGGGCTAAGTCAACACAAAGGCAGTGTTTCTGTTCACCTCGTGTTAAACAGTAGGACATCAGGGCTTGGAGAAAATGCCCATCCCCAAAATGGAGAGGAGCCGCTGTGGCTGGGGCAGGGGAGGTGAGGAAGAGGAAGGAGCAGTGGAGGTGCATGCACGGTGCGTGGGGCTGTCACACCGGTCCAGGCTCACAGCAGCATCCCTGCCCAGTCCCCCTTTTCTCACTGATGTGTCCTAATGGTCGCCATGAAGCAAAGGAGGTTCTGCTGAAAGGCCACTTTTCAGGAACAAGGAGGAGAGGAGAAGAAATGTATGCAGAAAATCCATGCAAGAAAAACCGTGAAAAATATTAAAATGGCATATAAAAGCAAAATAGTAGAATGGCGATGCATATTTCTGTGCCTTTATTATTCTCTGTCATTCTTCTACCACAAGACTGGAAGGATGTAGTATTTTGAACCAGTGTTACCAGCCTGTGTTTGAGTAAATGAACAAAGACATTCTCTTAATGCCAACATGCACACCACCAAGCCATTGCTGCACAAATTCAGTGTGAGAAAGCAAAAACTCTGCAAGAGCACAGAAGTAGTCTTGTCAGGCAAACCGTGCCCTAGCTATCCCAAAGGGTGGAGAACTTTCAAAAGGACAGACACTGAGTTCCCTAAGCTCCCAGTCATTTTAGGTTGCATTTTTATAGGGGTTTTTTATAACTCTTTCTTGAAATGAGCATCAGGCTGAGCTCTGCACTTTGCAGTCCTGGCCTCACACCTGATCAGCACCAAGTTGTCCCACCCAGTCCCCTGGTCCCTCAATGGACATAATCCTCTGCTCTGTTTTCTCCTTGTCTCTTGTGCTGTCAACAGCTCAACCCAAACACTCTACTTGGATTTTCAGTCATCCCATTAAAAGTTATTTAGATATACTGTAGGTGCAGAAATTTCTGTTCTTGGGGACGTTAACAAACGTACCTCCTGCTGCTCTGAACCAACCAGAGGGTACAAGCACCCGACATCAGTAGCACGATGGGCCACGGACCTTTTCCACTTCATATTTCTGCAAAATAAAGAGCCCCTTCACACACACTGGAGAAAACTCTTAATAACTGGATGCAAAACATGTTTTGTTTTCCTCTCAAAGGAGTTCAGTCTCAAATGTACTAAGAAAACATTCACATTTCTTCTGAGTTTTAAGAGGGATAAAAGGCTGTATTTACATCTTTTGCCGTGGAGCCAGTGAAAGACATGAAAAAAATAAACAATCTCTGGTGGGTGATGATGCCTGGATGGATCCAGCCTGTGGATGGGGTCAAGCAACCAAAGGGCTTCTTTGCCACTGCCGTATTATGCTGGAAGCCAAAAGCCACTGTCCAGGTGGGAGGCCGTGGCTGGAGGTGAGCAAGGGCACACAAGCAGGGTGTGAGGACAAGGTGCAGTGTCCCTGGGAGAGGGTCCCAGCTGCTGGCCTCTGACAGTGTCCCCTGCCAGCTCATCCGCAGAGCGGCCTTGGCAGTGGGCTCACGGGGTTGCTGAGGTGCGTTTCTGTCTGGGGTAAGGATGTTGTGGTGACAAAAAACAAACTTTACTTCGGTAATGACATGAGGAGGAAACAGGAAAAAGCAGGGCAAAACAGCAAATGTTAGAATCATAGAATGGTAAGGGTTGGAAGGGACCTTGAAGATCATCTAGTTCCAACCCTCCTGCCATGAGCAAGCAATGTTGCTCTAGCTGAGGGAAAAGATAGAGCGCAGAGCACTCCACCTTGCATGGCAAATGTCCTTCAGCATCCCAAAAAGCAAATCATCCCCCGTTTTCAATTTATTGTCCTCTAGTCTGGGCAAAACAGGTATGTGTGCCTATTACATAATTCGCCAATAAGGCTGGGTCTGGTTTGAAAATACTATGGATGGGATTTTCAAATGCAGCCAGTTGTCGCTAATGCTGTTCCTTCTGATGCCACTGAGATTTGTCATTGTGACGAGAAGGACTCCCCTTCATTTCTGCTGGAGAACTGTTAAACCAGGGATGAATACAGTGGCAAATCCCAGCTGCTAATACTCTGTGCCTGTTATTTGTTTATTTGGCAGTGAAGATACACGAATACCTGTGCTGAAGTTGCCTAATCATTTTTCCCTGCTCATCTGGCTGATTTCTGTGGGAAGGTTACCCAGATTTGTGTTGGCTGGTGAGGGAGATTTCTGTGTCCTTTGCATTCAAGCAAACAGGCAAGCCTTAGAGTACACGAAATGACTTCCCTTGCTACATTAAATAAGAAAAAACATTGCAATAAACATGATCTAAAACTGTCTGCATCTTGATTTGTTTCCAAAATGGAGGGTGATGTTTGACCTCCACAGTTACACCCTAGGTCTTTCACAATAAAAGCAGCTGTTTCCACAGGTAGGTATAGGAACAGCATTCCCAGGTGGGTATAGGATTGCTATATCTTCTTTTAACCTACCACAGCCAAGAGTGAGTGAGTGAGTGAGTTAAATTCTCAAACAACATGAGATTTTTGCTTGCTGTGAGGTTTAGAATCATCTTTCAAAAATGAAACTTGAAGACCTGTGTTGTCATTTGACTCCAGAGCCTGATGCTTTTTAAAGTACTTAAAAATCCATGATAAATTGAAAGAATTAGCAACATTATTAGCTCTCTTTTAATGTGAAGACTTCTGTGATAAGATATTGAAAATTTAAGCTACTGCATAGATGGTATGCTTTTAGTTCTCCCACTGTCCCATTTTCCATTTCTAAACATTTTTAAGTTTGAGCTTAAATTTACTACTTTTTACAGCTCTTCTTTTGGTAATAGATTACGCCAATCTTGAGTTAAATTAGCTTTTGGAGATATGCTGGGATGCCTTGCTGGGATTTGAGAAAAGAGACATTTAACAGTTTTGTTTCATTGGTGTGACCCAGCAGTCCCATGTGTTGCTTCACCTGCCGTGCTTTCTCAGGACTTGCCAATGAGATCTGACGAGATGTTTTCTTCAATCCAACACTGCAGTGCAGTGGGGTGGATCCTTCTGAGTGCTTTTTGTTCACTGCCCTAAGGTGTGTCCACTTAGAAGGCAAGATGGCAGCTTTTGCAGGGAGAGGTCCCAGCCCTCTGGTTCTCCCGTTGCTCTCTCACCTGCCTGTGTGCTCCTGAGCTTCAGAGCACATTACAAGCACATGGTTTTGATTCAACACTTGATTGAGTTTGTAGCTTGTTGATGAGTAAGATTTTTCTGTCAATCAGTGGTAACAGTGGAAAAAGATCTTGTACAGCCACAGAGATTGATTTCTCTTTGCTTCCTTTCAAAACCTGCAGGCAACCATTAGATGAGCTAGGTCAGACAGAAATCCTGACTTCATGTGCTGGAAGGATGCAGCAGTACAAGCCTGCTAGCACCACGATGGCCTGCTGCTCAGGGAAAGCCAGAATGAGAAGCGCTAGGGAACAGACAATAACATTGCACAACGCAGAACTGGTGGACAGGTTGAGAACAGACAGAAGAAAGAGAGCAGAAAAGGTCCCGTGTTGTGGTGGGCAACACAGGCCTCCAGCAAGGACCCTGCTCGGGGACGCCAGGAGCTGTGGTAGTCAAGTGAGAAGCTCCTAACACTGTCAGTTGCTCGTGAAGGGAGGAGGTACGAGGACAGTAACAAAGCTGGGTGACCTCTCTGTGTGCACCAAAAGGTTACTAGTGTTCAGGCAGAGCATTGGCAGGACAGGAGGAGGTTGCACTTTTCAAGGACTTGGAGGCAGGTCAAATGTAATCACACTAAGCTTGTAAAGCTTCAGCCCGTGGGAACAGGTATGATGATGGGACGCTTGTCTGTGGGAATGTTCCTTCTAATGAACGCCAGCGTGTGGCTGCAGACATGACATGGTGGTCATTCTCAAGCCAAGCACTGTTTCCCCTGTGAAGGTCCCCCATTTGGTGCATAACTTCTGTGCTTGCACGTGTGGAGCCGTCGTCTTCTGAGGGCCCCTCGGGAGGCTGCTTACTGAGCCCAGAAGTTCCGAGTGGGGTTTGAGCCAGTGCTATTCACTTATTCTAGGAGGAGCCTTGAGACTTTTGAATACCACATTTGTTGCTTCCTACAATGGCTGGCAGTGGGGTACAACCGAATAAATGAATAGAACTATATTTGAGGAAATGTGATATGACTTCTCATCACTGAACTGATCTACTGTCCTTCTGAGTGGCTGTCCATGCATTTTTATAATCCCTGTACAGTATTTAGATATTACAGTGACAGACACTTTTGAAACATTTCTAGCTAAATCACAGCTGGGAGTCATGGCACCATGGTTCTGTTTAATGAAGTGCCTGTTCTTATTCATGAGAGCCTATTGTTGAGATTAGGAGATTTTAAAAATCTTTGCTGCCACAATAGCTACTGTCCAGAAGTTTTCTTCTGAAAAATCTCGTGACCCTCAGACATCACCTTAAAAATATCCTACTTACTTTGGAAAATCTCATTATCTTCTATTTGCATGTCCAATTGGTGGGAACTAAAAAGTGGCAATAGGACTCCAAAAAGTCCTTTCTCAAAGACACCTTCTAAGGACCTGCAAGGCAGTGTTGTGGCCCCAAGCTCAGAGGTGTCTGTTGGAGAATCGAGGCTGCTCTGGAAGCTAATCTGTTCTAGGATGCTGCAACTGGGCTTCGTTATTCTAGTAGTAGGCTGAAGAAGACAAATGGCACCAAGAGGTGTCATCCCCAGCAACTTGCTTAGGGAGCAATGCCTGCATCCACTCTGAAATAAAGTTCTTCCGTTCCATTTCTGGCTAAGACGAACAGGAATTAACACCACATGCTTTCATCTGGAACAATCCAGAAAAGGCCTGTTCAAACACCAGTAAAATATAGCCATGTATACCATTTAAATACAGCAGATAGTTCTTCTCCGGCAGCACTATGTGAGAGTCCTTAGGAGAGGAAAAGAGAAATGACTTCCCATTTAGGAAGCAATGGGTGAATCATTTGAGGTAGGAAGGGTATCATTAGCCAGTCTGGGATATGTCCAGGCCTATGTGTATGCAGTAAGTCACGGCACAGAGGCAAACTGGCAAACTACAAGCAGGAGGGAAAAAGAGGAAGAAAAAAAGAAACTTCTGGCTGAAATATGGACTCAAATTATTGTTTTCAAAATAATAAACCAGTGATCAATTCGGTACACAGAGGCAGGAAGGATTTGGCACAGAGAATAGGACAAATACTGACGTGGACATAAAGCCAACTCCCAGCTTGCCTTCTGAGAAAAATCTTATGTAAGCTGAGCTCAGCACCTACAGGACTTCAGCTGTTCCACAGAAAACCAGTCTCTCCCTGCACATACGCACTCTTTCTTTACTCAAACATCCAAAAGTGCAGTCATCACGCTGTTCTCAGGAAAATGCGGTGCTGCTACTGTAGCTGCTAGCGAACCTTTATCCCCTATTACATGTCAGCTGCATACATACTGTCTTTAAATTATTATACATTTGAATCAAATTCATTAAATTGTGTAGTCATTTAGACTGTGTGTCAGCTATGCCTGGTTAACGAATCCCACAGTCAGACAGTTGTGCGCATGGGCGATGGCAGAATGCCACTGCATTCCCACAAAGGGAAAAGCAGCTATTTTTAAAATGTGTGAGATTAAAAACTCTGCACTGTAATTTTTGGTACCATTTTATTTATAAACCTTTTAAGTACAATGAGTGCAACTGTAAGAAAAGAATCCATACTGAAAGAAAACTGATGAATACATTTAAAACCCTTCTAAAACACATATCTTTGTGTATGTATTCACAAGCATACCCACACATATGTAAAGTAAATGTATAAATAAAAACATATCTATATCTCAGATTAAAGACATCTATGGCAAAGCCTCTGACTTCCTTCAAAGTTCTTAGTCACTTGAATTTTCTTTTTCATGGCATAATATTTTTCAGGTAGTTAGAGTCTAATGGAGGTGTTTTCTAACAAAAAGGAATAGATTTGCAAAGCCCATAAGGCCACAGCAAATACGCAACTCACACAAGTATTTTGAATAGCCAAAGAGAATTGTAATACCTCTGACATTAAAGAAGTTCAGATCACAATTTGGAAACCCCTTCACTGAATTAGGAAGCTAGAGTTTTTTTAAGGCCATCATTTCTCTTTCAGAGTCAACACGGCTGTGGTGAAGAATGTAACTCAAATGCGTTCCTGAAATATCCAGGAATGCAAATACAGGAGGGTGGATGAGTGGCTGCAGTGTTACTCAGGGCAGTGCTGAACCAGCACTAACCCAAGTTGCGACCGTACCAGCGTGTGCTATTTGCAACCGAGCGTGCAGGCAGTTTAAGCCTGCTGTAGTAAGCCCAGAGTGGGGCAGCATCAGACATTGCAGTCTATCTGTTAATGAGGAGCTCATATAATTGTGTTTTGTAGAAGACAACAAGGAAGAGAAATCTTAATACTCATTGAGGAATGGACTCTGGCTGACTATGAGCGGAAATAGTGAGGTTTTTCCTCTTGGCGTGCCTACAAGCTACAGCTGGCAGCACAACCTGTATGAGTTTTCATTTTCGTGCGCATCGTTAAACACAGGCTTAAGCAATGCTGCGGTGTCATTTCCAATTTAGGGCACCCACTGCAGACAAATGCTCCATGTCTCTCTTTGTCCTACTGCTGCCATCTAGGGCAGGTTTCCAGTGCCTAAACCTGGTGCCAGGGAGATGCCTCAAGGTAGTTAAGACATCTGCCTAGGACTAGGAAAATCACGTAGCAGATCTGCAGCAGGTTCCTACTAGTAAGGTTTGTTTCTCCTGGGCCAGCGTGGCCCTTTACATCAGAGGGAAGGGGGAACCTGGGGCAAAAGCATAGTTTTGGAGAGAGCTTACAGCTAGTTTGGTCCTATACCTTGCAATATCACTACCTGACTCCCTTCTGCTCTGCGAGAGTCTCCAGCCAGTACATACTGGTGCATCCCTCACCTTCCCCCATGCCTCTGCAACCCGCAGTCCAAGGCTTCAATCACTTCTTTCTGGCAGAGGCAAGGGGCCTGGCCAGAGACAAACAGAGTCCGTGTTGCCCAAGAACATGTCGTCAGCCATTTGGGAAGAGGAGGGAGGATGTTTCTGGGATTTATGAAGGTGAGCCCTTCTTCAAATGAGGCATATGTCATCTTGCAACACATAATGATCAGCAACAGCCAAGAATAAATTTTTTTTTCAGACATAAAAACTGTTGGTGCACTGGGAATCCAGTGTGGGATTGATGCCATGTGGTGGCAGAAAGCCATCTTTCTGGGAGAGGTAGGGATGGTGGGACATCTGCGTGGTCAATCCAGCAGACAGCAGGGCTGGTTTCCCTGCCTGTACCACAGAAGCTGAAGAAATGTGCTGTGTCTGGGAGCAAAGAGTCAGTGTAAGGGCATGGAGGCATGGGCTTAGAAGTGGAACCACAGGTGGTGTGTGCTGGTGGGTGGAGGTGGCTCCAGGCAGGGAGGCTGGCAGCCACAGGCTCTGTACGCAGGCATGGATGCAAAGGGGCATTGCTTGGTGGGGATAATCTCTACCTCCCGTACCTCTGTCTGCGTGGGCCTGCTTTTACAGTCTCTGCTGAGGCTGAGGCGATATGTAGCTGGGGAATATGTCCTTAACTGTGCTCTGGGGGGTCCGAATAGCAGGGCTGCAGACAGAAGCCTGCTTCCCTCGTAATCAGTGGTGCAACCAGCTCTCAGCTGCAGAGAGGTCAGAGACTAGGCTCCTGTGTAAGCTTAGTCTAATGAGTTGCTGATTAGCCCATGCTAGCTGGGAAAGCCTGCAAATTTGGAAGGAAGTGGTGAATTCCCTGATAATAACCTCTAAAAGAAGAAAAAAACAAAGTAAAGTGCAGCAGCTGTTCGCAGAGCAATGAGAACAGAGCTGCTAGCAGGTATCCATCAAGAACAAATTCAGAATTATAATTAGTGAGTAGAGAGAATGCTCACCAGAGAAATAACTTGGAGATGCAGATGAAATATGGACTTAATGTAACATTTCTGCGGAAGCACAGTTAAAAAAAAAAAGCAAAATTTATGATTCGTGGAATACCAGAACACTTTTTCAAATTACGGGAATAAAATTATTCTTTGCAATAGTAATGGATATATATTTCCATAGGAGTATATCTTATTTTGAAGTCGCAGCCCCCAAGCCTGCTGTCTACAACAGTGCTGTGATCTATGTGTCGTGCACTTGATGACACAAAAGACCTTTTCTCTGTATGGGAAATACGGGGAAGAATACTCTGTTCTATATTCCACCAGAGCTGTGCCTAACTGAGCCATCCATTGATGGCAGGGATATTGACATGCAGAAACTGCCTCCCCAGGCGTGTGTGCTCCCATGTGCTTTCTGTCAGCAGCTGTAAAATGGGGGACCGAAATGCCATTGTATTATACAGCGTGAAGTTCAGTAAGAATTCCCTTACTGAGGGATGAGCGCGGGATGAGTCAGTATGCCTGTGAAATGTGGTCGTCTCCGATACCACCTGGTCTCTAACCCAGAATCCACTCACTCCCTAAAACTGCAACTCGATAAATGCACGGACGGTGAACAAAAGGATTGCTGTGGACTAAAAATAGAAAAATGTCCCTCAAGCCATGGGCTGATGGTCCATGCTACCTACCAGCTTCGATAGCTGGTGATACTGGAGGGAAGTGTGGGAACGGATGTCTCAGCAGGAGCCAGTGATGCAGGGAACTGTACCTTCGGGACAATGTCCCTTGGGAAGTCAGCGTGCATTAGCTTGGTCAGATAACAGTCTTCTTGCCTGATGAAGCCTTTGACAGCCTGCATGGCCCAAAGTAATAGTGGAGAAATTCCAGAAAAGATTTTTCACTAAAAGTGAAATCTCATCGCATTCAGAGCCAGGGATCCACAAAAAGAAAGATGTGACCCAGAAGACGGTGTAAGCCGCCACCGTGCAAGATCATAGCAGTGTTCTAAATTATTTAACGCTGAAGCTTCCACCAGGTTTAAGCACTGTATGAAAGCGCAGTAAATAATGGATCCCGTCTCAAAGACATTACTGTTGTGTCTTAATGTGTGCACAGTGGTTACCAGACAAATAAAACTGATACGGTTTCAGCCTGAAGGAGTTTTTTTTATTAGACGTAGCATACGGCATTAAATGACAAGTCAGTAGGGGGCTGGGAGAGATCAGGGTTTCAACAGACTCTGTGAGTAGCGGTAGCGTTATTCCCCCTATCCGGTACAATCAGCCGTGCGCTCCGAAATAATAATCTGGGAAATTTGTCAGGCTATAGGACATCTAAGGCTGGCCTCATAACTTCCATTTCAGAGAATGCCTTCTGAAGAGATGGGAACTCAGGAAATTATTTTTCTCAACAGGAAGAAAAAGTAAAAATAGCAATTGCTGACCTGCCAGCCAGTAAGATAGCCAGGAGTCTTTGTGACTACAAACCTGACAGGTGAAACTGCCGTAGGGTAGTGAATGGAGAATTTTAAAATGAAGGAGAGGAGCTAATACTTTGGGAAAAAAGATCCAAAATGTAAGGAATTTGTTTTCTTTTATTCCCACTAAGGAAAATCCCATTGAAACAATTTTCCAATACATAAAACAGACTCCAACACATTTTCCTAAAAAAATACATTCCTTAATATTCTTTATTGCCTAAAATCTCATAGAACACTCTATAGGTATGAAAAGTATTTTATTGTCTAGGTTTGGAGAAGAAAATGTGTTTTACTTTAAAAGAAAAGCAAAAATTCATAAATGGATTTAATGTTCTGGGCATGAAAGACTATCAGAAGAGAGGGGGCTTTTGTGTGAAAAAAAATCTGCAAGTAAAACCAAAACAAAGGAAGATTTTCTAAGAAAGTGATTTGCTAAATATATGTCAAGCAAGTGTTTTTAAAAACATACTTAGATGCTTTCTATTTGTCCTCAGAATTTGACTCTAGTAGCATGCTTTTTCATGCAAAGGCTTCACAGTCACACACTGGTTTCATCTATGCATATTGCTAGCTATACCAAAATACAGATATATTAAAATGGCTGTAAATTTACAAAAAATATACCAATAACCTAAGGGTAAATTAAGAAATTGCAGCTATATCAACATTACCTGAACCCCAAGTATTGTGCACACAGAAATTCACTAAATAAAATCACACTTAAAAGTAAATTTGAGCAACTCAAGGTTTAAAAAAATTGCTCAGGTAAACATCTAAAGGACCTGAAGTGTCCTTACAGACACCCCAGGCAATCAGCATACTATTAAAATATTTTGCTAGTGATCGCCCCTGCTTCAATGACTTTGATTTTAAAGATATAGTCCTTCAAAAAAATTACTCACCTTCCTGATGCCCTTACTCTGCCATAAACATTATTTTCCCTTCCCATTTAGAAATACAGATTTGTAAACAAGTAACAAATCACACCTTTATTTATAACTCAAATTTCATCACTACACAAAGTTGGTTTGTGAAGCCCCTCACTACAAAAATGATGATTAACTTTTACTACAAAAGAACCCCTTTGAAATCTAATAATGTCTTAATAATTGTTTGGGGAGGGAAGTAACAGAAGCTCAATTCTTTCAGGAGAAAAACCCACCCACAATGTCTTATTTTTAGTGAACCTATTTTTAGCATTCTAAAATTAGCGTTAGAATAACAAAGTAGTAAACCAAGGTCCTAGGCTACTTCATTATCTTAGTTATTAGCCTGACAGCCTAAATGACTCGATTAAACATCAATGACAGAAGAGCTGAAGAGTTTAAAGGTCAATAAATATGGTGATAGGAATCCTTCGATGTAACCTTTTACTATAGACTTCTGGGGCTTAAATGTTGACAAGCTAATTACTCTTCTTTCCTAATTAAGTGAGCCTTTCTTGATCAGCTGGCCAGTGAACAGCTGATCACAATTGCTCATTTTGAAGTTCATAGAGGTCTAACCCAACCTAAATTAAACCAGTAAACAGCAGAAATGAAAGCCAGATCCCAACTAGTTGACGTGTGTAATTGAACTCTTGTTGAAGAAAATTCTGTTCCCAAGTTGTAAAAGCAATTATGTCATTGAACCAAATTCTAGTTCATAGTCACATGGGAACAAGCCACCTCACCCATCTCCATCCGGTGGATGAGTCTCGAGAGTATGAAGGCTTCATGTGGAAAGCATCAAAGGAATCAGGCTGTAACTTTCTCTGTTGCCTTCTTCCATCTCTCTTAATCTCTGTTTTCCCCATCGAGTGAGGATCTCTACAATTACCTGGAAAGATATACTCTTCATCCCCTATGAAATCAGAGGGCTGCGGGTAGAAGAGGGCAGATAAAGACGGCTCCACTGCCTCCATGGTCAATGCATAACATACTCATTGGCTGGGTTAGGAAACGCTGATTCTTACAGCATCCTGCTTTGGTTATGGTGTACCAAGGAAACGACTAGGGTGGAAGAAATCTCCCAGTCCTCTCGTCCCTTTCCTGTCAGGGAAAGATTTGAATAAAATCCTAAAAGCTTTCATGGGAAGCGTGAAGTCCCTTCAGTTCCCCACTAGCCTGTTATTAACACTGTTTGTCTCCTATTCCTGCCACTAATGACCTTGCAACTACCGGTATCAAAAAGCAGTGTATTCTTTCATATAGATGTATGTCCTGTGGTGGCTTTTCAATAGCTCTGCTGGCCATTTGTGCTAGCTGCCCCTCTTTTATATAAAGGGAATTTGAAATCATATTTACATACAAATACAGATGAGAAGTAGAAAATGCAGCAGTCATAGAAAGAAAATGAGCCACACGTAATGGAAAAAGATTTTTACATCCATTTCTCCAAGCTATAAGGGTACACGAGGATTGGTAAGCACAGGGGAAATAGAAGAGCAAAGAATATACTATGCAGAGTGGGACAGGACATTCAGGCACTGATAGAAGAAAAGGGTTCCTGGGGATGCAAGGACAAAGCGGTGCGGGGGATAAGATAAAAAATAGAGCAAACACTAAACAAGCAGATGCTGGCAGGAAAGAGACAGGGAAACTGTCCCCCCTAGTCTCGGCTAGAATTATTCCTTCCTCTTTGCAGTTTCTCGTCAAAATATTTCCTATGCTTTGTCTGACCCTGGCTGCTTTGTGGCCCACTTTCACCATGCCTGTAGGTGGTGGCTTGCATGGAAGAACTTCCAGCTGAGTGCCACAAGGGAGAATCAGGCTAGAATATGGCAGATGTGCATGATAAGAAGAGTCCAAGAAATAGACCAGCCCCAAAAAAAGAAAAAATAGGATGTTAGCTTCACTGGGAAGGCTGGAGGACTACCCTGGGACTGCTGAAAAATTATTTCCTAATGGAGAGAGCTGTGTACTAGGGTTTGATGGCATTGCCATCAAAAGTTTATTGCTAAACTGCATGCACTCCGTTATCATGAATTCTCCTTTCTGTTGGTTAGCAGTCAGAGCTGCATGCTGTAAAATTAATATATGGCTGGGGGCAAGTGGGTTTTCCATATCTTTCAACTGACTTAGTAACTGAAATGAAATATCTGGCTCTCTAGTATCACATGGATTTTTTCTGAAATCTGTGCAGCAATCAATAATGTAGTGCTTGGAGGTGCGGGCACGTGGGTGTAAGTATCTACTTAAGTATTATAGGCCCAATTTCTATCCCATGAAAGGAGCCTAGAAACCTGATGACATGGCTGAGGGCTCACAGGTGGCATTATTTCTCCACTCACAACCAGTGAGTCTAAAAGGAGAAGAAATCAAAATTTTCCTGGGACAGGGGACAACAAACACAGAAAGACAGCAATGTGGTAGTAAATTGGAGCAATGCTTCTGATCTCCCTAACCTTCCCTCCTGGCTGTGGGTGTCCGATCACCTCCACAGCTGGACTGCAGCTCTGTGCCTGGACTTGGTTGTTAGTCAGTTCACATTGACTCTGTCCATACTAATAAATTAAATAGTACTGAAGAATGTTTCCAGGCCCTAGAGATCAATCATTCATCCTTTCAAACTTCCTGGGGGGATGGACAGTTTAATAGCACGGACACAGACCATCACATGGCAGCCAGCCTCAGAGCCAAAAGAGCCCTGGGCACATTGACTGGAGGTCCCCAGCCACTGCCCCTTGCCCCCGCGCACAGGCTGAAGCCAAACTAGTCATAGTCCTGGTGCGGAGCCTGAGAAGAGAGGTTGTCCCAGCCTTTCCTGCTGAACCGCGCCTCTGGAGCTCAGCTCCTGCAGAGTTTGGAGTTGTTTGAACCATCATGGTGATGTCCTGTTTACCCCAGCTGGGATGTTCTGGGTCAAAACTGGTGCTAGGAGGTCCCAGGGAGCCCCCCACCCCCCAGTAACAGGTACCAGCTCCCCATTCTGTTAATGCTTGAGAGCACTTGCAGTCCCATTCACATGCACACACATAAACACATGTGTATTTATCACTGCACAGATGTGAAACGCGTGTTTTGCACATGGAGAGTCTCGTCAGGATACTCTTGGCGTTCACCCAGGCAGGAATGAGGAGCCACGGCTGCCCCGGCTGCACGCTGCTGCCTTTGGCTGCTGTTTGCGCCCTGCTTCATCTCTAAGCCTCAGGCACAACATTTTAGGAAACTGAAATGAATCTGCAGTAGACAAAGAAAGTTATAATTTCTCATGTAAAATGTAAGAAAGGGTATAGACTAGTGCAATAGCCGTTTGCTAAGGAATGTTTTGTAGAGGTTCTCTTTAGTTCTCATACAAGGAAGATTCTGGTTTGTCGACTGTCATAAATCACAATGAAACTCTGGTCAACAAACCTACCTAAGCAGGTGAAAATGTATTTGTAAGAAAGCATCTCTGAACACAAAAGACATTCTACTCATCTTTTGCGGTGTTCAGAGATGCAGATGTGCAAATCTACCCTATCAGAAAGAATTTTTGTCCCATATTTAACTGCGCCATAGACAGGGGAGTAAAGACCCTCTCTGTCGGGGCTGCCTCTTCCTTGCATGTAACACGGTGCAGTTGTGTTCCGATCAGGACCCAATTCCCTCTTGCATAGGCTTGACCAGTGTGTCACAGCTGCTCAGGTGTGGGACCTGAGTCAGCAAGCTGTAGCAGTGTGATTTTAGTGCTGTTTATTTGTTTGGCTCAAAGATCAACAGCTGGTTTATTTCTTTCCTGTCCTTGGCCATTCAACCACTGCTGAGCTGCTACAGCTGCAATCCCTGTAAGGGCATTATCGTAACTTCCACAGCGCAGCGGGAGCAATTATTCTGCCCAAAGTTGCATTTCCTTCCGCCTGGATATACGTTAAATGCATGGCCAGAGGGGACCACCCCCAGCAAAAAGATATTTCTAATCTGAATATCAGACGCCTAAACCTCATCCCCAGACACTTTATAAAATGTTTTGGTTTAACTGAAAATTGAGAGGGGAACAGCAGTATTGGCAGAAGCTTAGCTCCTGTTGATACTGTAATTACTTTTGCTGATCATTTCATTCACACGTGGTCTGCACTCAAGGACAGAAGCGCTATTCCCCTGGCAAAGATGGGAGAGGTGGAGCAGGTATCAGCACCAATTCCAGAAACAAGCTGTACGAGGAAAATCTAGACAGTTTTCAACTAAACCCAGCAAACCAGTAACCCTGACAGAATTTGGCCAGATTTTCCTGCTGCATATTTATGACAAACTTGGTGAGCAAAACTATTCACTGTCATTAACTTCTATCAGTTCTGCAAAGAGAAAAGAATAATATGTGCTGCTATAGCCACTCATCAGTGCAAATTGCAAGTCTTTAAGGGTTAAAAAAAAAAAAATTTGAAAAGGGACATCCCCACACACAGTGTTTCAGGAGATAGTATCACTTGCAGAATCACAGACTAAGTTTAAAAAGAATCGGGTCTGTTGCAAAAGAGTAGTGCACCGTTTTTTTTCTCTGTTGTGTTTTTGGAAGTTGGTATTTTGTAAGCAACAGACTCCATTATTGTTTTGACAGTGTATGGACATTTAAAGTATAGGCACTGTTGTGTTATTCAAAATGGTAAACTAATGCTTATTTTTCAGTTTGAACAGGAATTGCCAGCCAAACTCTGACTGAGTTCTTACTGAGAATCAGTTAACCAGACTCCTTGTTCTGCTTGCTGAAAGGGTATGAAAACTTTCAAGCAAAATATCGCTTTGTGTTCTCAAGCCTGAGTGTAAAAAAAAAAATATTCAACTTAACTGTCTATAATCAAACAAAAATGCAGTTCATTTTCTTCAAGAGCTGTTACAAAGGAGCTTATGCAGCTGCACTAATAGTGACTAAAATTTTATTTGACAACCAATAGAGTAATTAGTGAATTAAAGCTTGTTTGTTTTGATGTCTGATTTATTTGAGTGACATCAGCATTTTCACTCCAAATTAACTTATTTTATATTTCGTCACCCACTGGCTTTTATTCTTTCAAGTACACTCCTCTGGACCACAGCTCTGCTTCCTCCTGCTGCAGAAGACCAGCAGATGTAAATCAGGTTTCGGTGGATTTTTTTCGTTTTGCAAAGAAATCCTGTACATGTCAGTTTGCTTAACACTAAAGACTTCAATGCAACACCTGACTACACTATGTCAAGGGAAAGTCTACTTACAGAGGAAGTAAAGTTACATAATCTCATTTTCAATTACGTTTCATTTAGGGCATATTCTCATCATCACCCGCTATTAAATACAAAGATTCTTGACAAGGAACTCCTTGAGGAAAACATGTCATGTTTAAGGATATATAGCACACATGTTTTGTAAAGGGCCAGAAACCTTGTTTAAAAAATCCTAACAGCTCAGTGCTTTAATTATCCTGGGAGGAGCTTCTGCAAATCCAGGACCTGCATACAACTCCCATTAGGAAAAGCCTGGTGATTACGGCTGGGAAGCAATCTCCTCAGCAGGCCACGCTTTCATGTTTGTGTTGATGTCATCTTTAGGGTGGACATTCACAAGTCAAGCATCCCATTAAGAGGTGGACATGTTATACTCAAGATTAAATTAAGCCAAAGGACACTTCAGACAATTCAAGCTTCTGATATTGTTTAAATGTTATGGGTTAAATTCGTCTCTGGTGCAGGCCAGGGAGTTATTGCGAAAATTAACTTGACACAGTTTATTTTTGCTATACACAAATGCATCACTGCATGTGTGGCAATGAAAAGCTGTGCTAAATGGATGTAAGTAAGAGTCATCACCTTGTTATTCAAAACAAACTTGGCTTCCCTGAAGGAAGTATAATCTCGGAAAATGCCTTCCCAAAACGGAAAGCAGACTTTCCCGCTGGACAGGTCAGGTTGTTCTCATAGCCAGCCTGGTGTCACTTGAGGAAGGAGAATGGGTTGGCATCTCCCTCTGTGCTCTGCCAAGGGACAGCAAGGATGGGCCCTGCTGTGCCAGGCTGGGGGGGGGGGGTCAGCATGGCGGGACCC
>Ga0065711_1033727_pt1 | contig 24927 bp, 17 predicted proteins | sample Hoacrofraction12_FD_59098 | JGI IMG/M metagenome (GOLD analysis project Ga0065711, IMG submission 59098) | Hoatzin crop microbial communities from Cojedes, Venezuela - Epithelial fraction 12 v2 (version 2) | ecosystem: Host-associated > Birds > Digestive system > Esophagus > Crop | place...
GAAACAGACCAAGACGGTAATATAGTGTGTGACTGGGATGGTGAACCCTTTTTAAAACCTAAGTTCCCCGAAGACGCATCGGATGTTATCCCTTTGCTTAAAAGGTGGAATGGTGAGACTCATTTTTAGATATAGTTTTTCTTTTTTCATTGGAGAGACGGGGCGAGGTTGAGTTTACATATATATGTTTAACAATTCTTTCAAATTGTAATACTCCAACAACAGCAATACGAAGGCAGCCTCAACCCCGTCTTTTAATTTCAATATGGATTTATAGTTATGAAAATTTTTTCACGATACACAAAATATTTTCCCAAATATGTAATAGACATTGACCTCGCAAAACTATTTGATGCAAGGGTCGCTAAGGTAACAGACAATGACGGGAATCAAAAGGAGTGTATAATAATACCAACAGACGAGAACGGTATATTTAAAAACAAGAACGGCTTTTTTCACTGGAGGTTCGCTGTATTTAAGAACTTATATGCGTCTCAAGCCAAAAAGTTCTTTATAACACACCATATCCCGAAATCCTGCGAAAATAACCTCAAGGCAAGGGGTATCATAGAAGATACTCCGAAAACGGAGATAATAGGAGGGCTTTATGTGGCTAAGCCTGCAAAGAGCAGGAAAAAGGGATAGAAGATTATATCAATTAGTATATTATAAGTGATAACACGCCCAAAAATACCTTTTATTTTAATTCTAAGCGGTTTTTACGGCTAAAAGGTATAATTAACCACCTATCGAGCAAAAATCGCTTAAAACGCAAATATAAATAATTTCTCAAAAGTCTATAAATAGTTCTAAATGAACAAATTAGGAGCAAACCAGTTGAGGCTTGCCCCTATTTTTTTGTCTTTGTCGTGGTGTAGTGAACCCCACGCATCGGGTCACTTCACCTCCTCGAGCTGTAAACTATCAACCAAATAACCAAATGACGGATATTGGCTTATTATAGCCTCGAGCTGCGGACTGTATCGTGATTCTTCTTTCTTTTCTCTTAATATCACGTCTGCAATATCCGCTCCGTCTTTTATCTCTGTATCGGTCGCAATAGATTCAGTATCAAAGACCGATATATCAAAAGTCGGATATTTTCTTTTGATAGTATCTATTTTCTGTCGCCACTCCTGCACTCCGCCACAATCAGGAAACACACGAACCGACCTATTTTTTAGGATTGATATTTTTTCCTCTGAGAGATTCTTTTTTCCTCCGACCGATAACCACACATTGTCGGGGTATTCCATTGCGCAAATAACTGCGGTCTTTTCAGCCTCAACAAGACCGACCCTTTTGTTGGGGAACACTGATAGCAAATGTTCTCCAAATAAGCATTGCGAAAGATTAAAGTCTTTTAGTCCCAACAAAGAATGTACCCACGAGGGATGCTGTTTTTTATCTCTGTGACCGTTTTCTAAGTACGCCATAACTTTTCCAGTGTGGATTTTGCCGTTTGTATCAATTTGCCACCAAATTACCTTGTTTTGCTTACTGATACCAACGTAATAAAGATTCCACACCTCGCAGGCGGTATCAAAAGGAAAAAATTTTTGTAGGTACTGAAATAGCGGCTCGCAAGATACCTCCAAACTTTCTTTTAGGTGCAATGACTTTTGAAGATATGCAGGTGAAATCGTATCAAATATTGTAGGTGCTTTCGGCTGCGGTTGAGGCTTTATGTATGTAGGCACTGATTTCTCGACCATCCACTCGTGGTCACGAAAAAACTCTCGGGGTGTGTAGTGATAGCCGCATTTATCTTCTCTGTCGCACCTGCCGCAAGAGGTATCTATAATTTGCCCTGCACTATCAATGTATGGGACAAAGGTCTTTTTTCCACATTGCGGACAAATCTTTTTGCCGCCTTCCTTGTATGTTTGCAATCTGTATTTATATGCTGAATCCATTTGTTTGTCGGGGGTTTAAGTGTGTTTAGTGTAATAGTGAAATTTAGTGTATTTCTGAAAAAATTTCACTACCTCAAAAGTATGTATGTATATAGTTAGTGAAATTAGTGCAATCATATATATATAGATTGCACATATTTCACTAACTTACTACATGAGGCGGTATTTTCCAAATCTCCCCTCTCCTTTTGATATAAGATTCTCTTTTTTCCATCCATTTATGAGGTTTTTAGCTTGCCTATCGTCTTTATATCCTTTTTCTTCTCTGATACGTTTTACTAAATCGGTACTGCGAAGTTCTGTGTCCTCGCCAAAAAGTTTCTTCAATAACTTTTTGTCTGATTCCGTTTTACCTTCTGTTGGTCTTAGTGTGCCTTCGTTTTCGTTATCCCTAATAAAAGGTATTTTTTCAGATAGTGGCTTATTTCTACATTCGGTCTGCTCGGCTGTAAACGTTCTGCCTTCGTGTTTCACCTCGAACACGTCTGTGGCTTTTTGAACTAAATATGAACCTAAATGCCCCCTCATGTTTGAATCTTCTTTTCCTTTGTTCGTGTGTAGACAACAAATGATAGAACACTGGTTATCACTGGCGAGCCGCAACAATCGACCTATAACTTCGGAGCTTTCGGCTATATTGTTGAAATCTGTCACAAGGTCGACCGCACCATCAATTATGGCGACTGTCGGCTTTTCTTTTTCGATGGTATCACTTATACTTTCAAACTTTTCTTTGGGCGTGACAAGCCCTCTTAGGGTGTATATTTGGAAATTTTCCCTATCCCTCATAAAATCTTTGTTTTCATTATCTTTTTCAAGCCACCCTTTCAACTTATACACATTTTTTGCCCAACTTGATGCGTTTTCGTCACTTTGTTCTGTATCAAAATAAAAAACGGATGGGTCTTTAATTGTGGGATTGACACTAAATCCGAAATCTTTGCACCCGAGAACGGATGCCGCCAATATTGCGCTAAAAGCCGATTTGCCTTGTTTCGCTTTTCCTTTGATGGCTGCTATATCCCCGAGTGGTAGCGTTCCCGTCTGTTCCTTGTAAAACAGCGAAAAAACTGGTACTGGATAGGTTTTTTCAAGACTGATACGATACGGTCGGAAATCTTTTTTCCTACCCTCATTTAGCGGCTCCGCCATTATTTTTCCGATTGTCTCTATTGCTTTTCCCATACTGAATCCCTTTTATATACTCCTTACTACTTTTCAGTTCCGAAAGATACCACGATTTTAGGTCTTTATTTTTTATCATTTAGTCCTCCGTTTTCTACTCTTTCAATATCAGAAAGACGATACATATTTCTCTTGCCTACTTTTACTGGTACTAAATAGTTAGCATTTTTCCACCTCCACAAGGTAGCGGCTTTCACGTTTAACCTTTTTTCGGTCTCTCGCTGTGTGAGATACCCTTTTTCTTTCTGTTGCTGTTGAATCTCCTTTGCCCTGTTTGCCTCGATTTCACCCACCAAAAAAAGGGCGAACTCTTTTAAGTCTTCGGGTCTCACTGATACCGTTACATTTGCGCTTTGCATCAATTCTGTAATAACCATAATAAAAAATTTTTAAGTGTTAATTTCTGATTGCAAAGGACAAGAAAAAACAGAAGAAAAACAAAAAAAAATGTACCCTTTATTTCAAAGGGTACAATAAAGGGTACATTAAGTGTACAAGATTAGTTATTTTTTCTTGATTTTGCCGTTCTGTATGTGTTTTCTTCTTCGTCTGAAAGAATCCCCTCGTCTTTCAAAGCACCAAAAGTCGGTATCTCTTTTAGATACTTTGTCGGCTCGGTTGTAAAATTTTTTAAAACATCGACAAGCCCTGCTCCAGTGTAACCGCTGATTGAATCTAAGACGTAATCATATTTGTCGAGGTGCTGTGGATAAAAGAACCTTTTTAATTTCTGATTCCTATTACCACCTTTTCTCCTTTTTGGTGTCGTTGGTGCTTGGGGTTGAGGCTCGTCACTAAATAATAAGAAATTATTTTCTTTCGCTTTCTCCCAAGATCTATCAAATAACTGGCTTAAAAGGATGTCGCAACACTGATTGTATGATATTGGCAAAACTGATTCTAAACCTTCATATTCTTTCGCATACCGATATTTTTCGTCTGCTGTTAGTATCTTTTCACCGATACTATTAAACTCGCTGTCGGTTAATTCTGTGCCGTAAAAATATAAATCTTTATGGATTTCACGACAAGCACTGTCAAGCTCTGTTATAAGTGCCTCCGATTCCTTAGCGGTAATCAAACTATTTATTAGTACGTTTACCCTTTCGGCTGCTGCGTGTAATACCTTAGAATCCATATTAAATCAAATTTACAAGGTTATAAAGTATCTCGTCTTCTTCTCTTCTGTATCTGAAAAACGCTTTACTTCCTTTTTTGTGTCCCGACATTTTTCCAATTAGATTGGGGTCTTGCACCTTTACATATAGATTTGCAATAAAGGTTCTTCGTGCTAAGTGCGAAGAGGCTATTTCGTTTAAAGGGATCCACTCGCTGTTGTCTGTTTTCGGGTTTACAACCTCAACTTTTCGGGTGATACCTATTAAGGAAAATATTTTCTTTATATCCCTATTGTATTCTTGCGTAGATACGCAAGGAAATAGTCTACCTTTGCGGTCAACCCCTTTATATTTTTCTATCAACTCAAGGGCTTTCGGTTTTAACGGTACTCTTGCTTGTATACCTGTTTTTCTTGCGGTTTTCTTCGGTGTGTACACTAATACTTTGACACCCTCAGTATTTATAACGATATTGTTTTCTGTAAACGTTTTAAGGTCTGACACACGACACCCGACATAACACTGGAAAAGAAATATATCCCTTTGGATAGAAAGATTTGATATATACTTTATACCCATGCCCCTTTTATCCTGTCTCTGATTGTAAAGTTCCATAAGGTTTGCATTTGCTATCGTGTCCCGCTCCTCCAGTGTTAAATATATAGGTTCTGTTTTATATGATTCTTGTCCGAGACTTATTCCGAAAAATGGATTTTTCGTTATATATCCCTTCTCGATGGCGTACTTAAAAATAGTACGGATTCTTTCCATTTTCTTAATAAGCGTATTATTGCCGCGTTGCTGAATCCTATTTCCATAAGTACCCCTGCCGTTGGGATATGTACTTAATATCCTTTTATATGTTTCGGGGTATTCCTTTTGAAGATTGCTTTCGTTGCGGAAATAATCAATCAGACCCTCGACATCATCTTTCGTTACGGAATCAATATTAAAAGAAAAATTTTTATCTTCTGTTTCACGTCTGAAAGCCTCGTACCTTAAAGCCACACGAGCAGCACACCACATATCCTTAGCGAGCGAAGGCGACATTTTCTTATTTTTAATTCGCTCGTTGATAAATTCTTCTGTTATATTGGCAAAAGATTTACACGCGTTTTCTTGATTTTCTTTCTTTTTGCCATTGTTATAAAATTCTTTGATTCTATCTTTCAGCCACGAACCCTTTATATCTTCCTTTTCGCTTTCCTGTATGGCTTTTCTTATATAATCACATAAAGAAGTAAGTTTATCTCGCTTTTTCTTGTGGAGCTCGGTGTCGTTCCCTATCTTGTTACTTACTATAATTCCGCTTTTTCTATCGAAATTATGCTTTGTAATAAATACCTTAGTGTGCGCACGAAGGTCGTAGTCATTACCGTTGCGAAGACGAACCAGTATCTCTCGGAATCCTTTTGAGTCCTCTTTCTTGCTTAATTCATAATAAAAGGTTGCCATATCCAAATATTTTTAATACGTTACTATTGCAAAGGTACTAAATATATTTTGAATATCCATAAAAATCCCCGTAAAAATCCCCGTATTATTTGCAATTTAATGATAATTAACGAAATAGTATGAAAATAAGAATTTTATAAAAGTATCTATTTATAGGGGATAAAGAGTGCTTTTTTATAACATTGAAAATTATAGTATTTTATTTACTATATTCGTATATAGACTACATCAAATTTATCGGTACATCGATAGAATGTATCAGTCTACAAGGCGACCTGGTTACGATACAGGCGACGGTGTACTACGATGACATATATATCAACGCTCAACAGGCTCTGCAGAACATCAAAACGGCATTGAGCGCGTTTATACGGAATATGTCGTATAACGAAACGATATACTACCAAAGCGTCATAGATGCGATACAGGACGCGGAACATATAGTGAGCATAACAAGCGCGGCAGTGGTGTATATTGCTCAGTGGAACAGCGACACGAACGGTTATGAACAGCCTAAGATGCTTACAGACAGGACGACGGCGAAAAGCGGGTATCTCACGTTTGTCAACTGCAACACGGGACTGTCTACTATCAACGAGGACAATATAACACTGATTAAAAACTCTACCTACTGATGACGGAATACTACGTAAGACAAAGCCAGAATATCTTCGATGTGGCCATGACCGTTCACGGTAGCATCGAGGGAATATACGACCTTCTTATCAGCAATACCGACCTCAGCATCGCTGATACCCTGCAACAAAAGATGACCCTGGAATATCACGGGGAAGAATGTATCAACAGCGACCTCGTGACATATCTGGAAGAGCAGAATATTATTGTCGCAAACGGACAACTGCCTACTTCTTAACCCATTATATAAGGAACAAAATAAAAGATCATCGAATTAATCAACTATCAATTAATAAATGGATTGTATTTTTTCCTACGATGTACGCATAAATTGCAGCAGGAATGAAATGAAGGGTTATGTCTTGTATTACCTTATCTTCATATATGCTTATTGAAGTGACGACAGCTGATTTAAGATTGTTATTTTGTAGGAAAGTCAAGAGAGATTTTAAATCGCCGACCTCGTTATAGTAGCGGTCGCTCCATTTTACTTCAACAGCCCATGACGGTTTCTGTCTGGTGATGTCTAACCCTACAATATCTACCTCTCCCTTTTTATTTCCTTCTTTCCAGTTAGCATAATACACTTCCGTGTCATATCGTGGTATCCATTGTGCAAAAATAGCTGTTTCTATCATACTCCCAAGCATCTGGTCATCTGTTGCTGCCAAGGGAGAAAACAACGCACTTCTTAATGAAGGGTTAGTCAAGTATATCTTAAACGTCGTTTGACGCTGCATACGTTTCGCATTAGCATCAATGCGATATACAACCTTAATCAAAAACGCAGCCTCAAGATAAGTGATGTATTTCTTTATTACATCCTTTCTCATACCTGATGCCTGCGACAGCGACTCATACGAAAACTCATTTCCTGAAAGATATGCTATATGTATGAATAGACGAAACAGTTCCTGTACATCATTTATTCCATACAGGCTAGGGAGGTCGCGAAGCATAACTTTATCCACAATATCATGTCTTACATATTGAGAAGGATTTGCTTGTATTCTCGACGAAAAGACTATCTCCGGATATCCACCATTATTAACATAGTTTATAAAATGTGAATTGAGCATATCTATATTGATGGTATCATACGACTCCACCTGCTTACCGTTCCAGTTTATCGTTTTCGGAACAACAAGATGACCCAAGCCCAACAAATCTATATATTCGTTGAAAGTGAGGGGAGGTAAGATAAAATCAGAAAATCTACCCGCACCACTCTCGTTACTTTTCATCTTTAAGACAGCAGTTGCTGAACCAGATGCAACAAATTTGGTGTCACGATATGTGTCAACGAGTGATTTTAAGTGAATTTCCCATTCCTTCAGGTACTGTATTTCATCAAAAAACACGTAGTAGCCTTGGGGACCGTCATCTCCTTTCTTTAAAGCTCCCTTAGCCAGAATAAACAATTGCTCCAAAGCAATATTGTTATAAAGAGGCGTATCTATGGAAAGGTATATAATCTTTTGGGGATCAACACCTTCTTTTATTAGACGAGCAATAGTATGATATAACATCACTGTCTTACCTACTCGTCGCGGTCCCATCAAAATCACTCCTCTTCTAACATCACGCTGTTTCACAAATGAATAAAAAGCCTCAAGATATTGACGACGTGGCATTTTCTCAAAATCCGAAGGTATCATGCCAGTCGACCACCAGATATTGTCCGATTGCATCTTCTGAAAAATAACACCCTCTAAATCTGAAAACCTATTAGTATATTCCATATATCTTTCTTTTTAGTTGCAAATATACTAAAATTTTTGCTTATTCAATTATTTTTAAGAAAATAAGCAAAAATATTTTTGCTTATTTTCGTATTTTGTAGAAATAGACTAAAAACAGTCGTTTTCTCTATTTTCTTACAAGACAATAACTTCCTACTTAATTGTCGTAAGCATGTAAAGGGTGGTCGATGGTGTAATGCAGACCGCGACACTCTTTTCTTTCTATGGCCCAACGGGTGATAAGATATCCTGTGTTGATGACGTTACGCAACTCACAGATATCACGCGAGGCCTTAACACGTTTAAATAGTGCCTCGGTCTCCTCATAGATGATATCCAAACGATCCCACGCACGTTTCAGACGCAAGTCGCTACGCACTATGCCTACGTAGTTGCTCATGATCTGGTTTACCTCGCGCAGACTCTGTGTGATAAGCACCTTCTCCTCGTTGGTCATCGTACCCTCGTCATTCCACTCGGGTACTCGCTCGTTGAAATCGTATTCATCGACACTAGCGATACTGTCTCTCGATGCTGCCTCGGCATATACCACGGCTTCAATCAACGAGTTACTTGCCAAACGGTTACCGCCGTGCAATCCCGTACAAGAACACTCACCCAAGGCATACAGACGGTTGATACTAGACCTTCCGTTCAGGTCGACCTTGATACCGCCGCACATATAATGGGCTGCAGGACGAACGGGGATATAATCGGTGGTGATATCTATTCCTATAGACTTACACTTGGCATAGATATTCGGGAAATGATGCTTCGTCTCCTCGGCATCTTTATGTGTGACATCCAAACAGACATGGTCGATACCGTGTATCTTCATCTCCTTATCTATGGCACGTGCCACAATATCGCGCGGTGCCAGTGACAAGCGTTTGTCGTATTTCTCCATAAACGACTCGCCCGTAGGCAGGCGGAGGATACCTCCGTAACCGCGCATCGCCTCGGTGATAAGGAAGGCAGGATGTGTCTCGCCGGGATGATAGAGGGCCGTAGGATGAAACTGCACAAACTCCATGTCTGCCACCGTTCCCTTGGCACGGTATACCATGGCCTCACCGTCTCCTGTGGCTATGATGGGATTGGTGGTGGTCTCATATACGGCACCGCAACCGCCTGTACACATCACGGTGATCTTACTCAGATAGGTATCTACTTTCTGTGTGTCGGGATTCAATACGTAGGCTCCGTAACAGTTTATCTCGGGCGTCCTGCGCGTCACACGGGCACCGAGATGGTGCTGGGTGATAATCTCCACGGCGAAATGGTTCTCTTTAATCTCTATATCAGGACAGGCACGGACGGCCTCCATCAAACCGCGCTGTATCTCCGCACCTGTATCATCGGCGTGGTGGAGGATACGAAACTCACTGTGTCCACCCTCTCTATGCAGGTCGAAGGTGCCGTCATCTTTCTTGTCGAAGTTGACGCCCCACCCTACCAACTCACGTATCTGCTCGGGTGCCATCGTCACCACCTGCTCCACTGCCTTACGGTCGCTGATATAATCGCCCGCTATCATGGTATCCTCAATATGTTTCTCGAAATTGTCTACCACGAGATTGGTCACCGATGCCACACCGCCCTGCGCAAACGACGTGTTAGCCTCATCGAGGGAGGTCTTGCATATCATACATATCTTACCTTTCTTTGCACGTGCCACCTTAAGGGCATAGCTCATACCTGCCACTCCGGCACCGATAATCAGAAAATCATATTTGTATACCATAACAATTATATTTTAGGTTTATTTATCTTGTCAACGAGAATTTCAGACTCACTCCGAAGTCTTGCGTCACCGTAGGATAGCTGCTGCTACTGAGCAACGGGTTGGTGCTCTGACCGTCGTAGTAGGCGGTGAAGGTGAGCAGACGACTGTAGGCGTATTCCGCTGCCAACGACCATTTCCATGCCGTGCTACCGCTGCTGGCACTGCTCGTCACGGTACGTATATCGCGCGTGATAGAGGCCTGACGACGGTAGGTGAGGTCGAAACGCAGACTGAGCGCGGTGTTGAATCCGCTCTTGGCTGCACTCGTCTTCTCGTTGCGCTTGTTGCTGGCATTGGTTGACTTACTGTTGCTCTTCACCCTACGTTTCCGTTTCGAGAAGAGGTTGAAATTGTTTATCTTATATGCCGCACCTACCACGAAATCTTTGCTCGACGTCTGGTTCAACTGCACACTGGTCATACTCAACGCCAACACTCTAGCGGTACGGTATTCGGCCTTGAGCGTCATATTATTGAAGAACGTGAGGTCGACACCGAAGAGGGGACTGAAGGCTTCGTTGAGACTCACCGTACTGATGTTATACATCGTACTAGGTATCAACTCTCCGGATGTACCGCTGGTGATAAAGCCCAGACCGTCCATATACTCACGGAAGGTGTTGTACGAACTGTAAGAACCTACGGAGTACACGCTCTTGTAACCGTGCGACAGGGTGACACTCTTGAAATGGTCTCTAAACCACGGCAGGTAACTCAGACCGGTATATTTCATTGTCCAGTTGGGCAGAAGCTTCCTGAGTGAAGGGAAGAGATTCAGTCCGTCGCCACTGGAGGTGTAGGTATTCAGGAAGGCAGGGATAAGCACATCGCCGCTGTATTTGTCTACCGTACCGTTCTCGGTACTGAACCTCTGTCCTGCCGCCGATGTTCCATTCGGATAGATAGCATTGGTATACTGCGCCTCTACCCTGTCGCGGAAACCGTCGAGGGAATTGCAGAAATCCTCGAACTTAGCGGAATAGAAACTGTTGTTGGCATCGCCCCACGCCTCCAACGAACCGCCAAGACTGACTGTGGTCATGGTGAACGAACCGCTGTGGGTGGTGATGCCGTTATCACCATACACAAACGGTATACTCTTATTTCGTTTCACGTTACGAGTGGCCGACAACTCTATTTTCAGGTCTTTTATCGGTTCCAGACTCATCCTTATCTGCAGGTCTTGCGTTGCACTGGTGGTGGCAGGTGACGTGAAATAGGTGGTATCGGTTATGAGCCAGTCGTTGTCTAGGGCTTTCTGTATATAGCTGTCGCCAACTAATCCGAAGGCGAAGTCGAGACCGGGTTTCAATGCTCCTCCCGTCTTCTGTCCGAAGGCATTACCTACCTCGGGGATAAAACCGGGCAGGGTCATCGAATACTGATCACGGTAGCTTACGTTTACAGAGCGTACCATCATCATCACCCTAGAGGCGGCCTGCGCTATCTTATACCATTTCGTCTCTTCGAGCTTGGGTTTGACTTTTACCATCAACTTCAACGGGATACTGTCACCCGTAGGTTTGATAACGATGGTGTTGGCATCTTTCTTCTTGAATTTCACCTTGTAGGTATGACCTTCAAGAGTACGTGCCGTAACGCTGATACGCTTGCTGTTCTTTCCGTGACTGACGACAATCTGTGAGTCGGGCGCCATCACTATCTCTTTCTCAAAGGTATTCTTGTTCTTCGGCAGTTCTTTCTTCTCCTTCTCCTTATCGTCCTGCTTACCGCTATCGCCTTTCTTCCCCTTTTTCTCTTGAACTTTCGCCTTCTTGTCTTCCATTCTCTTCCTTCTTTCCAAGGCAGTGTTCGACTGTCGCTGATTATATTTTTTGTTTACGGCAGCCAGGAACGGTACCTTGTTATACAGGGTCTCCATATTGAAGGATCCGTTGATATTGATATCCCTGTAATTGTTGATGGTGTTACCTAGGTCGATACTATCTGTCTCCGTACCTCTCGCCCACCCGTAGGTAGACGTGTAGTTGGCGTTGGATGTCACCCAATCGAAGGCAGGTATCTTGTTGAGCGGCAACTGATACGACAGAGAGAAATTCTGCGAATAGGTAAGAGGACGTCCGAAATGTTTGATACTCGTCCATACTGAATCTTTCCATGCGTCATACTGGTCGGGATAGAGGTCTTTGTTGATAGGTGTGTAAGGCTCTTCTATCTCGGCATTGGTGGTACTGTTGAACGACATGTGTATATTTGGCGTGAAATCCCATCTTAGCGCGAAGCTACGGTTCCACAGGAACTGTTCACTGAAGGTTACCGGTATGGAAGAGTTCTCCTCCAGGTTCTCTATGTCACGCTCCTGATATTCGTAGTAGTTACGCAGTATCTCGGAGTTGAACGAGATATTCTGCGGCAGGTAATTGATACCCAACGCCTTCGGGAAATCATACCATTTGCTCTTACTCTTTATGGCTTTCTCAAACGGTTTCCACGTCTTATACACAGGAGAATAGCTGTAGTTGAGTATACCCTTCCAGTTGTCGGTACGCTCATAAACGGTGGTCTCACCCGTCTGATACTCATGAGCATGGGAATAGGTAAACGTGAAGTTGGCGGGATCCAAAGGCAACGGAACGGCCTTATTAAAGCGCACGCCGAAGTTGACATTGGAGAAAGAGAGGTTGCGCACCGTTGTTCTCGTAACGGCGATATTCTCTATCGAGTCTTTCTCCTCCTTTGTCGTCGCTGCATCCAAGGCATCGTCCAACAGCACGTCGGTGTCCAACGGGTTGTATTTCGGACGACTGTTCGTCTTGGTCATACTGTAGTAGAATGGTATGGTGACCTTCGCCTTGTCGGGGAAGAATTTTCCTAGTTCCAGACTGGTAGTAAGACTGATACTCCGGTCGTCAGACATCGAACGTTCCAGGATACCTTGTTCCAAACCGCCGAAGCCTGCCGTCATATAACTTCCCTGCACGTTGACATTACCGATGTCAGAGAGTTGCACGTTGAGGTTGGCATTAGCCGCCCAACCGCCTTCGTTGTCGTAACCGATGAGTCGCAGCTCGTTGACCCATACCTCACCGCTCTTGCTAGAAGAGGAGAGGTTACGGACACCTATCATCATCGTCTTGATACCACCCAAAGAGGGATTACCCACGATGGTAACCTTATTCTGAGGATTGTCAGGGTCGTATTCATAATAAGCCTCCGATGATGATATCGTACCGCTGGAACGGGCGGCGTTACGGTGTTTCTTTACGGCGGTAAACAGCTTGAGACTGATATTCATCATGTTCTCATTGGGCCATACCGTCAGACGGTCGGCACTGGAGTTGTTACTGTAGCTGGAGCTGGCGGGCGTCAACGTCAACGGTATCTGATACTCATAGTAGTTGTTCTTGTAGTCGCTACCCAAGCGAACGAACACAGCCAACTCACCACTGCTGAGGTTGGTAGTGTTATCCTCCAAGGCATTGGCGTGAGTGAACATCTGTATGGTCTGATACTGACGGATATCGAGGGTGGTCTTCTTGTACATCGCCTTAGCCTCGTTATTGCTAAGGTCGTTGACAACGAGACACATCGCCTTCTCGTCGTTCTCTACCAACTGAGGCTGTGTCGGGTCGGTAGATCGTGTTATACCGGGAGGCAGGATGTAGTTGACAGGCTCCTTATTACCGTTCTCCTCATAACTTACCGAAGAGGCTGTTATGGTTCCCGTGCCCGTAGATGTCTCCAGACTCTTGTTATACACACGCCACTCACCGCGTACCAACTGGAACTCTCCGAGACGCATCACCACAGGTTTCTTGAAACCCGTGAGGAACATTCTCATGAAACGGATACTGGTGAAATCGTTGGTGGTACGTGTGCTGAGACTTGAATTATAAGAATCGATAGGGATACGTACCAAATACCAGTTTACCGTTGGAGAGGTACCGTTACGCAGTTTCCACGTCACAGCCTTCTTTTCTACGATAAAGTTCTCTCCGACATTCATCATGGCGGTGTCGAGGTCGAACTCATATCTGTAGAAACTCTCATACTCATTAAGGGTATAATCCTGATTTATATCCTCCACATCAGGGGTAGACTTATACGAGGTATCATAACCTTCGGTCTGACTCTCATTATCGGGAGAGTTACCCTGTGGGTTGTTTATTCTCTTATATCGGTCGAGGATAGAGGTGCGAGCCTCATCGAAGTCACTGCCACGGAAATAGTGGTAGTCATCGTTGGCCGGGTCGGCATATATCGTCTGATACACATCGTCGCTCACCTTACCCCGTATACCTTCCAGGAACTCGGCGTATGCGCCGTATGTCTGCTCCTCCGCATCGGTAAGACCGTTGAAACCCACATCCTGTTTTGCCCTGGAACCGCTGGAGGTAGCGAAGGCGTAGGTGGTAGTGGTGGTGTTAGGTATCTTACCCCACACCGTAGTGGTGAAGGTGGTCGTAGAGTTGTCATCCACTGGCATACCGCTCTCATAGAATTTCTTTCCGTCACAGAGGATATCCTCGCTGACATCACCGAGGTCGATATACAGTTTTCCTTCAAAATCGCTTACGTTGGCCGAGTCACGGGTGTAGACGAAGGGATCCATCAACCAGAACTCGATATACTGCACGTTGGCATTTTCAAAATCGGTGGTATTGAGTTTGCACATCATACCTCCCCAGTTGTTCTCGGGGTTCTGCAACGTACCGTCGTAGTTGAGGTCGGTAGAGAGGTTATACGGTCCTCTCTCGCTAGGGTAATAAGCGAGGTTGAGCAACGTCACCGTGTTCGACTGTCCTGAATAGCTCGTCTGTCTACGTGTAGGGAAGAGCTCTGCGGTATAGACCTCCCTGACGTAGTGGTTACTCAACTGGTCGAGGTCACTCTTTATGTACGACGGGGTGAGCGAGCTATAGCTGCGGGTGAACAGAGGATCGATATTATACCATGCCAACAGCGCACGTTTGTAACCGCCTGCCACGGTGGTCTTATTGTTGTAGTTGACGTCAGCTCCCTTAGGCACACTACAGATAGTCCATGATTTCGGGTTACTGATATCTATGCCGTTGGTGGTATTCTCGAAGTCATCGATATACGAGGCGTTATCCTGCGTGTTGTTGGCCGACTTGGCTATCAACTGTGCAAATTCGCCCGTAAACTGTATCTGTGACGGTTGGGTACAATGCAGGAACGGTAACTTGTCCAACATATTCGTCAACCACTGACTCTCTTTCTTCCAATTGACGTTGACACCCCAGATGGTGTTGTTAAGCGGTTCACTACCCAGTGCCACCTTCGATGTCAGCGCCTGCTCCGACAGATGTTGGATAGTACCGCTGAACTGCAGATCTTTGTTTACGTCGTATTCCCAGTTTACTCCCAACATGGTCTTACGCATCTGACCGTAGTCGGTATTACTCTCCGTCGACACGCTGATATTGGTTCCTGCATCGATAATACTCTGGTTGATGATGGTCACCTCACCGGCATTATAATCCACGGTATAGTCAACACCCTCTGTCAGTGTGGTACCGGCCGCCGTCACGGTGACACTACCCTGCGGCACGTTATATGAACCGAGAGAGATGACGTTGCCCGAGGTACCGGAATACTGTCCTGTGATAAGGAACTTGTTTTTCTCTGCATCCTGCTTTGCCACGGTACGGGTACTGTCGTAGAGTGACTGGAAACAGTAGTAGTTGGCTGAGTCCTGTGACAAACCGTTCTTGGTGAGGAACTCACGCAAAGCATCGCCGAACGGTTCGGCCTTAGGCAGGAACACACGACCCTCGCTGACGGTATAACCTTCGATGAAGTCGAAATAGCCATCAGGATAGGTCTTATTGTTGGAGTTCAATCGATCGGCACCTATAGCACGGATTATCTTCGTGCTCTTAACCTTGGAGTTCGGGATATAGTTGACATACACACCCGATGAGTCACTGAGATATTTGATATCGAGCTTGAATTTCGTCTTCTCTATCGACGAAGCCAACTGATACACGTTCTTCATCATCAGGTTCCAGTTATGCTGCGTCGGGTTATTATCGGTGTTCTTAAGTGATTTCACGATAAGCACACTGTCAGTAGATGTTATGTCTGCGGCAAACTCTCCCACCTGGTATACCTGTCCACGGTAAGTATACTCGTATGCCACGGCCAACACCTGGTCGGTCTGCAACGTGGTCTTCAGAGAGATATATCCCAAGTAAGAGTTAAGGGTATATTCCGATGACGTGAGCAGTCGGGCGCTTTCCAGTTTCTCGAAATCCGTACCTCCCGTCAGACCCTCGCTCTCCATTGTCGTAGTGATATTATCTACCTGACGGATGCCGGGATATGATTTTATCTCGCTGTATGATGTGTTGGCACTGTTTGACGGTACCGCCTGTCCTGTCGTCGTCCATTTGCTGCTTACATGGTCGGAACTGTTCTCACCGAGGTCGGTAAGCACGAGGAGGTTACGGGTGTTCGTCGTCGTAGCCGTCTTATTCGTCACCCACACCTCGACCCTGTTGATGGTGATACCCGATGTGACATTAGGCAGTGTAGCCATAGACGCATCGTACTTGTCGCGGAAATATTCTGAGAGGAAGAAGTGACGGTTCTGCTCGTATTCCGTGGCATCAAACTCATACGTGGTAAGCTGTGTACCGCCTTTTGAGGATACCGTCTTAGAGGTAGAGTTTTTCTGTGATACCACCGTCTGCAGTTTCAGTTTACCAAACTGCAAATCGGTACGAAGACCGAAGAGCGAGGTGGCTCCCTGTACGAGTGAAGAGTTCGAAGGGAACGACACGTTACCACCTTCCACGAGCTTTATTATCTCATCTTCCTTACCTTCATATTTGAGTTTTATGTTCTTCGTATCGTAATCGAACGTAGCATCGGTGTTGTAGTTGAGGTTCATGTTCATCTTGTCACCTACCGATGCTTTCATGTTCATGTTTATCTTCATGTCGAAATCCATCTGCGTGACACTACGGTTTCTTAGCGCCAGCGAGGGGTTGTCGATCTTCTTGTGTGTAGCTCCGAATTTCAGTTCCGCCGATCCCTGTGTCTTCACTCTCACACCTCCGGGACCGAAGATCTTCTCTGCCGGTCCGAGGTCGAAATGCATATCGGTGAAATCAAATTTCTCTTTTCCCTTCGTCTCCCTCTGTTCCTGGTTCTGCGTCCTGAAGTATTTATACATGCCTTTCTTGGTACTCCATTCCAGATATTCTTCAGGTGTCATGATGATAGGAGCATTTATATACGAGTCACCCAACTTACTTCCGATATAATAGAAATTCAGGGAATCGTTATAATACACGTTATTCTGCAGGTTATCCGGTCTCTTCAGGTCTGTAGACTTCTCATCCAAGTCTGAGACCGTCACAGGTACCGTCTTCTGCACATCCCAACGGAGCTGCGCCGAGTCGTTGGGCAACATTCTCTTGTCGTCCTTTTTCTTATTATTTTTAGCAACATTTCTTCCTCGTTGAGCGGTTGTACCAGTCTCTTTAGTGGTTGTACCCGTCTTTTTATCGGCCGTACTCGTCCTCCTCTGCTGGAAGCGTCTCTCTTGGACACTACGCGTATCCCGCGTATTCTGAGCATTAGTGCTCAACGGTCCGCAGAAAAACAGCACAACGAGAAAGAAAAAGAAAATAGTCTTTTCTCTCTTCAATGTTTGAATACTCAAAATTCTTTCACACAACAAAGGAATAACGACTTCAGATGGCATTTATTGCTTCTAAAAGTGTTAACTTTACATTTTATGGAAAAGTTGTCGTTTTTCTAAAAAAAACGGGAAAAAATTTGGACGTAAAGATTTTATTACTATCTTTGCACCCGATACAAGTTTTATGTTTAATACCAAAAACACAATACTATGAAAAAAATTATCGCTTTTATTATTGTTGCTGTTATCACATGTAATATTTTTGCTGATGACGATATCGACTACAGTAAGTATAACGCCTATCGACGCGTAACGAAAGTGGAGGATGGGCATAAATACCTTATCGTGGCATATTGGGATGGGAAACCGCGTAGTATGGACGTCTTTGAAACCGACACCGTGCACACTATCAGTCCTAGGACATTAGTAGAATACGGAGAGTATATGCTTAAAAAGAAAGACAGGAACATCGAATTTCTCTTTAATGCCAACGGCAGTTATTTTACTATTCAGGACTGCACAGAGGCACAACGCTACTACTGCAGTATAGAAAATAAAGAGTCGTTCATGGTAAGACAAGATCCTGATGAGGTATCCCCGTACTGGAAAATCACCGAGAATACGGAAGACAGTACTTTCGTTATTCAACATGAAGAAGGGCGAATAATCTTCTTGAAAGACTACGCCTTTAAGTGTCTGAAAGAACAGAAAGAAGGCAGCAAATATCCCTATCTGTATGAATATGACGAGGCGGCAACGGCGGCGTTGACAGGCGACAGCATCAAACAGGATTCTGTTAAGCAAGATAGTATCAAACAGGATAGTATCAAACAAGATTCTATTAAACAAGATAGCATCAAGCAAGATTCTATAATACAGAAACAGGATACTCTCTCCGTAGACACCCCTGTGACAGATATTCCTTCGGTGATTATCGACGACACGTTGGCCAATGACTCGGCAGCAAGAGCAGAACTGATAAAATTAGATTCGATAACCAAGTACGTGAAATACAATATCGATTCCTTAAACAGGTTGCGAAGTAAGATAAACGCAAGACTGAGAGTCGAAGAAGAGTACTTAGACTCTTTATTAAGAACTATAACGGCAAGGATAGACTCACTAAACGGAGAGAATGAAAAACTCGACTCCCTGAAAATGATTTTTGAGGAGATGCATAACGATGCCGTAAACAGTTACCTGATAAATATCGATTCCATCTCTAAACAGCGATTGGAAGAGAAGAGGCAGGAAGCACTCACCGACGTTGACGAGGTGGAGGGTGCAGATAAAAACGGCCTACAGGTAAAGAGGTATAATATCATGGGACAGGAAGTTCCTAAAGACAGTAAGGGTCTAGTTATCAGCAGGAAACGAAAATATTTTATTCCGGAATAAAAACGTAACACAATTAGGTTATTCTAGATACTATTCTTCGATTTGGATACTGATGGTATCGAGGGTGTCGGCAGTCAATATCTGCGGTACGTCAGCGATATCCGTCAGTATCCTTAAACATCTCAGTATCAACGTGCTGTAAGCGGGTGCGTCTTTGGATTCGGTATTACTGTTGTCGGAATGTTCATAACAGTAATCTTTTATCTGTCTCACGCACTTCTGTATCTCTTCCTTTCTTTCTTCCGTCCTCTCATCCCTCTCCTGTAACCGTCGGGCAACGCGCAGGTTATATTTCCGTATATCCATAACCTGTATTATCTGTCGCGCCGCACTCAGTGCCACACCTCTCGCCCGTCGTGTGACATAGTCCTCCTCATACACCACCGAGGTATTATAGCGCAGCTGCCGAAACAGTTCCTTCAAGATATCATCACTTTCCCCCACTATCCTATTATTGTCCCATAGAAAAAATCGGATAAAAATAATTTTATCCGATTTTTTTCTAAATTGATAATTGATAATTGAAAATGGAGAATTGATAATTAAATATCCTTTATAATGTCTGTATATTGTCGCGAAGCGACCAACTATCAATTATCAACTATCAATTATCAACTATATAAGCGCGAGCGACATATTCTTCTCTTCCGCCATTCTCCTCATATTGATGATAGCATAGCGCATGCGTCCCAAGGCGGTGTTGATAGAGCAGTTGGTGATATCGGCGATATCCTTAAACGGGATATTCTGATACATCCTCATATATACCACCTCTCTCTGTACGTCGGGCAGACTGTTCATCAGTTTCTTCACGTCCTTCAGTACCTGGGAGTTGACATAGTCTTTCTCTTTATAAGAGTCCTTCATGTCAGCGCAATACTTCGACACGTTGGCGGGCTCGTCGAAATCGATGTCTATAACCTTTTTATTGGTTCTGAAATAATCGATGACGAGATTATGTGCTATCCTCATCAACCATGCGCCAAACTTACCTGTAGGACAGTACTTGTTCTCCTGCAACTTTATGATAGCCTTGACAAAAGTGTCCTGGAAGATATCATCTGCCACATCAGGATCTTTGATCATGAAACGGATAAACGAATAAACAGAATCTTGGTTCCTATCAAGCAGTATATCGAAAGCACGGTTATTACCTTTTGTGTATTCAATGGCCAGACTTTCGTCTGTCATCGCATGAAGTTCTTTCATTACTATTTACTTTTAAAATTCTAAGTAAATATTGTGTCGATAGGCAATTTATTTTAATACAAAAACTTTATTCGGGTGCAAAAGTACAACAAAAATACATTCTGAACAAAAAAAAATGTAAAAAAATGCATTTCTGAGCCATAATAATAGGTTTTTTGTGTAATTTTGCACAATATATGACAGGTAAAAAGTGCAAATGAGGATATGAAACAGACAAAGATAGTGGCTTCTATTAGTGATTTACGGTGTGACGTGGATTTTATACGTGAGTTGTTCCTTGCGGGAGTGAACGTGATAAGAATGAATACCGCTCACGCCTCACAGGAAGGACTGCGTAAGATAATACGTAATACCAGAGCGGTGAGCCACCATCTTGGAATACTCATAGATACTAAGGGACCGGAGATACGTACCACGAAGACGGATGCACCGATACACTATCTTACGGGACAACAGGTAAAAATCTTCGGTCGACCGGAGATGGATACCACACACGATATCGTAAATCTTACATACGAACATATCGCCGAAGACCTGAAGATAGGTGATCATCTGCTCTTCGACGACGGTGCGATATCTATGGTTGTCACCGAGATATTAGGACCGGAGGTCGTCGCCATGGTGGAAAACGATGGTGACTTGGGTTCCAGAAAGAGCGTGAATATCCCCGGTGTGCATGTCAACCTGCCTGCCGTAACGAAGAAAGATTATGATAATATCCTTCTCGCTATCGAGGAGAAAGTGGATTTCATCGCTCACTCCTTCGTTCGCAGCGCTTCCGACGTACAGGCGGTACAGAAGATACTTGATGAACATAACAGTCCTATAAAGATTATCTCTAAGATAGAGAATCAGGAGGGTGTAAACAATATCGACGAGATTATCGAGGCCTCCTACGGTGTGATGGTGGCACGCGGTGACCTGGGTATCGAGGTTCCGTTGGAAGAGATTCCTGGTATCCAACGCTCTATCATACGTAAATGTATCTGTGCCCATAAACCTGTTATCGTGGCAACGCAGATGTTGCATACGATGATAAACAACCCTCGTCCTACACGTGCCGAGGTAACGGATATCGCCACTGCCGTATACAACCATACCGATGCACTGATGCTCAGCGGTGAGACGGCATCAGGAAAATATCCTGTGGAAGCAGTGAGAACGATGGCTCGTATCGCGGAACAGGCGGAACATGACGACAGTCATAACTTAGAGGATATACCTCTGAGCAGCAACCCCGACGTACGCGAGTTCCTGTCGCGCAACGCTATCGAGTCGACGGAAAAATTGGGTGTGAAAGGTATCATAACAGCCAGTTTCACTGGTTCCACCGCCCGCAACCTGTCGGCATTCCGTGGACCGAACCCAGTGTTGGCGATATGTTACGTGGAACAGCTGCAACGGTGGTTGGCACTGAGCTACGGTGTGATACCCGTTCATCAGCACGACGACCGCAGTCCGCTCGACTGTTTCGTGGCTGCACTGCGTATGTTAAGACAGAAAGGATATATCACGGGCGAGGATATGATTGCCTATATCGGCGGATCGTTAGGTGAACAGGGCGGTACCACGTACCTTGAGATAAACAAGGCACAGTTGGTATTCGACAACCAGTATACGTTCCACCTGCCCGACTTCAAAGTAGAGAAATAGATTTGTGTTACGAATAATCAATAAAAATATGATAGTATCTCCATCATTATTGGCAGCAGACTTCAGTAACCTGCAGAAAGATATCGACATGCTAAACAGCAGTAATGCCGACTGGCTTCATCTGGATATCATGGACGGTGTCTTTGTACCTAATATCTCCTTCGGTTTTCCCGTTATCAGTTCGGTGGCTAAGATATGCAAGAAACCGCTCGACGTACATCTTATGATAGTGAAACCCGAGAGATACATAAAACAGGTGAAAGAGGTAGGCGCTATGATGATGAACGTACACTACGAGGCATGCACACACCTGCACCGCACCATCCACGAGATACACGAAAATGGTATGAAAGCGGGTGTGACACTGAACCCTTCGACACCGATATGTATGCTTGAAGATATAATAAACGATGTGGATATGGTGCTGCTCATGAGCGTCAATCCCGGGTTCGGGGGACAGAAATTCATTGAGAACACCATCCGCAAGACCGAGAGTCTGCGCGAGATGATAGCACGCACCAACAGTCATGCGCTCATCGAGGTCGACGGTGGCGTAGATGCCACGACGGCACCAAGACTGGCGAAAGCTGGAGTGGACGTGATGGTCAGCGGAAGTTATATCTTCAAATCACAAAATCCACACGAAACAATAAACGAACTGAAGAGGCTTTAATGATTCTTAATGATTAGTTCAAGCAGAGTGTAACGTCTCTGTCGTTTACTTTTACTGAGCGATAAGTGTAGGCAAACTGCCTGATAAAATTCAATGTTCTTTCTGAAGGTTTGAATTTCTTTTGAGTAGAATGCGTCATAGGCTAAAATTTATGTTATACACTATATTAACGCACAACATAAATTTTTATTATATCATTCTAAAGAAAATTTTTCGATGTTACGGATACCGTTGAGGAAATCGTGTGACGACATACGTTTCTTTCCCGCCAACTGAAGCTGTAGCACCTTTACGCAACCCTTACCGCAACGTATCACTAGGTAACCGTCTTTGGATACCGACAGACCGCTGAAGGCCTGTGATTCGGTGACTTCCGTCTCGTATATTTTCAACACCTGCTTCTTTCCGTTCTCATCCTCTATCTCGCACCACGCACCGGGCACGGGTGACAGTCCTCTGACAAAATTATGTACCTGACCTGCCGTCCACTTGAAGTTTATCCTGCAGTTTTCTTTAAACAGTTTTGGAGCGGGACGCAACGGTGCGTCGGATATCATGTCCGCCTGTTCCATACTCTCCACATTACCATCGGTAGCGATAATCTTGTCCACCGTCTCGAGACAGGCTTCGGCACCAAGTGCCATCAACGAGTCGTAAACTTTTTCCACATTATCATTCTCTCCTATGGCAAGATGTTTCTGCAGCACTACCCTACCCGTATCGATATCATGGTCGAGGAAGAACGTGGTAACACCTGTCTCCCTTTCTCCGTTGATGATGGCCCAGTTGATAGGAGCGGCACCGCGATACTGTGGAAGGAGGGAGGCATGCACGTTGAACGTACCGAAACGGGGCATCGCCCACACCACCTCGGGCAACATTCTGAACGCTACCACCACCTGTAGGTCGGCATGGTAAGAACGTAGAGCCTCAACGAAAGATTCATCTTTCATCTTCTCCGGTTGCAGTACGGGGATATTATGTTCCACGGCATACTGTTTCACCTGCGAGGGTTGCAGCACCGACCCGTGACGACCCACAGGCTTATCCGGTTGCGTGACCACAGCCACCACATTATATCCCGACTCCACCAAAGCGGCAAGCGAGCCTACCGCAAACTCCGGTGTTCCCATAAAGACTATACGTAATTCCTCTTTCGTCATAATATATATTTATTCGTCACTCCTGTCTGCTACCATCTTACGATACAGAGAATAGATACGTTCTCGACTCACTATACCCTGCAACATGCCGCTGCCGTCGACAACGGGCAGGATATGTTCCCTAGACGTCTCGAACTTGTTCATCACCGTCTCCATATCATCTTTTTCATTTATTATCGCCTTTGGCTGCTCCATCAGTTGACCTACCGTAAAACGCTGGTACAGTTCTATACGGAACATCACCTGACGGATATTTATGATATCCACTATACCGAGGAAGATACCCGCATCGTTGACTACAGGAATAAACTCAGTCTTACTCCGTGCGATATTGCTCACCAAGACACCGAGTTTCATATCCGGTTTCACCGAGGTATAGTCTTTGTCTATCACCGACTCCAGGTTCATCAACGTAAGCACTGCATGATCGGTATGGTGTGTTATCAGCTTACCCTGTTTTGCCAGTCGCATACCGTAGATGCTGTGAGGTTCAAAGATCACTATCACCAGATAGGCACTGGCACTGACTATGATAAGAGGTATAAACAAGCTATACCCCGTCGTTAGTTCCGCGATAAGGAACATCGCCGTAAGGGGCGCGTGCATCACACCGCTCATCACGCCCGCCATTCCCAACAGCGCAAAATTCTTCTCAGGCACATACACACCTAACTCGTATATGTTCCATATCCTGGCAAAGAGGAAGCCCGCGAAACAACCGATAAACAGTGATGGAGCGAAGGTACCACCACAACCGCCACCGCCGTTGGTAGCCGAAGTGGCGAAGACCTTAGTGAAACATACGAAAGCGACGTATGCGATGAGCAGGTTGTCGTGTCCATAGAATATAGACCTGTCCAGGAGCGGTTCCCAATCCGAGGCGGTACGACCGTTGAGAAGCACATCCATGGAAGAATAGCCTTCACCGTATAGTGCAGGGAAAAGGAAGATGAGCACACTAAGTATCGATCCTCCTATCGCCAGTTTTACGTATGGTTTATTGGCATAACGTGCAAACATATCCTCACAGGCTGTCATCGTACGGATAAAGTACAGACTTACCAAACCGCAGAACACGCCGAGAAGGATCGTGGCTGGTACACGTTCTATCTGCCAGGGTCCGTCGAGAGTAAAAGAAAACAGGGTGTCCTGTCCCATAAAGATATAGGTAAAGCACGTCGCTGTGACACTGGATATCATTATAGGCAACAGGGATGTCATGGTAAGGTCTATCAGAAGTACCTCTATGGTAAACATCAGTCCTGCAATAGGAGCCTTGAAGATTCCCGCTATAGCACCTGCCGCACCGCATCCCACAAGCAACATCAACGTCTTGTTGTCCATACGGAACAGCTGTCCC
>Ga0065711_1033728_pt1 | contig 24927 bp, 18 predicted proteins | sample Hoacrofraction12_FD_59098 | JGI IMG/M metagenome (GOLD analysis project Ga0065711, IMG submission 59098) | Hoatzin crop microbial communities from Cojedes, Venezuela - Epithelial fraction 12 v2 (version 2) | ecosystem: Host-associated > Birds > Digestive system > Esophagus > Crop | place...
TGCCTCACTACAACCTCCTTTCAGGTAGTTGTAGAGAGCAATGAGGTCTCTCCTCAGCCTCCCCTTCTCCAGACTAAACAATCTCTGTTCCTTCAGCCTCCTTCATAAGATTTGTTCTCCAGACCCTTCACCAGCTTTGTTGCTCTTTTCTGGACATGCTCCAGCACCTCAATGTCCTTGTTGTAGTGAGGGGCCCAAAACTGAACACAGTACTCGAGGTGCAGCCTGACCAGTGCCAAGTACAGGGGCATGATCCCTTCCCTACTTCTGCTGGCCACAAAAATAATAAAAAAGTATCATCCAGCTCCTTTCATTAGCACCAAGACTGAGACCTTCAAATATCTTCCTGTGCTTCATTCCTGTTGAGTTCTTTATAGGCTAGCCATTTAAATACCTACAATCTAGTCTTAGTTGACTTAGGTGATCTATAGGTTTCCTTTAGATATTTAATCAAGTCTCTGAGTCATGACAGAATAGAATAACGAAAGAAAAATATATTCACAAGAGACAGTTCAATTTTAGAAGACAGCAGGAACTGGCAATCTTAAAAGAATCATCCATGCCAATGAAAGAGGACAGCAGTGTCTCTGCACCTATTAACACATTCTTTTCCACCCTGAAATAAAAAGCTACTGGTGTTTTTTATTTATTTTTGCTCAGAATTTCTGCTCAGCTATGAAAAAGTCAGATAGCAATAAATTACAAGAATCTTTTAAGTTATAACCATAAAGTACACCAGAAGTGCAGCTTGGTCTCAGGACACACAAATTGCATCACACAGGTTAGCAGGACAAAGTTTACATATACATAGTCTATTATGTGACTGCATGATTAGGCCATGTGAGTCATTAATAAGAATAAAATGAACTGAAGGATTTTGCATAGTCAGAAAAGAAACAATAGAAGTGTAAGGAGCTTTAACAGACTGGAATTCAAATTTAGAGTGCTTTGGGACTGAATCAGAATTTAAGATTAGAACTACATTTTTAAGACCCAAATAGGAGTGCAGAAAATGCATGTTAGGGTTCCCTGTCACTGGACAAAAGCACCAGGAAACCAAAACAGTCACTCTCTTGACATCATCCTTACATTTCATAGGTCTGAGCTCTCAGTAACGCTTATTTAGAAAATACTAGAGACACCTTAAGAGGGCACTGGGCCCTGGCATTCCCAGTCACACCGCTGACAAGTCAGAAAGGTCCTTTTCACTGCACGTGCAGTGAACCTGATTGCTCCCCACAAGCACTGAACGCCTGCAGAGCCTGCTTTGCTACTCATGCGCAGCAACCCCATCCCCCAAGAGCACGGAAACCTGGGCTTTGTTGGATACGTACAACAACCTGAGCCACTCTTGTCAGGCCCAGCAAATTGAATTCTTCAGCACTGCTGCACATGAGCAGAGTAACTTCACGAACACTAGCTTTGGGGGAATTTCAGAGTACTAAACCAGTACACCTGGGACCTATAGCATAAGCCTGAAGTTACTTCTAGTGAATACCACTTTGAGTAGCCCTTCCCCAGTTCTGCCTTGTGCTTACACAGTGCACAATCAGTGCATCCTGCTTGTTTGGCACCTTTTATACCCACAGAACAATAAACTGTTGGAGTTATCCAGAGCTTGGAGGGGTCATGGCCACCTAAGTCCAGCCCCTTTGCTCACCTGCGAGCCTTCCCAGAGGACCACCCAGAACCTCTCGTGGCATGCCACAGTTTGCAGTGGTGCCAGGCCACACCAAGCACTTGGCAAACAGACCCAGACAACGTGGAAGTTGTGGCAGAGGGCAGATTTTAGCAGTACTCATAGCTATGGTAGTCTGAGCAAGCCAAGATCTAAAAATAACCTGACCAGCAATTTCAGAGCCTTTGTGGAAGCAGAGCTCTAACTTCTGTCCTTAAACAGACCTGAAGGTTTTGACTGTAGTCATATAAACCCCTTTTATAGCAAAGATGGATATCCAAGTCCTTTATTTACATGCACATGTGATACACAAACCCAAACAATCCTTCTTCACTTTTAAACAATGATTTCAGTCATGTGGAGGGCAATAAGCTTCAGCTACTCGTTATGACTTTCATCTCCAGAAACCTACTTCTATTTTTGAAGGTGGCACATCATAAGGAATCACATCCCTTTTTGGAAACAAGTGACTAAAAAGGAACATAGCAGTTCTTAATTCAGACAGTACTCATCCTACTTCTAAATCTCTTTATCTAAAAAACCTTTATCCACAGACCTGCCAGTGTGCTAAACTCTAGCAGTGTCACTACCTACCTGCTTTCACCACAAACATGACTAGTTTTTTCCTCCCCACGACCTGTTTTATGTTGCATCTGCATTTCTGTGTGCCTGCAAATGGTCAGACTGTATGAAAGCTGTGGTTTACTCACATAAGCACTCATTTGCAAAGCCATTATCAGCTTGCAAGCCTCTGGCTCATGCACACAACACTTGCACGAACTACTTTCTTCTCACGGAGGTACAATTTTACTGCCTCACACGTGCTGAATCTTCAGCCTTTTTGAGAGCGACTCCAAAGTTTGTCATTCTGTGTGTCCATGCATATCAGCTCAAGAATTTCAGCCACAAAGTTCTGCTCAGCTTAGCAGTACAACATGAAGGATAAATGTTTCCTTCCACTTTTGCAGAATAGAAGGATGCAGACTGCACTATCAGAGAACAATCCCTTTAAAGTCTAAGTGTAATACCATAATGTGATTATCCAAGGAATTTTAGCAGCTTACATCAGTAACACAATATCCTCCTCCATTATACTAAATATTTTAATAAGCTTTTCCTGTGTAAGCAGTTTTTCCCCCTAGATAAGGTATGTCTGTAAAGCTTAAGAAGATAAAAACAGCTATTACTTGATAGACCAAAAGAGTCATCCAGCGCAGTATCTCCAAGGATAGTGACGCATAAGGAAGAGAATAAAAGCAAGAGAAGCACAGAACAACACTTGCCCAGAATAGTCTCTCAGCATCCCGATATTTGTTGCTCGGCTTCTTTCTCAGCCAGAGACCACAGTGGTCAGTTTAATAATGTCAAACCTTAATAAAAATCTGATTACAAGAATAAAACCAAGGAACATGCCCCTAGCTAAGTAGGATTTAAGCTGTGATTATGCTACCCAAAAACTATGAGGTGCCTAAAAATGAGAGGAAATCGATGAGTACCAGGATCTGCATAGCACCTGGCCTCTGTGAGAAGCAGTATCTTCCCAGGCTACAGTCTTGACGGCATCTGCTGCTTCAGACAGGGACAAAATGCCAGCCAGGGCTGTGCTGCCATTACACAGTGAAAGGGACAAGGAGCAGGGAGGTTACAACACCAGCAGCCAATGTTACTAAATCATCTCGAGCACACCTTGATGCCAGTTTACACCTGCATGAAGCAGCAGCTCTCCTATCTGCAGGGACTTGGGGAGGACATGGTGGCACTGCGCTCGCTCCCATCAGCAAGGGCAGTACAGCGTATTCCTTTTACCTCCACATACTGCTCGAGTGCTACGGCAACATGAACAGCAAATAAAAAGCAAGAAAATATGAACTTTGAGCAGAATTTACCATTTTCATAACTTCTGATGAAAATAGCTTTGGGAAATTTTTAGTGAGTTTCCACATTTCCTTGAGCCTCCTCTGCCAGTAATTCAACAGATCCCAAGACTTGGTTTCTGCCTACACATTGCTTTTCACAGGAGATCCCCAGGTAATAATTATGCTTTGGCAGTTTTTTCCAGGGAAAATTTCATATATTTTTTATAAAAACAGTACCCAAAGGCCAATCCACTAATGACTGTTCTTTGCAATTTCTCCCTCCAGTTCCAGGTGGCAGCTGCTGCCCTGAGGCAGCAAACAATGCAAAAGCCTGGGAAGCAAAGCAAGAGGAAGGACCCATTAATACACTGTGTAGCTTCCAAGGAACAGATACCTGAAAATAAAGATGTGCATTCTGTTCACCTTCAGTTTGCTATGTCTTGGTGTCTCTGCTCATTGTGCTCCAAAGGCCATACGTAGCAGAGACTCAAAAAATTTACACTCTGCCACAGAGCTACTATTCTCTTAAACACTGATATTCCATATGAAATATCAGAACAAAACAGCGTACTGAACTTGCCGCCTTGGTTCTCAGATCACTCTGCAGCTTTTTGATGCAAGCTTCCCTGCTATCAGACAGAGGTTTTATTCTTGCACCATGTAACCATACATACATATAGACAAGAGCACACACATGCACGTACAGACAAACACACACAAGCCAAATTTACTGAAGAACCTGAAAGACTGTAACACCTTTCACTGCCTTATCTGCTTAGAACATTCAACGTCCTTTTAAAGACTAGCAAAATACTTATCCACAAAGCCTCTGTCCAGGTTTAGTGATGATAGCAGGGACTGCTGGCAAGAGGTAACTCCTATGAGTGAGTTTGCTTGTTTTCATAGCTTTCCAGGAAAAAGAGCCCAACCAACAAAAACACCATGAAAAAATCCAGCCGAGGTTTATCTTGTGTTTCTGGAAACTGGGCTTAAGTTAATGCAGTTATGGCAACATGGGCTATTGCGCCTGTGTTGTGGTACCTGCAAGCCTGCCTCCTGCTCCCTCTTCGCCTGCACTTCATTGCTCATCTGAAGCAAGCCTCTGAGCTTTCAGTGCACCACCATGGGATGTTTTAGCTAAATCAAGGACTGAAGCAGTGACCCTAAAGCTCAAAGGCACGAGCTCTTCCTGCTAAAACACCAGGCTCTCAAGCAAATGCATCCCATATGCACACAGCCTCTGTGAACTGGGCAAAGCTGAGGATGCACACCACATAACGCACCTACACACTGGTCCATAGGTCACTCAGCAAATACGTGGGGCAAATGAGTGAACGCAACATTTGAATGTGGTGACTCATATCAGAGTTTTCAAACCATGGGCTCACAGCACAAAGAACACATTGCCATGCAAAACACTAGAAACTTCCCAGCCACCCCAGACAAACCACCAGCAGAATTCAAGTTCCATGATCTCCTAGGCTTGACCCATCCTAAACGTACTACCATGCTGACCCCTTCCACCCGCTCTGAGCAGCCCATGAGATGGAAGGCATGTTTTCCTAATGCATCACATGCAGCTACATATAAACATCCCTAAAACTGAGCAGGACTAGCAATCTGTAAAGCTCTTGTCCCACGGAGTTGGTTTATTACCTGCTAAGATACCCCAGTATATCTCAACACACTTACAAGTTCCTCCACCTGGAGAGACTGACTGCTTTCTTTCTGCAACAGGATAGTCCAGTCCACATAAGATTAAAAAAAAACTTTGCAAGCATAGGATACAAGAAAGAACTAAAAACATACCTTCCAGCTATAGAAGCAGTCCTTAAAGTAACTCCTTCCATCTTCCAAGAGCAAACAGGAGAGCTGTGGGAGAAGATCTCAGAGGCCCGAGGGCACTAATAAGCCTTAATTACCCTGAACAGCCTCACCTGGGGCCTCACCCGAACCTGCACCCATGGCCCAGGAGCTCCCGTGCAGCTCAGGTCGGGGCCATTGGTCCCTGAGCACACCACAGGGACAAGTCCCCACAGCTGGTCGGGCTGTCCCAGGTCATGAGCCTGGCACCCACAGCCTGTCCCAGAGCTGTGCAGGGACTGATGGTCCCAACCAGGGCTGCACGGGGGGACTCTTGGGCAGGGGTGGCAGGGAAGGCCCCCAGGGATCCTGCTTGGGCACGTTCAGAGTGATGAGTGGCCTGGGGCCCTGAAAGGAGAAAAGCAGCTGTGGCATCTGGAAGACGAAAAGGAAAGGATCTCATCTGTCGATATTGTCTCTGAGCTGCATGTCTTAGTTAAACTCTTGTGTTGAGACAGGTCCCATTAAAATTGCCCTCTGCCTAGGTTGTTATTCTCGGCTTCTCTTGGGTTTAAAAAATCAACAAAAAAAATTAAAATTCCTGTGCAATCTTTGTGATGCACCTATAAATGACTTGTCCAATTTTTAATCAGGCAGGAGTATTAGCTACCCTGTTGTAGCAGCATAGTAAACTTTGACACCTCTGCGGTGCTGTAGGGTCGGGGACTGTCAGTGGTCTGGCAGCTCATAAGGGAAACGCTGTGCACTCATCCACTGAACTTATGAGAATATCTCCAGTGCAAGCTACTGCTTTTCTCTTGCCTGTGTTTGTTTACAGAGAAATCCTGGAACTGCTGATTACACTGGCTCCTGCGTTCTCGCTGTCAACCAGCAACTAAAGCAAGCTGCACGTTGATAGACAGATGCAAAGCCAGAATATCACATGTTTCCCTTCAAACATCAACACATCCTAACATACACTGGAATTAGAGTTCATTGGCTAGGCATTACCCTGCAACAAATCTGGGGTAGAAAATAGTAGATACTAATTACTATGCAAAATTCAGGCAGACACCCATACGCAGGGGGGAATGATTAGGTGCCTGCTACTTCCACTAAGGCTAAAACTGTGTAAGAGTTCCCTTGAAGACAGTCATATGCAAAATATCCCAACTAATGAGCTCTGGACCATCTCAGTATCTCAACAAGTAGTTTGGGTCAGATACAGACCTGTGATTGTACACAGTGGGGGTAAGATGGTTCTGCTCCCGACACTTACAGATGACCTCTATTTCTTGTTACCTATCAAAGACAGACCAGGGGCTGCCTGGCTGAACAGGAATCTACTTCTGTTGACTCTGGTTCAACTTCCCAGTTTCTCTAGACTGATCAGACTTGACTTTGATGAAAGACTGACGTGTTTCAAAGTCTCAACCCAAGATGTCCAAACCGAGAAGACCCCTTTTTGTCCTGACCATCTCTGCTTCCTCAAGCTAGAAAGGGTCAACACTTGTATAGGAGACCTCAGAATGCAGCAGCGTGTTGTAAAAGGAGAGCAGATTTCCTAAGTACCTCTCACACTTCTCCTGATTTCGTGTTATGCCCCAACGTCAATTCACAGTCATGGGGTCCATCTCTGCACAGTCACAGGTGTCTAATCTTCTTTCCAGATCTGGCAGCTCAGACCAATGTCTTCCTTTCTATCCCATGGTGAGATTCAGTGTCTTTGTCCTTCATATGGGAGTGCAGAGTTTAAAACCCACTACATAGTGTTGTGTTTGCTTTGCCACCATGCTCTGGGCCATTTTTCCTCTTCTTCCCAGCATGATAGCATGCAGGCAGGCCCTGCAGGGATGCAACAGTGCTCTCAAACTCTGCTTGTGAAGTTTCCTTTCAGTCTCTACCACACCTGCCATGGGGCAACTTCTTGGCTGTTTGCTGCATGGTGCAGATTGTGCAGGGGAGCAAGAACCGACACTACGAGATGTCACCACAGCGCTATTAGCTGGCCCCATTAGCTAGCTAGAAAGACCTGCAGAGGTGCAGCTGAAATTCTAGCCTTCTTATAGGTTATGCCTGGTATTTTCATCCTTCCTGACTTTGAAGGGAATTTTATTTTTCCCAGTAAAAAGAGATGTATAAGGAAATGAGCAAAATTGCAGAGACCATTCTGAGCAATCTCTTTTTCCTGAACTGGTCCAACAGCCTGTGCTTAACAGTTTGTGTTTCATAGGATTTTCCCCTTGACACTCTGTCCTCTGCACCTTTCCCAGTACCAGCAGCTACTAAGAAGAAGACAGAACATACTCTCATCAAAACTCTTAGGTCCGTTTCCAGTTAAGGCTGCAGTAAAATAACATGTCATTTATAAAATCAGATGGAAAAACCCAAAGAACAATTTAAAGACAGGCTGGTTTCTTCTCAGAAATATAAATGTCAGCCTAACCCCACATTTTCTTTTATACATGGGACAGACTGAGAAGAAAAAAGGTCAAACGGTCCTTTCTGTCTCATGAGCTGAATATTTCCCTTATGCTTGCACCAGAAAAGTTTGTAGTAGCTAGTAGCACCTTTAACTAGCACACTGAAGCAGTGAATGAGATCCAGTTATTGTCTTCAGGTTGTTATTTAATATTTACACACTTGCCAAATGACTACTACCTGCCCATAGTCCATTGCCTACATGACCCACGTCACCCAAACCGCATACCAGATTACTTTGTCTCCTCTCTCTTTTTACATCTCCTCTCCTTTACTGCAAGATCTGTGAGCTGAGCTACCTTTTTATCCCTTCCTTTAGCAGCTAGCACATGAGGTCCCACCTTGACAGATTCATGAGAGTAATTAATTTTAGTCAAAAAGATTATTTACAAATTTAAATAAGCTGATGTTTCCTCACTAAAGTAAGCAAAACCAACATGGCTTTGACTTGAAACAGTTGTTTCAACAAAACATTTGCTTCTTACAAACAGCAAAAGAAAAGAAAGGATAGGGTATTTGACTCCCCAGTTAAATCCAAGAAGCAGTGGATGCAGGCTGATTTCTGCCTGGGCCCTGAGGGAATCCACATCTCATATGAGAGCACTATGGCTGCCAGGCTACAGGATAGCCATATCTTACAGTGTCACAATGTTCTCATACAATTTTATACAAGTTATAGTCACCAGAGCAGGAACTGAAATCCAATGTATTCTTGCCTCAGTGTGTTTGCTAACCACAGGGCTAGGGACTATTTGTCATTTGTTTTTCTCTGGCTCAGGAAATCTATATTTTATACTTTGGGGACACCGGTCCAATGGGAGAAACTGTGAGTGTACTGCTCTTTCTTCCTAAGATATTTGAAAGTGTTGGTAATTCAGTGGGACTGGATTATCCAGCTCCACCCAGGCGCAGACTGGAACTGGCTGAGGGCTTCCCAGTTTCTGGGCAAACGCATTAAACCCTGAGTTAATTAAAAGGGAAAAATGACTGTGAAGAAAAATCCACTCCTGGAAAAAAATAAAATCCCAGGAATAACTAGTTAGAGAATTTGACCTGACTTCATAAATAGTTTGGTGGTGACCTAAATATCATTTTCCCAACAAACTTGCCTTTCACCAGAATATTTTCTTCCGAATTTGCAGGCCAGTTAACTTATTCGGGGTGCCTCACTATAGGCATTAACCAACACTAAACTTAAGAAGAAAAAGTTTTCTCTTTACATAGCATGGAGAGAAAGGAGTTCTCTATGGGCTTCCTTAATCCACACTTAGAAAGCTGTAGTCTGGTTTTCCAGAGTGGTCATCATCACAACATTATCATTGTGAGGAACACAGCAGACAAAATGACCGCAGTCATCCTCAAGAACAATATTCTCCCAAATCAAAGGTCACAAAATACCTGACAGAATTGCCCTTTTCATAAGACATCGGAAATATTAAAACTCCTGAAAAAAGAGGATGACACTGTATAATCCTCAGACACAAAGCAAAATGAAAGGGCGCCTAATTAGATGTTTTACAAATATCAACCAGGCAAAGTTGAAGCAGACCTCAGTCTGTGGGAAGGAATTGCTTTTCGATAACCCTATGATTGAGACCACAGTGGTGATGGACGCTGCCACCGCAGACTGGCGACATCCCTCCTGCTCCTCCATGGGCATGGCCACCGGGCCATAAAATCCCCGTAACAGCAGGAGGCGTTCCCCAAACTTCTCCGTGCTTGTTTTCATCCTTCAAGAAGGAGCTTTGTAAAGGACGAGCAGACATGAGAGCTACTTGTATTAAAGATGCAGCAAATATCAAATATCCATTGGATAATCTCAGCACATCTTTCACCAGGCTTTTGAGAGGTCGAAGGCAAATGCTATCGGTTAATAGGGCTTGACAAGCCTAGCAACCGGAGACGTTACTCAGACCGGCAGGGATATGTAATTAAGCAATAAAGTGTACTGTGCCATGGCTGCTGGGGAGTAATAACGTGCCTCAGGGGGTATGAAGAAGCATAAAGCTGTGAGCAACGGCACCCGAGATCTGCGATTATGGAGGAAATCAAAGCGGTTTTTATTCTTCTTGTGAGTCTGGGACTGGTGCCCTCCACCCCAGCCTGGCCCAGTGGGGCCTTCCTTCAGCCCCATGGGGAGGAGGCCTCCACCACTGCCCCTCGCCGTGGTCTTGGGCCCACCGCAATCCCTGGGCCCCCCAGTACAAATGGCCTCGGATGCAGATGCTCAGACTGCTGTCAGCCCGAAAAACCACGGACTCAGGCTCCCCCTCCCCAAACCTCTCAAAGATACCCCATGGGGGTCTGTGAGCCCTCTGCAGCACCCGCAGCCCCATGTCAAGCTGCACGCCGCTCGCTACCCTTGCTCAGAGGCAGTAATTCTCATTTTATGGCTTTTATCGCCTGACTGGTTCTTCTGGGAGCCTATCGGCGTAATTAAGAAAGAGTTTTTCAATAACTTCCAGTTGCTCCATACATGTAAACAAAACAGCCATCGGGCTGCATGGAAACACTGTGTGAAGGCAACCACGTGTCCATGACGTGTCTGGCCAGTCTCTGTAATGATTTTCTACATCCCTGGCAGATTCATCCCCATGGCGGGTGAAAGGGGATGTTGGGGCACCTCAGGGCCCCCATCCTGCACCTCGTGGGGCAGGGCTCTGGTATCAGGGCGGCTCGATCCCTCTCTTGCTGAGCCAGGGCACGGTGGGGAGAAAAGTGCAAAAAAAAGCATCTGTGAATGGCAGGTTAAAGGCAGGCTGCAGCTTAACCCACCCCCAGGGACATCTGTGACTGAAGGAGAGGAAGTTGGTTTGAATTGGACCAAAAAACCCCAGGGTCAGTGTGAGGAGATGCCATCAGCATGTCTGAAATGCTGCAGGGGGATCCAGGATCACCAGGTCCAGGAGTTTCATGGGGCCGTTCATAGGTGAACCCCCTCCAGTGAGATAAGCCATGAGCAAACTTAGTTGACAAGCAGTATGGAAAGCTAAAGAAATAGGTTTTATTTTACTACTTTATTTCTAATATTATATACAGAAGGAGACCTGTGGTGCTGGGGAGGGCAGGGGAGCCCATGGAAACTGGAGTACTGGGGGGAAGATGCTGGATTGAAGGCAATGGAGCAAATGGTTACGTGTGCGAGGATGAGCTGTCCTAACAAATCTTCAGAGCTTCTATTTTAAACCCTTAACTGAAGAAATGCGTTCTTAAACAAGCAAGCAGTGGCATTACAACTCTAACACTCATTTTTCAGCTCTGCCTGTGCTTTAACATACAGGTCCTGTGGTTGCATGGGGAAATAGTGAACTTCAGCCAATTTTCAATAATTAGGGGAACAATGACAGTAACTGTGCATGTTGGCTGCATTGCTAACGTCACAACACTTGGGCTATATATGAAGTCATTATTTCCACACACAAAAATTATCACCAATAATGAATCTCATGAAAAAGATCAGGAGAGCAGGGAAAAAAAAAGGCCAAGGGCGATAGCTGACGTTAGAGCAGGGTGCTGTTTTCCCTGTGTCACGGCTCAGCTGGCTGTTTGCCACCCAGTCTTTCCGTAGAGCTTTGTAGTACAGCCACTTTTATGGACCCATGATTAAATGGAACAGTTTGGCCTTACGATGCAACAATAGCTTACGTGCAGGACTCCCTAAAAGCGCAGGTCCCTGGGGAGGAACACGAGGATGTCTACAGGAATGAGCTAGCTGTGGCCCGAAGCGGCGGAGCAGATTTGTGTAATCCTATCCCTCACAGAGCAAAGAGAGGAGTTAATCATTTTCCAGGCAATGCTTCAAATTGGATCACTAGGGATATCTGTGAGGATTCCAAAAGAAATGTTCCTGATGGCCATTAATGTGTTCCCAGTGACGTACAAGATGCACACACACACGCACAAACAAAGCAGCAGCTAGCCTGCAAAAAAAATAAATCAGATTGTGTGCAAAGGTGCACTCAAAGCAAATTACATCACAAGGGATTCATTAATTTCCAGGACAAATAATGACTTCCACTGCCCTTCCATGTGTGCCCCCAGCAAAACGGTGCAGGAGCTGGATGAAGGGCATGTGTATAGCCCAGCTTCCACCCTTGAAAACTCCAAGGGGCCACGCTCTGTTTCCATAACACTTTTTACATGCTTACTTTTATGGGTCTCTTGATGACAGTCTAAATTCTGCCTGTTCTTCAATAAACCATTAATCTCCCAGATAGAGTTCAGGGAAGTTGCTGTGTAGCAATAAAGTGCATGTTTCCAGAGCCCAGAGGGAACAAAAAAGAAAAAAAAGTGAAAGGGAGTGACATTGTGTTTGAAAGACAACTTCCTGGCTTCGAGGGGGTGGGGGGCACACAGGGTTATCTCCCCAAATCTTACCTGCAGCCTCCCTTTCCCTTCACCAAACCTTGATGCCACTTTGCCTCTAACGTTTGTGAGAAGAAGGTCCATGCCTCCAAAACCTGGGTCAGCGTAAGAAAGGGGCTGGTCACCCCCTGTACCTTCCACCCTGATGGCCCGGGAGACTTTTGTGAGTGGTGCCAGCTGGGACTGTGCTTGGGGGAGTAGATACCAGCTAGGGAGGGTCAGTCTCACCACTGCTCCCACCAGATTAGGCTGAGAGGTCAGTGGGGAGGAGGCTCCACTGGTTCCTCAACAGCCAGCGACTTCACTAGCTAACTCACATCACCCAATCGACAGGCTTGCTGCCGCTTTTGCAGCCTGAAGCATAAAATGTCTGCTCTTTGTCTTCAGCCTGCTCCCTTTCAGTGGGCTGAGGGTACCAGTCTCACAGAGCCAGCCATGCAAAAGCCATCAAATCCCCATGCCGAGCTTGGCTAGTCCTGTCCTGGGTTTGCATATGAACTGGTGACCCCAGTAGAAGTAACAAATTCTGTGTCCCACATTATAACAGGAAAAATTAACACAATCCCTCGCTCTTCCAGGCCCCTATAAAATTGATGTTAACCATATGTCATTGTGTGAATCGTGTATAGCAGTTAGGAAAGCACGTACTGCGCTACTCAAAAGTGATGGTAGCAGTCAGCATTAGAAAATGCCAAGGAATAGAAAAAATCACATTCATCCCGACTTAAGTCCCCTAAGCTATGTCTTTTACGCAGAAAAGAAAAATAAGATAAGGAGAGGCCTGAAAAAAGTAAGTTCCCTGGGCTACAGTCCTGTAGAAAAATGGTAGTGAGGGGAAAAACATAGGCACATCAGGAACATACATACAGATAGAATTCCATTTATTGGATACTCCCAGCTCAAACTGGCCCAGCTCTCTACAGAAAAATGAGGGAAAATTCACTGTCTGTCTAGACATCATAAATATAAAGACTCAAAGTCTAGTACTTCTACTCTGAACTCCTGGGCCTGTGATCTTTCCCTGGCACACATGTATCTCACAAATATTCCCATACAGGACACTTCTAATCCCAAAGCTCTGCCTATTCCATAGGAATATTATGTTCTCTTCTTTCCATATGAATATAATATTCTTGTCATTCCTGATGGTAGTACTTTACAAGACAAACTAAAGGTCATGGAAGAGAAGCTGTGGAAATAATTCTTTTCACTGACAGAAGAAACCCTGTGATATTTTGAATGTCCTTCATGAGTTTTAATATAATACTAATGCATAAGTACATATGTGAATATCTACCCAACCACTAAGTACAGTATCTATAGCTCACCTGAAGCAGTAAAACACTTGAGCAGCCAGCCCTAAGGCAACATTTTGTCTTGCCACCGCAGCATGATGATGACTGATGATGGGTAGTTCTCTCAGCAGCCATTTGCACCTCCCTAAGGATGGCTCCCCGCAGAGGTAAGCTGCACAAGCCTTTTCATCTGGCTTTTCACTCTTGACGAATACAGGAGAAAAAAATTTACAGTGAGAATCCGCCTCAGATACACATCCTGGCCAAAGAGCAGCTAATTACAGATGACTTAAGTTAATTATGTTTAACACTGAATAGCTAGACCCCTAGTGAGATAATGTGACAGAGTTGTTGCTGCTGTTTCCTTTGGTGGAGGCACAATGAGCAGTTCCTCTGTAAATATGGGTAGGTGCTACCACGTGCCATACTGTCATTTCTTAGATAACATCCGTCTAACCAAAGTCAACAGCAATTTAAAGGTCATTATCAGCATCCTTTGGTGTAAAGTCCTGTGCAACTGATCAAAATTAACATATATGAGTAGGATGCATGCACAACCCCAGACTTCCCGCAGTGCCCTCTTGCAGTGCTCTGTGTGGAAAGTCACTTCTGAAGAAATGTCCCAGTGGTACTCGGGCGTTCAGCAGTCCCAGTACCCCTCCATGCTTTTACAGGTGTCAAGAGTGTTCTCTGCTTCCCAGTGCAGCAGAAGCACAGTGCTGGCATGCTGGAAAGCAGTTACTGACACTCGTTAGCCTGCTGTTGTTCACAGGATTGGCAGTAGCAATGGGTCGTTTTGTAGCATCAGGTATTTGTAAGGAAAATGATGAGATGGTGCTCCATTAAGGCCTTGAAAGAGGCACCACTGGGGCTTGTCTGTGTCACACTCAAGGGTAGTCTGTCTACTACTACACAGCTCCATACCTGTTACTAAAAAAATAGCAGCAGCAGCATTTTTTCGCCTCCTCACTTCTCTCTCAGATGAAACCTTGCTTGATCAGTTTATTGTGCTCTGAATAGAGAGAAGGAGGATACACATCCTTGAGGTGCATGGTTTACGTTTCTTCTGAAATGAAGGAAAGACTGGTCTTCTGTGCATTCTCTAGGACAGAATTCACAATCTCTTGTGAAGATTGTGTGTCTCACATCCTCTTGCCTGCACTGCTCACCTAACATTTTCGTTGCCAGGATGAGATGCAGCTGTCCCAGGGAGGGCTAGGCTGGGGCCCAGCACCACGGCAGGCTTGCTCCAGTCCCAGCGTTCATAGGTAAGCTGCAGGCGACGGAGGCAGCACGTGCTGGCCCCAGCTCAACAGCCGGAGTTCACACCAGAGGAAGTTCTTTAATTTTGTGGTTCCTTCTCTGAGTACAAAGAGCAAACAAATCATCCGTCTTTTCTCACTTTCTTTCAGAGCTCGGCACCTTGAGAGTCTCAGTGTAGTTGTTATCATGTCAGCCTTAGGCAGCGAAGATGTGCTTTTGTTTACAGTTTGCAAATCAGTCTTAGCCAAAGCAAGTACTTTTCCAGAGTACCACAGTGGGCCTGGAGGAGAAGAGAGAACTGAATTTAGTCTCCCACATCCCATGGCTGCTGCCCTGCTCACCGGCACCTCCTCTCATATCAGCCGAGGAAAAGCACCCTGTCACATGGCTTCTGCTGACCTGAGGAGGTCCAGTGGGGTAAGCTGCGCTCTTCCAGATAGTCACACATGCTAGTAATTGTCATTTGTTGCCAGTGGCTACTCTAGCATCTAATAGTATTAAGAGGGGCAAAAACGGTTGCTGTTCCTAGATGGGCTAATGCTTTGTATTTATACCTTATCTTTCATCCTCGAATCACAAGCATTTCATGTCTATCATCAAGAACAGATCATATTCTTACAGATAGGAACATAAATAGCATAATCTGATAACCAAGTGAAGCACAGGACAGCTAAACAGATCACCCAGGGAGAGAGACGGGAACATAGCCTGTAATGTGCCATTCAATAGCCTTTATTATCCTGCTTTTAGTCAATTATTTCCCTCAGTCTAACCTGGCCTAAAATAAATTGGAACCCTACCCAAACCCAAACTAAAACAAAACTAAGCCTTGAACAACTCTGGTGCTCATTGATTTTGTATTATTTTCCATTTTCTTCCCTAGCTGAGATGGATACAGAAGTGTCAATACGCTAAGAAGGCAGCTCATCTTGCGGCCATTTTTGGCTGTATACGGTAGGAATTGTAGAGGCGTGTGAAAATGGAAAGAATACAAAAGCAAATCAAGCAAATACACAGAGGCATACAATCAGTCCTTAAAATCCAGTAGCCTAAACAATTTTACTAATTTTTATGCCTCTTAGATCCAAACCTCGTATTTTAATTCTAAAATGCAACTGTGAACTCAGGGAGAAATAACCTTCCCACTAGAACAAGGTCCTAAAAGCATGTAACATGAGCATGGTAGGTCAACAACCACAGCAGAGTATGGGCCAGCTTTGGCACTATTGCATCTGGCACAACGAACTGGTCTGGCACCCAACTCTGAGCACCTCTGAGAATGCTCATCTACCATGTGGCAGGGACTCCTTCCATCTTTGCAAGGTCTTGAAATTTTTAGATTAAAATTAAAGTCAGGTGGTTTAATCTTCTCTTGGCTGACATGGCTTTCATAAAAGTGCCTGATAGTCTGCACTGGGGACCTGTGTGCTCCTCCTCCTTGAGCAGTACACCTACCCTTGTCCAACATCATGCACTGAGGACATAGAAATGACTGGTTATAGTTGATCCATTTCCTTTCTTTCCAACTCTCTGAGAATTGATTTGATTATTTGGGTAGGTGTGGGAGCATGTTTGAGAAAGGGACAGATCCAGGGGAACCCACTGTGAGATGGCCAAGCTGGGGAGAGTTTTGCAATGAGTTGTAACAGGAGGCTCACTCTTGCCACGATCTGTGACCTGCGCTCAAGCCCTGGGAAAGTGGATTCTCTGGTATTCCTTAACCTTCCCTCCCTGGTTAACTGTCTACCTGGTGCAGAGCACGGCAGTCATGGGAGAGCCTGGGACATCCCCTGCCTGAGGAAGAGACGAGGTCTGCATTTTCCCTGCAGCTGTTCGGCTGGTTCAGTCTGTTGAATGAGTAACTGCACAGGTGCGTCTGATTGTGATCCACTGGTAGGATTTAGGATTGTAAACCAGCCAGCTACTATCACAGATCCCCATGTGATAATCTTCACAGTTGTCTCATATTTACAGTAGGTCCTGGAGCCATAACATGTCCACGTGCCACACGAGGCTATCTTTTCCTGTTCTATCAAAGGTGATATGCATTAATTATTCCAGCAAACATACGAGGTGTAGCGCTGCCAAGAAGTGGGAGCCTAATTGCTGTGTTCTTTTAAGAAAGAATGCATTTGTAAAAATAAAATCATGTCCATTCAAGTCAAATTACAATCAATTATCATTGCCCTCAAGCCAAGATCTATTAGCTGTGAATCTTGATTTAACTCAGTTACTGAAACACACTGGAAATGGCTGTCATTTCTAAAAAAAATAAAATTATTATTACCTTTTTTTCTTTAGTAGTCAAAAGGATTTTGAAACAAGCTTGATGTGGGCAATTTTATTCTTTCCATCTGTAGCTTTTCAAGGTTAATAGCACTTCTTTTATTTTGGAACAATAGCTACCTGGTAGTCTCGGGTCACCGGGCTGTCTTCAGAGCGTCTTTGCATTCAGTTGCACATCCAATTAACTTGTCTAGCTAACATATATTTTTGCGCTTTTTTTTCTCCCCTGGTGCCATCAAAGTACTAATTAGTACAAAGACAAATACATACCAAACTATCACACATACTTTCTTGAACCCCATGGGCTAAGGGTAGCTCCATGACATTCTGCAAGAAGGTGGCAACATTTTCGTGCTTACTAGCTCACTTCAGTTGTAAACAGACCCCAAAGCACACAGTGTTTCCCTTTATAGCAGCTCAATTTAATGCAAGGAACCACTGGAATAAGCTAGCTTTTTGATCCATAAAGCAGAGCTGTAATTTACGTTTTGTCCTGTTTTTTCTTCTTATCACCAGTGCTGTCAGAAGTCTCTTGATTCATTATCTGGCAATGGAAACACTGAAACACTGAGACAGCAGCATGGGTAAATGCAGAAGATGCAACATTACTGACCTGCTATTCCAGGACACTGTGGGTGTCCCGGGAGATTACAGTGCTGGAGGGAAATGCAGTCTTGCTGATGGGTAGCTTTAGGTCCACGGCAGCTTCTGAACAGGCCCCAGCATGATTTAACAGGGAGTCAGTGAAGAGAGCAGAGCACAGGGAACAGGTTTTGTGGGAAAGCGAGCAGATACAACCTTATAGCAACCTGGATTTTCAAACAACCTTAAACTGCCCCACGCAAGTAGGTCTCTGCTAGTGCCTGTGACCCTGTACGTACTATCACAGCTTGAAGGAGATACGGAACTGCAAAGTTGCCTCTAAACCCTTCCACCCTGCATTCAGAGCCAGAATCCTGAAATGTCCCCTATGCCAAATGCTGGAAATGACAGAGCAACGATGAGACCCAGGGTCAAAGCCTGTGGCCAAGCCAGCAGTGTGACATGGCCATGTACTGGAAATCCAGTGGGAGCAGAGACCTGTGTCAGCTGCTTACCCATAATGTCAGTGCTAACACCCAGTTTGCTACAGTGCAAATTTAAAACCAAAACTCAAAACGCAGACTTTTTGAGAGGATAAGTGACAAAAAAGGTTTCACAGTAGCTTGTCTGTTTTGCCAGCCCCCTCAATGGTTCACCAGCATCCCCCAGCTCTTTGCAAGAGACCGCTGGGTATCCCCGCAGCCCTGCCTGCACACCGGCAGGAGCTGAGCGCCAGGAGGGTGCCCAGTGCCCCAGAGAGCCAGTACAGACCCCAGGCAGACCTGGAGCGCCCGGCTCAGCCCTGCGGTCAGCCTGCAACGCTGCAGTACGGTCAAACACAAGGAATCGTTTCAAGACGAGGCTGAGAAAAGGATGATGTAGAAATTTTGCCCAGTCTCGTTACTGGAAACCTATTTGACGTAGTGAACAAACATGGAAACTTTTCCAGGAATTGTGTTTCTTTATTTAAATAAAAATTAGTGCCAGTAGAAACAATAAACTTTAAATACATGAGACAATTATATACAACTCGATGTTAGGAATTATATACATCAGGTTTTTACAGATGCAAATACATTTATACCAAAAGTAAAAGGAGAAAGCAATGGAAAATGTGACAACTCGTGCATGTCTGTCTCATTTGGAAAGTTTCAGGATTCAAGTGATTCCAGGCAAAGTGCCAAACTTAATTTGGCTTCTTTCAAACTTAAAACACCCCCTTTTTGGAGTTAATCTACCAAAAAGCTTTATACGGTCTGATCCAAAGGTCACTGAAGTCGATGGAAAAACTCCCACTGCCTTCAGTCCGAAGGAATCAGGCCCCTTCTGAGCACAACGCAGCCTTTGTTCTGCTGTGTTCGGAGAGAGACAGCGATACCTCTGCAGGCTGCATCACATTAACCCTGCGAACCTAAAGCCAAGCTCTCCCTTCTAAATGGCAGAAGCACACCAGACTCTTGCCTCAGTTCATTCCTGCTGTTCAGCGTTTATATTTTTCAAGCTGTCTCTCAAGCTCTAATGCCAGTGGATAAATCACAGAGCTATTTTAGCGCAGGAAATATGTGGCGACATTTTGCAAATATTTTGCCGTGCAATGCTTTAGGTTCAGGCTCTTCAGCCCTCATGCTTCAGAACTAATCCAAACATTGTAATAAGTTATTATGAAATATAAGTTATGATTGAGAAAAATCATACATTGCTACAGTATTAACACTACTTCTTTTAACAGTGCAATAATTTAGTAACTAATTTTATAAGCATTTGAAAAAATCACAGTACCATTAAGTTGGGGGGGGAGGGATTTTGTGGTGGTTTTAAAAAATAGTTACTAATGACTTTACAGAAATGCATGTGTCACATGCGAGCTGAGTAAAAAAAAAAAGATGCAATGAAATATTTATCTACACTGGCTTAAATAGAGCAGAAAGTCTAGATTCTTTAATGATGTAAATGGGTACAGTTGTACTGACCTCAAATGGAGAATTTAACTCCACAGAGGAGCACAAAATCTTGTGCATGTCCCCTGAAGTCCGGAGAAGACTCAGCTGATGACTTCAGCGGGGCCAGGATTTCACCCGTGCTAGGTTAAATTCTATTCTGAATTCCACCTATTTTTCAAGGGGGTGTAACAGAGCAGCATTTGTTCAAGCCTTTCCATGTCTTACACCTTGTAACAAAGACCTTTTAACGTCATCTTTAATTTATAGATCTTCACCTTTAGTAATCAAATGTGCATACCTTTAAAAAAACATAAAAGCAAAACAGAAAACCACTTTTCCTACTAGTAACTCAGTCAAAGGCTGGATTGCAGCAGAAGGTGGTGAACCTGACCCAGCCAGTACAGGTACAACTTAAGCAAAGATAGACATAGTGGCATGGATCTGAAACTGGGGTTTACAAACCTCCTAGAAATTCGGTGCCTTTTTTTACTTTGAATATCTTTCTGTGTCTATGGTCATTGTCCAGCCATGCTGCAATTTCCCTTCAACTACAGCATCGACAAATTTTCAGCTTTTGAGGCCTCGTTGAGCAAATCTGCTGTTGGCTGTGGTTTGTTGTAGGAAAACCACAGTAAAAGTACTTCTAGTTTATCACAGTTTTGTGTGAATGAGCATTACCCACCGTCTTTTAACAACCAAGAACTTTCATTAGGGTAACTTCCCTAAACATTTCCCAGATATTTGCAGAAATCTGAAATATGCAGAGACATGCCAGAAATAGCTACCTCATCAGAAAATATATACATTTTCTCCTTGTTCTTAGCTCTTTTGGTAAGAAATAACAATGGAAAAATTAAAACTAAGCATCCCAATTATGTGCAAATTACACTTTGGAGTTGGGTACGACTGCTTCCTTGTCCTGCCAGCTCTCAGGAACACCTCGGGCCCGGGGACACAGATACCTGTTCAGAGTTCATTGGAGAGCAGGAAAGCAGAACCACAAGTTCTTAGTGGGAGGTCCACTCACACTCTGGCAGCTGACCAAGGGAGCCCTGCAAGTGCTAGGAGTTCCTGTGGATGTTTTCTGCAGATCCCTCGCTGCTCTCGTTGAGGAGCGTCTCTGACACTTCCCCCAGTTCAGCATCCAGCACTTCCTCCTGGATGGTGAAGTGCACATCTGGGGAGGAGGATTCGGAGCTCACACTGCTGCCTTCCATTGAGCAGATGGCACAGGACAGGGACGGCACCATGCTCTCCTGCAGCATGTTCAGCATCATGGGTATCTGGACAGATTTCAGCCCCGATATGGTTGGTAGAGGCTTCACAGCTTCCCCCCATTCTCTCTCCTCATCTTTGTAAAGCTGAAGCAAATTGGACTTCTTCTCTTTTCTTTTGGATTTCATGTAGCCAAGCATTATCCCTATCAGGAAGATCCCGTAGAAAGACATAACGATCAGAATGTAAAAATACTCGTTGCTGCTGTTCTTCTCCGTGTTGCGGGATTCAGCATTAAGCATGGCTTGGGTCATGTTTGCATGGTCCATCTTCAGCATGGAAAGTGTTTTACCCCAGCTAAAGCCTGGAGGAGAATGTGTATGTATACGTAAGATCAAACTTCAGATCAAAGATGTAAAAGAAATATTTGAAAAAAAGATACTCCTAAACTATTCCTTGCTACTTATAATCTTAAGCTTGCAAAACACACACCTGATTGAAGCTTGCAGTGTATCGTACCTCTGCATTAATACTGTAAGTGAATGAACTGTTATTCAGACACAGAAAATATCAGAGGAAAGAAAACAGGTAACGTTAAATCGTGTGGAGTTCTATGCTGAATTATAAAACCCTCAATCCGTGTGATTAAAGAAAGAAAACTACATAGAAACACTCTGCTAGGCACTTAAACACAGTTTTGTGCTACTAGACCATGTTTCCATGGAGGGAGGAAAGTTAGAAGTAGTATTTTATGAAATGATGCAGGAAAAAATTTAAAAAGCAACTTACGTTGGTATGCAAATAATTCCTCCTTTTGCAAAGCTCAGCAGACCTTTCCTCCACCAAATGCCGAGTGTTCTGAAAACTTTCCTCTGCTGCAGTTGGAATAAATAGCTCTCAAGAAATGTTTCATCACGTGTTTTAGGGCACAGTTTATAATAGTTTTGTGTTGGAGTCAACAGATGAACTTGAAGGATTGCAGTTCAACCCACTGAACTCTTAACAGCTGTGAAAAGAAAAAGAGTTGGGAATTCAGATTTTACTCTTTCCTAACCAGTTCAGCACTGGCCCTTTCAGCTTCTGAAACTGTTCTTTTCACTGCCTTCCCAACTGCTATTGACCTGTTACCCTGAGAGCTGCTATGCAGAACGGAAAACCTGCAAACCATTATTCTGTGTTTCTCATACAATATGGAAAAAATATACATGTGAATTTTATAGTAGACACTATGAAGTTATTTACATGCCTTCTGTACATAGTTTTTCCATGAAGAGATGGAGGAGGAAACAGGTTATTTTCTTTGCCTGGGACGAGTGACAAAGCTTTAGAAAACGCATGCAAAACAAAGCGGTGACTTTCAGCTCATGCTGCAGCTTCTCCTTGCCACAAGGCCTGGGGCTGTGGAGAACTGGGCCCTGGGTACCAAGTGAGTTTTGTGTGGAGGGGTGCTGGTGCCACTTAACTTCGGCCATCAAAGCAGCAACCACAGGATTTTGGTTCCCCACATAGTCAGTGGAAGGGTGCAGACTTCCCCAGGGAGCAACTCGGATCTCCTGAAGTCAGCAGCCCCCTTCTCCCACTATTCGTAGAAGCAGCTGAGAGTTGTGTTGTCTGCAGGCTGTTTATGCATAAATAGACCAGGACCACTGAGTTGACGCAGATTTTATATGAAGGGTCATTAACAACTTCTGGGCAGTGGGTACTCTCTGAGCAACTGCTGGGGGCTGTTGCTGCTGGCTGCTGGGCTGAGCAGGATGCCTCCCAGACCACTGGGGAGGGCAGTGTCAGGATGCAGGCTGGGTCACGGGGCTCGGAGAGTTCCCAGTCAGCAGCTCAGTGGTACAGGAGGCTCTGAGGCCCCTTTTCAACACGTAAGCAACAGTACAGGCCATGGGAAGAAGGAGGCCCAGTGTGCACCTCGGGGATTTCACTTCCTTATCCTCTCCATCCCTGTTCTTCACACACAAAGCCCAATTAGTCAGGCCCCACATACGTGATGTGAATGTCACCCCTTCTGCAAAGCTTCAAGGATGTTTATGTAACAGGACACTCCACTTCCAGAAAGTAGATGACTGGTGCTGGAGTTTCCCAATGGTAGGTCCGGGGTTTTCCCCCCCCGCTCCGCAGTCACTTGTGGATTCTTTGCACAGACAGCAAATTCTTTTCCAAACTCTGCCCTCACAATCCCTCTGAGGTAAAGGCAGATAGGATTAACCTCTCTTCACATGTAGGAAAAAGCAAGAGAAGAGTTAAGCAACTTTAAATGAAGAATTCAAGGAAGGACAGAATTGTATCTGTGTTTGGAACCAGTGTTTTCCATCATTGCTCTGAATGACTACACAGAGAAAAGAAAAAAATTTACATTAGCCAGATTCCCTTTTCTGCCCCTTAAAACAGAGGATCCACCCTTTAGGACGTTCATTTTATCTCCTTGTGCATTCCCATGTGATAGCTCAGGAGCTGTTGATGTTGGACTAATGTCTACTGGGATTTCATCTGACAAAATCTGTCTGCAGCACCAGCTTGCCAAGTCTGGATTCTTCTTCCCGGTTCCCAACAAATTACTGAGCAGGCAGCAAGAGCATATTAACTGGTAGTCTAAAGCATAACCCGGAGCAAGTCTCTGGATTTTCTAGCTAACTTTGAGGAGTTTTTATTTCACATCTTTTTCAGGTCCATGTGATACTTGCTCCCCTATTCAGCTCCAGAAATTTGGAATTTGAAAAATTGAAGACAATGTGTCAGGTTTTAACAAAATCCTTTTATGCAGGACTTTCACGGAATGGTTGGGCCAATTCCATTTGGCTCAGTACAAGGAGAAATCCCTTCTCTGTGCCCATGACACCCAATGGAACCAGCCCTGAAGCTGTTTGATCCCGGAAACAAGACCACCTAAAGCCTGTCCTGCTGCCTCCTGTCATCAGCGTTACATACAGGTCATCACTCGCCTCAACGGGAAGAGCACTTTCAGACACCCGGAGGCACCAACACCCTGTAGCTTCCACCAGTGAGCCAGCAGAGCAGAGGCAGACCATCTCTTCTGCCAGTGCCCGCAGGTGCAAAAAGGGTCTCTCATTTGCTCCAAAGCCTCTTATACTTCATGTAGGTGAAGCTCTGTACAAAGTTACGAAGACAAACTGCAGCACCCAACAGGAGCACAGGAAGACCGGCCAGGTACATCCATATGCAGTCACGCGAAGTTCAACTGAAAGATAACTGAATTGTATGATTATGCACAGTTATTGCCGAAAACTCTTTGCAACTATGTTTACTTTGGTTAGCTGATGACAACAACTCTTCTCCATCTGTTAGCCCATTATTTCTGAAAAACGGTTTAATTTTAAAAAGGCCTGGAAGGAATCCTTCAGCCTTCTATAGACATGAAGAGGAGGGATAGGAAGACACTGGGGAATAACCACCTGAAAAACATATGCCACTTCCTTACTGGTGCCATAAGTCAGCTTTCTCAATCTGTACCCTGTAGAAATTGTATTTCTGTCTAAAAACAAGACCTAGAAAATTGAAAATTGGAGCCTTTTAGTTTAGCCTTTCAAAATTACTTTTGATGCAAATTATATTGTAAAACTGTTGATCATGGCTTGTTTTATTTGAAGTAATCTGGTTTTTGCAGTTAAATTTACTAGCTATTTCTTTTTTGAGGTTTCTTTCTTCCTTTCAGATCAGTTTTTTTCCCCCAAACTTCACAGAATTTCCCCTGAAATTTCACTTACAGATCTCTTAGGCTTTCAGCAATTGCCTCTCACATTTTCCTGTTCACCTTCTTTGCACCGGCCCCAGTCTAGGCTATAACATTGGCTGGGTAGATGAGGGGAGAGTCATGGATGTTGTCTACCTAGACTTTAGCAAGGCTTTCGACACGGTCTCCCATAACATCCTCCTAGGGAAGGTCAGGAAGTATGGGCTGGATGAGTGGTCGGTGAGGTGGACTGAGAACTGGCTGAATGGCAGAACTCAGAGGGTTGTCATCAGCGGCAGAGTCTAGTTGGAGATCTGTAACTAGTGGTGTCCCCCAGGGGTCAGTACTGGGCCCAATCTTGTTTAACTTCTTCATCAATGACCTGGATGAAGAGTTAGAGTGTACCCTCAGCAAGTTTGCTGATGACACCAAACTGGGAGGTGTGGTAGATACACCAGAAGGCTGT
>Ga0065711_1033730_pt1 | contig 24925 bp, 12 predicted proteins | sample Hoacrofraction12_FD_59098 | JGI IMG/M metagenome (GOLD analysis project Ga0065711, IMG submission 59098) | Hoatzin crop microbial communities from Cojedes, Venezuela - Epithelial fraction 12 v2 (version 2) | ecosystem: Host-associated > Birds > Digestive system > Esophagus > Crop | place...
CCCCCCCCCAGTTTTTTAATTTAATGATCTTCAGATATACTTTACTCTGTCGTCGAAATCATGCAGTCACTTGACTTGTTAAAGCTGCAGTGTATGTACATTTTTCAAATAAACCCCAGGGCTGATGTTAGAAAATCAAAATCATTCAAGCGTAGGCTGCCTGGTACTTTGGGCAGGAATCCTTGTGGTTTAGTCAATAAACAGAATCTAAATGAAAGACACCACAGTAACTAGACAGTAATGTTTTGAACAGTTCTTAACCCAAAAAAGAAGAGAGATAGAGAAACAAGAGGCTGACCAAGTCGCCAGATACTATGCTACCAAGTCCACAAAGATCACCCTACTGCATACAGCATCTGCATTTGAGCACACGGTCACTTGTTTATAAAAGAGAAAGCATTTTTATTTAGGACTAATTTTTATGGTTCTTCTGTTAGTTCTGGGTTTGGTTTCTTGGGGTCTCCCCCCCCTTTTTTCCCACAGAGAGTCTATTTACCCCGCGTAAATATCTGCTAAATAACAAATACAGGATCTCTTTGCCTTTCTGAATCCTAATGCCAGATTTTACTGTCTAATTCACAAGTATCATGTTGTACAATATTGTGAACACTCCTAGGGAAAGAGTCATTACAACCTACCAAAACTGAATAGGTTTGTACTCACTGGTACGACTGATGGCCCTTCACAGCTAGCTTTCAATTCATTCTGCTGCTGCTTTTAAAAAGAAGCTCCTGCAGCAGAAGCACATCTCATCCCTGTGACTCTGCAAGTAAATGCTGCAGGTTGTTTAACCTGGCAAAATCACAGTAGCCTGTCAAATTATAACAGGAGCAATATCTCCCCCAAACAAGTCTGATCATGGTTAATTACAATGCAGACCAGAGAGCAGCCACTATTATTCATTATTACAGGAAGCACCTTATTTAAATTTTATGGAAATTTGCACTGGCACTCCAGTATGCCTGGGGAAAAAAAAGGAAAAGAACTCCACTCACACAAGGAAGGACCTCAAACATCTGAAACATCACAAGATACTACATATAAATTGGGAGTGAAATGTTGCCTCAGTATTTACATCAAGACATCGCAAGGGTGGCATTTACTGAGTCCAACTGGCATGCAAAATTGTTTTAATGTAAATCTTTTCAGTTTATCATAGTACTTGAAAACACCAGCAAAATACAATGAAGTGTATTGTAGCTCAAAAAGGAAAAAAGTCAAAGGTAGCCCTATAAAGAGATAGGGAGACAGACAAGACAGACGGACAGATAGATACATGTATCTATGTGTCTGCACACAAATATGTACACATAAGGCTCTGTGTGCAGTGTTGCACAAGTTGCACCCGTCCTTTACATTAAGGCCAACAGCTCTCCTCGATATGCTCCACAGTGCACAAAAGTTTCAGGTTCCAAACACACAGGCAGGGAGAAAGGAGGGGCAGACAGGTGGGGCTGCTTCAGGGTAGTCCATCAGTAGCAGCCTATCAGGAAGAGCATATCATTAAGTCTCACTGGCATAAGCAAGTATCGCAGGGCACCAGGGAAGAAAATGCTTCCACACATATGGGTGTGGGTAGGGAAAGACACTGTTTACTGCACTCTGGGGCACAGTGCTGTTTTTCTTTTTTTGCATCCCATGCTTGCAACTGAAATAATTCTGCTGATTCAGCTTTTGTTCAATTTTCCTCTAACAATTAGCTATATATCAGATTCTGGCTTTACCCATCCCATTTATGCTTCGAGCTATCTCACTCTCACTACACTTGCGAGTGTAGGTTTCAGAGCGTGAATTTGCATGAATCACTATTCTTGGTCATAAGGGCAGCTTCAGAAAAAGGTTTAACTTTGCTCTAATGCTTCAAGATCACAAAAGCTCACACAAGATGCCCCCAGAGACGAGTTAGCTCAGAAAGTGATTTCCAAAAACATCGAAAAAGGTGATTTCACCTCAGATCATTCCACAGATGCAGTTTACAGCACAGCCCAATAAACAGTTGTGACAGTAGCAACAGAAAGGTGGGATGAGTGAGCAAGGGTGTTAAACCATACAGGAGCTAAGATGGAGAAAGGGTGTCTTTGCTATCAGAGAAACCGAATTCTGAAAAAGTCAGAGCAAAAGGGAATAAAGCATTAGAAATAATACAGCAGGCCAAAAAGTTCTGCATCAGGACTATAAGGACCTACAAATGGTCTAAACATTTTCAACTGCTAGATCCCCCTAACTAGCAGTCAGTAACGTCACTTCAAACAGTAAGAGATAAGTAACAGTGACAATATTTGGCACTTCAAAAAAGCTTTCGATCTTCAAGACACTGACTAAACATTAACAAACTCCTGATTTACCAGGTATGTACTGAAAAGATGGCAGGGTTACTATGGAAGCTGGAAGTGAACTTTAATGATTGTTGCAAGCTTGCCATTCTGCTTGCACTTCAGGATTATGCTTGGGTTTATACATTAATAAAACATTATGTATGCACACACAGACATACTAAGATATACACACACTTCTCACCCTACCCACTGCTCTGTTGTGCAGTATTCTAAGAAGTGAGAAATACCAACCCACTGACCACCATGGTATCATCTCCAAGCTCTCCTTAGCCACCAAGCAAAAAAAATAGGGCCTGGAGTACACTCTCTAAGTATATACACACACACACATATATATATTAATATGGACTGTTTATGGCCTGCCTCAGGTCCCTTATGAACAACCTCTCTCTTGATCACTGCTTGCACAACAGGGAGAGGGCACTCTCCCATCTGCATAGGTTTACCAAATCAGATACATTTCAGTTAGCTATGTTGGATGTCGTGGGATTTTTTTTTGCTTGCTGGCTTGCGTTGGGTTTGGTTTTTTACAAAAATGTCAAATAGAAAAAGAAAAGAGAGGGCTGGACAAAACTATCCTTTAAAATCTGACAATTTCTGGATCAAGGGAAACATTAATATCTTTCAATGCTGGAAGCATCTTGTTACTTTTTGTGGAAACAACTGCAGTTTCCAGCAGGTACAGACCAAACACACAATGTTCACTAGGCAACATCAACACACATGCAGAGAAAATAAGGTTCGGGCCCACTGCTCTCCTTTCTAACCCAGTCAGCACTACCAGCTCTAATTCTGCTCAAGAGAATCTTCCACTCAAGAGAATCTTCCAAACATCCCCTCCAAATCCTCTCTATTGAATGAAACAGTGAAACATACAGATTCTCTCAAAATTCAAATTATGTGCATCTGAAATCTGTACTTTCCTGACTATCATCTTCAGTCATCTTTTAAAATTATTGTTGGAGTTCTCTACACTGCAGGTTGCCATGCAGTCATAGTAGAGCTAAGGTGCAGATGAACTCGGGCAAGGAAAACATCTTGAATGACTCTGGAGTGGTGAGTTCTGCCTTCCAATGGCAGAGTAAGTTACCTTGTTTTGCTCTTGAGAAAAGCAGCCCACACAGAGCTTTGTGAACTTGCAGCTGGGCTGCTTTTGGCATGCAAAACTAATTTGGATGACTCCACTACAAGGCACACTACTACACAGACAAACTGAAACACCTTGCATTATTCAAACTGCTTTAAAATAAAAAAATGCCAGCGACCAAGAACTCCTGGCTGCTAAAAGAAAACTGAAGGCTGTCTCCAGTTTTCTATGGTTGACCTGTCCTAACTCTGAGCATAAAGCTACACAGGAAACAATTTATACTCAGAAAGCCAGTGTGTTGCATGCTTTTTCACCTCACAAAATCAATGTCATGTGGACCTGTTTCTTCACTGTACGCTCTGGATAAACATTACTGTGCAGGTACACTTTTTCCAGAAAAGCAGTGCCAACCAAAGGATGGTTACTAACTAAACTGTAGCTTGAAAGTCAAGTTAATATTCCTTATCTATAGATCATTTTGTTCATACTCTTTTTTTCTCTCTTAAATGCTTCAGCTTTGTAAGTACATTCCTATTAATGTAGCATGAAACTTGTAGTATAAGCGATTTCTCACCTATTGCCTGGATCATGTCACTCCCCACTTTGATGTGGAAGGTAAAGGAAGCTGATTCAAGTCCAGGCTCTTCATCCTAAACTTCAAGGCTCTGAACAACTCTGCTTCTGGCTACATTTCTGTTCCCCATCATATTCCTTTCATTCTGCTCCCTGAAGCCCATAGCCTTCCTCTTCCTTGTGATTTAGCCAGCTCTTGTCTTCAGACTTTCTTCCACATCCTTTTTCACTCCAGCGCAGTTGCTCTCACTGCATTCCACTTGTCCTTTAAAACAACTAATTTCTTTTGTGAAGCACAAAAACCTTAGGCCATCTAGGGAAAGTCGTCTCCGTCCTACCATTAAATGTCAATCGCAATGCTCAGACAGTCATCCTAGGGCCACTGTGAATGTTTCACGACTGGAGCACTCTGAACATCTGTGTAGGTTATGAGTGTTTACAGGAGGGGCCCATCTAATACTGCCTGTTCACATAGGGGTAAGTATACTACTACCCTTAAGTAAAACACACTTTCAATGTCATCATTAACAGTTTAAAACCTTTTCCTACAAATAAATCTTTCTCTCATTGGCTGCTAATATATATACTTTGTTTTTTGCAAGAATTTAAATAGTTTCAGATGTAAAGGATGCCTTTACAAGATAATCTTTACACTGAGGCATTCTCAAAAACTGGTGAAACAGGATCTTTAGGATGTTCAAGAGATTTAGAATCAAATCTGTGAGCAAGCTATAACAATACCCCACCAGTAGGATTATTGAGCAGAAGTCAACGAGAGAAAAACAGGAGGGTCAGAACAGAATTTTAGTCCCACCTGGAAGGAGAAAGTTGAAATATCACAGATAGACTGGGAAGTCTTTACTCTCGAAAATAAAGTGGGAGAAGACTTCGTTGAGACATTACACCTTAAAAAGGAAAAAAAAAACCCTGAAGGCAAGAAATCCTTTTTTTCTCACTGCCATTGTTTGTCAGGCATCAACTGTGCAAGACACCTATTGTGTCCTGAGAACTTCAAAGTCTGGAAGACAAATACCAGAAGACAATTTACACTGTGAAACTGAAGGGAGAATTTCTTCAGGCAACTTCCTTCTCACTCCTATGTAATGATATATTTTTTTTGGAGCTTGTAGGACTAGAAAAATGAGTGTGTCTTTAGGAAGGCACCTGAAAAAGGACAGCGTGTCTCAGTAAGATTATTTTATATGGCAGAGACATGGACACTAAGACTACACAGAGATGGCAATGCAGGAAGGACCTAAAGGCATTCCAGAGCTATCACAACAAAATGAAAAGCAGAAATGCAAGTTGATAAGAAGGCTAAACCATAGCACTAGGTCCTATCTGAATGTTTATGTTTTTCCAATGTAAACCATTAGTTTACATTGAACCCTTAACCTCAAATGGACTAAAAAGCAGTAGTGACCTGATACACAGCTGCAATATTCCAGCATTACAAGTCAACCTCCTCTGTGATGGACTGCAGGTTATACGGCACAAACTATGAGTGGTAAAACACCTGGACTCTCCAGCATTTATTCCACTTCACAACTCTCAGAAAAATCCATAAAATCCAAGAATGTATCCAAAGAATAGAGAGTCACAGTGTTTGAAGCATTATGTGGCATCTCACCACCAAGTGCATTCTGGCAAACATAACTGACCTCTTCAATCTAGCACAAACTTTCCAGAAAACTACTGCACAGGAAGAATTCTGTGTTTGAAATTAAGCATTCATAGGACTTAAAATTTCCTTGCAGAATATAAAAAAATCTATCTTTTCTAATACTTCAGAACAGATCTATTAGAACTATTATTAACCGTAAAAACTGAAGTTAGGGAATTTTTTTTTCTAAATAAGCTATGTACTTTTATACAAGGTTGCTATTTTACTTATCTAATCAACTACCACAACCTCAAAGTCAGAAATTATGTTCTCTTCATACCATTGTGTTTTTTAGTATAACCCCTAGCTCCTGTACTCCGGCATCCCACGGTCACTTCAGTCTGTGACATGACACAGGTTTATTCCTGTGCCTCAAAGCTCAGGTTATCTTAGTTACTGTAATGCACACTTTTACAGCCACTGTCTAGCTCTGCACACTCTGGAGTACAACACACCAAAACACTGCAGCTAAGAGCAGTCACTTTCTCCGGGAAGCAGACTAATATTGTATCTTTGTTCTCAGTTTTCAACTTAGACCCATATCTAATTCAAAATTACCATCCTGGTTTTCAGATTTCTGCATGGAGGCAGAAGGAGTTAATGAAGTACCTACACATCTGAATTTCCAGTGGATCTGAATGCACGCCAGTGATTCATTTTGACAATGTATTTTAACACCCTGCAGCTACCAAATAAGATGGTCTCAGTCCTCACTTCTCTTATCGGACCTTTTTCTTTCCACTTGTGCTGTTCCATGTACATGGGACTTTCTCCATTACCTTTTTTCAAGCCATTAAGTCATCTTTCTTGAGCTCTCACCTTTTACTTTCCTAGTCAGTGTGGCCAGCTCAACCCCAGTGACTTTTCATTTTCCATTACTGCATCTTTCTGTTCTTCCTTAACTAAAGTACCCTACATAAACTGGCTCACATCTCTGCATTTAGATTCCAGTTTTTCTTTCTCCTCTGCTTCAAGGATTTTCACGCTGTTCAAAAGCATGGACAACATCTCATGAGACAAAATGCTGTGTGGACCACTTCTCCTACCATTTATGGTCATGCAGAGCACCTACTCTCACACCTGCTGTTACTTACCATCTCACAGTGATTTTATACATGGAAAAGTACCAGCAGGAAAATGCTCATGCAATTCAGCAGCAGAAAGCAAAGAAAGCCAGCACCATACAACTAGTCAGCTCTCCATCAGACATCAGCAACTGCTTCATAGACCATAAAAAATGAATGAGATTGTGAGCTGTTCTTCATCCCAACGCATCATCTTGCTTTTCTACTCATGATCATCACCGTAACAGTTCAAAACAATACACATACTAATATAGCACAAAGTAATTTCTGGAGCTGTTCTGCACCTTAGCTCTCCAGAGCCCCTGGACTCCCTCCACTCCTAATTATTAGATGTAATGATCCATGATACTAAGGTTCAAAGTAGACCTGAATTTTCCAAAATGGCCCTTGGCATCTGCGGAACTCCAGAGTAGCAGATGGTAAGTTTTGCATCAGTGTTAGGTATATGAAAAGTTGAGGAATTTAGTGATTTTAAACTATAAAAATTAACAGCAGAATCAGCATCATATTTCAAGCACTAGGGAAGGCAAGAAGGTGGAGACAGTACTCTGAATGTTAGCAAATAGATACCTGTACACAGAAACTCTCAGAACACACTTCAAGTCACACAAAAACATGTCAGAGAAAGTTTATCTCCCAGGAATTAAAAACTACTCTCTGAGAAGTTTAATACAGATCTACAGTACAATCTGTTTTGTCATCTATATTCCCAAGTGGCAAAATTATTAAAACCAGGTTGAGAACAAGTATAATTAGCCAAGCATTTAGTGTCTTTCACTTCATGAATTCTAATATTATCCAGGTTTGTGAACCTTGTTTGACTGATGGGAGAATAAATGGAATTAAACCCTGTTATTACTCCTGTTATTACTTTTATTTAAAATACAATTTGTACTTCACTTGTTTTTTTTTTCCTTTTCTTTTTTTATTCGTGTGCTATGGTGTAGATGGCAAGCAGTGTATGAGGATTCAAACACTCTGGACTCTGTATGTCATGCAAATTCATAGTCTAAGATTGTTTGATACTGTGCTGACTGCTACTAAAAATTTTGAAATAATGTTCAAGCTTTAATGATTGGATGACATGTGTCTGATACAAAGCTAAATTTCTTTCTGTCAAAAATGCAGAAATGATTGAAAAAGGTCTTTAAAGTGTCCCTCTCTGATCCCTGGGGGACAGCAGTGCTGAGAGCACAGCTACTGTGCAGTATCTCTCTCAAAGGAATAACAACTGTGTGAAGGAGCTATTTACAACTTGCTTTGTGTATCATCAGCAGAAACAAAAGACAGAACAAGAAGCATAAAGGCTTTTCCCCATCTATCCCTCCTGACCTTTATCCTTCCCACCCACCCAGGAAATAAGGGGAGGGGGACGCAGAGGGCACAAGCTTTTATGTCAATAGGGGGTTCTGAGGTTATCATTGTTCTGAGCTACAGGAAAAATACCTGCCCAGTCCTTCACTCCTCCTCTCCCCACACAGATATGGACATATATGTACACACTGCCTTTCCATACCAGGTCTGTCCAGGGGCAATAAAGACCTGACCATGGAATAAATTAGGAGCGATGCTCTTCTGAACAGGAGCTGAAAAGACAGGCCAAAGGCAGAAAAGCAGTGACAAGAGGTAAAAGTGAAAGGCACTTCAATGACTGGTGCAGATAATGGAAAACGCCAGGAGCCAGATGCCTCTTCTAAATAACAATGAGACTCAGAGCACCTTTTCAGGCCAATGCCAGTGACCACCAAGGAAAAGTCAAGAGTAAGGAATTTGAACAGGTCACAGGGAAAATCTGCAACAGGCAGAGTACTAGGCAGAAGACATGCCACCACTGTGGGAATGTCACTGTCACTGTGGAAATTTTTCCGTAGTTCCAAAGGGGCTTGAGGGCTGCCAGAAAGCACCCTGAGACTTCTGGGGAAGCACCAGCATGTTCTGCAGTCCCACAGATGGCCCCAGGAGTCTGGATACCAACAATGAACTGAAAGTTCAGGAAAAGGGGGGATGATAGTCTTCATTTCAATTCTTTTCCTTGTTTTGCACAGGCAATTTCTGTCCTTTTCCTCTAAAAATTCCTTTCCTCTAACAATTTTTATGCCTTTAAGCATGTTAGACCACAGGCTGATGCTTTTGCTTTTCCCCCCCTCATTGGGAGCTTCTGCTGTGGCCCACTGGCACCAACAGAACCCTTGTCATGACAGAGAGGCACGCTTTCAGAAACATGGAGCAAATGCAAGGATGAATCAGCAGATGGTCCCCACCCTCACGTAACTAGAACAAAAAGATACAAGAAGAGGATTTCTGAAGCAGAAGGCAAAGTTTTCAGCACTTGCTTCAGTTCTGACATTTAAGATGTTGCAGTGTGGGAAGGCACCTGTGCAGATCAAGGAACTCAGGTACAATTACCTGTGGGGCTTAAGGACTTTGGCAGAAACACCATTTCAGCCAGTAGCATGATGACACTTTGCATATCCAAACATTAACTACCAAGAAGGAGAGATTTTGAATACAGCATACAATGTTTTCATCACTAACATAAAATTTCAACAGGAGATGCAGCCTGGAAGAAAAGAAAAATCACAAGAAACAAAGCATCGAGGCAAAAACCAAATCTCTGATCCAAGAGGTTCTGTTGTAAGAAATGCACCATTGAACACCATATTTATCAGCTGGTTTCACATTTGCAACTATCCTACATGTTGCTCTCATAAACAATGTTACAAACATGTTTTCTCACCACCAACTTAAAGCACATTTTTAAGAAAATTCAATAGATGATTACCTGGCTTCCTTCCTAGTGCAGCTTTCTAAGAAATGGGCAGTGTATCAGTAAAATCCTATTATTAAATTAACAAGTTATTTGGGACAGAATATAATAATGTAGTCTTTGGAGCGAGATCAATGAATCAAAGTGGTTTTCTTTGTAGGTGAGGCATGAATTTGGTTGTGGAGAATTCAGGAGGAAAAGAGAGTGAACATGATTTGCTTCATGAGAAATAAGAACACTGCCAATATACACCTCTGTTACTGAGTACAGTCATTAATTTAAAACCTCTTCCCTCTCTGTTATACAAATTTTTCAAAGCCTCAAAAGAGACTTATTTTACTTCTGCTTTGCAATTAAATTGTGTCTAAAATCTTCATCATGTTTTTGGTCAAAGATGGATCGTACTTCCAGCAAGAGGCTGAGGAGATGATACACTACTGAATGAAACAGAAATGCACATCCAGCGGCTCTCTTCACATTAGATACAAGACTGGATTTGTCTCCCCCCCCTATCTTTCTGCCATTCTGAGGTCTATACATGAGCCCTGTCAATTCAAATTGGTGAAGGCTGATGAAGCGTTTCCAAAGAAAAGTATCGGAACTTAAAAGAGGCTAGTAATTTACACTTGTGGTAGTATGATGTGGTGGCTCCCAGGTCTGTACCAGTCAGTCCACATCAGTCTGTGGCAAGCACTAGTTGTTTGGCAGTAGAGAGGAAGACTAGTCAAATAAATAAACTAAATATTAATACCCTAAGTCTTTTAACATGGTATTGAGTCACTTAGATAATGCTAAACGTGTAAAAGGGAGGAGTATGCATTACTCTGTGAACCAGCACAACTGCTGGCAAATTTTTCTGTCCTTATCCCTGCCCATCCCACCAGAAATAACACTAATGAAGTGACAGTGTTTATGCAGTGAAAAAATCACCTCACATGCAAGATCAAAACAAGAAATAGATTAATTCTTCCCTAACGTTTTATCATCCTTTTTCAGTTTCCAAGTAAGGAGAAGCCTGTTTGTTAAAGACAGCCTACTACTTGGAGAACCTTGTTTATTTGTTTTAAACATGTTTTTATAGGTCTTTCAATAAAATTGGAGCGGTGGGTGAAGTTAAAAAGTAGTGCCTGGAAGTGGCCTCGATACTTTGTCAGCTGTGGTGCCAATGAAGTTCAGACTTAGTCCACACCTAGAAGACACAGGGTTGTGTTTCTGCCTTGCACCTCTATCCCAGTCTAACAAGTTAGAGGAGCAATCTGCTGAGAACATACTGCCCACATGAACGGGTATCACTAGGTCTGCCTACAGGTCCGCACTGTCCTGTCCTATGTAGTTCTGAAAATCCTTGCTTAGGCTGAGGCTATGCACTTACCTACAGATACATGAAAACAGCTAGAAACAATCCAAAAATAACTAAACCTAATAATTCACTAGCAAAGACTCTACATTCTAAAGCAATTTTGGAAACTACTCTACAAGACAAGGAAAGAAACTTTTCCAAAACTACTACGGGAATTCTACCTTCACAAGACCGAAAATATCTGATCCCTGAAAATAAATTTTTTTATGAAAGAGAAAAGAACAAAAAAAGTGAAAAGAAATTAAAGCATATGTGTTCGTTCCAGATTACATTTTATTTCTGGGCCTTACCACTGTCTGATTTTGCCACTGACTTTTGTGGGCACAGTCAGACGGTAAGTTCTTTCAAGTAATAAAGCAAACAAACTATCAACATTGCTACAAAGTCAACATGAAACAACAAATCACTTAGGTACCTTTCTGTCAAAGTTTTCCTGTAGATACATGTACACATTGTTTCTTCTATTTCTCATTTTCCAGTCTTTACTAATGTAGACTGCATATATTAGCCAAGTAGCTAACTCTAAGCATATGAAACATCACTCCATGCCTAAATGCTTTGCTTATTCATAGCCCAAATATCCAAATAATTTTTTTCAAATTTGGCCTTGAAAGAACTTGTTAATAAGAATTATTTACATAACAAGCTTCAAAGCTATGGGTTGGTTTTTTTTTTGAGCTACCTGCAAAATAAAATGTTGCAGTTCATTAAAACTCTAAAACATCTGGGAATATTTTGACCAAAGTGTAAAAAGAATATACTGAAAACCCACAAAATAAACTCTTATCTTTAACAGAGGTTGAAGAATGAAAATATTAATATGTACAAGTGATAAGAAGGCACTGACTTTCCTTATTTTTATAAGTTCATTAAAGTACTGCCTGCCACGTGAGGCTATGGTATATGAAGACCGGACTTGAAGTCCTATGTAAAGAACTGTACAACTGGTAATAGTCAGTTCTGTATCTTCAAGATTTTTTTCCTTAGATTAACTTTTTCTTGATGTGGTGTACACACTGAGAACACGAGAGAGATACAAATTCATCCTTAAATGATATCTCAAGACCCATTATGAAATAATTCTAAAAATGACATTTTAAAATTTCTTATTACTGCAAATAAAGAATCTTTCTAGAGAAAATATGTCATCACCATTCAAGACCTATCTTTTTTAGGAAGGCTGCATCAAAATATATGAATCCATGTAAAAATCGATCCAGTTATAGTAGTCCAAAACCCTAATTAAAGTAGACATGTTTTAAAAAGTTCTACCCATGTTCACACAGATCTAATTTTGAGTTCAGAATTGAATTATCACAGTTTAAAAAATTGTTGCATATCAGCTTAACCATGGTATCTACATGCATGTGCATTTCTCGCCCACTGTAAACGTGAGATAAAATGTGGAAGATTAAAGTTCTGTGCAAGAGGTTTTTGTTCACACATTTTTACCTCACATTTGTTGTGGTAAGTGGATGGAGCTAATTACCTGAGCTCAGCCGACTGACAAAACCAGATCATATTCTGAGCCATCATTCATTGAATTACTGGTTTAGTTCAATGTAGTTATAGCAAAATTTAAACTGGTTTAAACAAGTCTACATTAGAGCTTATAATCAGATGAGTATATATATGCATGTACCTATAGATGTCTATACAGATGTGTATATAGATGTGTGTATATAGATATATGCATACATATGTGTGTGTATGTATATGTATGCACCACAAAATAACTGCTTTTTTAATTTTTTTTTTGGTGAAGACCCAAATTCTGGAAGCATCAAAGTAAAATACAGTGTTACTTTCTGCTTTATATTTGCAAGCCAAAATATAAAAGCCTGAAGTCAGCGTATTCCAAGGTAACAAAAGACAAAAAAAATTCATGTGAAATGTATTATTTTTAATCTCTTCATCTTTACACCAGCCTCACTACTTTGTGAAATCCAAAACATGCTCAGCAATTAATGCTTAACAGTCTCTGAAATTCCCAGCCATTGTGTAGCACACATTATTCTCTTTTTAACGTAACAGTAAAGCCAAAATGGTTCTCTACCATTGTGCACCTTGAGAAAAGTGACTGCAAATTGTATGCAATGCTAGTTCTGAGTGGGAAAGTCAGAGTTAGTTGTACTGCTGCATCACTATGCGTACAGATAAAATGTATCTTCTTTTTTTAAAATAAAGAACTTTTATTTTGACATCACACTTATAGACAGCAATGTAAAATAAGAACGTCTGTCAAATTACCTTTTTCAGAATTATCTTCTTTTTTTAAAATAAAGAACTTTGTTTTATTTTGACATCAGACTTATAGACAGCAATGTAAAATAAGACCTTCTGTCAAATTACCTTTTTTCAGAATTATATGCGAAATCTATTTGACGGGTATTTCCAAAGTTTTTTTTGTCCCAGTCTTTAGAAAAGAGTTGTAATTTACTGCAATTGACTTGGGAAATTATTTTGAACAGTTGCAAAGAGTAACATAAATAAATACTTACATACATTATATGAGCATATGTCACTGGCCACTTATCTTCAATAACTGTCATATTTAAATTTTCATTTGCAGATCATCGTAAGTAAACTCAACAGTTTGTATTCAATATAGTCCAAACCAGCTAATATCTACCCAAAGTGCGTATTGTTTAGAATTTATGGAAAGTGTTAATGAGGTTTTCTGAAATTTGAAGTAATGATTCATTTATAAATCATTCTTCTCCTTTACGGCTGAATGCCTGTTGAGTTTATGACCCTCCATAAGCCTTGTCAATTTAACTGTTTAAAAACACCACCACCAAACCATCATAAATGGGAACTAATCAGATTAACATCTTGTTTATCTGACAAAATTATCTCTTTTTAGGCAAGCAAAAGATGCCCTAACAGTTCTTATGCAATAGGTAACATAGGATATAGTTTATTATAGATTGCTTAGGGATTTATTTTCTTTCTTAGTGTTACATCCTTTAAAGGAAAAATGTCATATATAACTGGATTTCCTTGCAGATGTGCGGACACATGAGAAATTATAGTGTGTGCATCTGCTTTACAATGTAAAAGATTTCAAATAAGTCAAGTATTTCTCTTTGCTGCTAAGGTATACTACACTAATTTTTAACTGCAGAATTCAGAGAAAGTGAATTGTACATATCAGTAAAAAATTATATATGTAAGCATACTTGCACAGGTACAGACAGACTATGTACATACTTGTATAAGATGGAAGAAGTTCCTTTTCTCTTTTTTTATAAAATTTTGTCTTATTTTAAGTACAGCAGGCTTACTTTTTCTATTTTCCCTGCTAACCTGACAGTATTCAGCATTATTAGTTTTATGAACTCTTGCAAATACAAACCCTTGCATGTAATGTTTGATATCACTGATACCATATCATTCAGAAATCAAATATATAATACATGGCCAATGAACCCTTGCAAGAAACCAAACCATCTAGCAGTAAGAATGCTAGTAACTTGAGCAACAATAAACTTAAGTTTATACTTAACCTTTGAAGTGACATGGTTATTGCAAAAGGCTGTTTGAAAGACACTAAATCTTCTCTGTGATCTCTGTGACCATTTCTCACTTGCAAAACCAAAAAGGTGTCACATCACTCTTTAGTATCATCTATTCCGTAAACACAAAAATCTGTGCTTATATTCACACAGCAACATTGTTGCACCCAGACCTAGATGTTTAGATAAAGATAAACACATAAAGATCTAGACCATTTTGTCCCGTGCAGGACCAAATCAGCCTTCACTTACATCCTTGCTGCTTCTTTGACTTCAGTGACTTTACAACAGTGCCTGCATGAAGCATATGAGAGTTGGTTTGTGTGCATCCATGTGTGAACAGCAAATAAATTCCACAACAAACTTGTCCAAACACAGGTGCCTACCTTTTTATAGAAAATAGTCTGATTTTTAGAGACCCAGACTACCCACCAATGGCACTTAGGTCCCAATACATATCCACAGAGATTATTTTCATGCTAATCACCAGCAACATGTACATACAAATAATTATAGTATAACATATACTATAATTTTACACTACAAAGAGCTCTGAATTGAAGACTTCCCAGCAATTTATTAAAAAAATCACTTAAAAATCAGGTATGGCACATGACTTGAATAGCCTGAGATCATATAAAAACACAGAAAAATTAAAAAAATCTAGTATGGCTGAAAAAAAAGTTTCTTCCCAAGGACTGTACCTGCACAGCTGTTGTTCCAAACTCCCTATTCTTGCTCTACTAAAAAATCCTGTTTAAACTTTGCTAGAAGTCATTGCTTACAACTAATGCAAACTGGACGTATAACTTTGTTCCCTTAAAGAAATAAAATCTTGCAACGCACAGCATTGTTACATTTCATTATTTCGTCCTTTTGCAGTCTAAAATTAAATCCCCCTGAGTTATGTCAACCATTAATACAAAGAGATGTTTAAAAAATGCAAAAAGGAATGAGGGAGTAGTAATGGTAACATACAGTACCATGAGCTGCTTTGGCCTCCCAGTCAGTGGTGTACAGTTAACAGATCACTCCTGGCCCTCAGCAGACGGGCAGGGGGGTGGGAGGGTGGTGGTGGTGTGAAAATAACCCTCCACCACCCCCCCCCAAGGGCTCTAGGCTGGGTCGGCGGAGCGGGAGGGGGCCAGGGACAGGGGAAGAGGTCTGGCAGTTTACAGGAGAAGGCAACCCAGCTCCCTCCCGGTGCATTCCTTCCCCTCTATCTCCCAACCTCTTTGCGTGTGTCTTGTCATATTTTCTTCAACTGCTAATTGTCTGGACTGCGAGATTTTAAACAGCCGCAGCTTAGGAAAAGTGAAACCCGTCTAAGCGACTATCGCAGCCCGGCAGCTTTGCGCTGCCGGGTAAAATTTTCCAGGGGAAGTGCTCTTCTGATAGTTCCCGAGTCTCTAAGTCACCCTCCCTCCCCCTTTCCCCACCACACACACTCCCCTTGAGGCTTGAATGCACTTGTGGCAATAAAACATTCATGCGACTTGGAATTTTAACACAATGCCATTTCCCTAGTTTAACCTGAAAGGAATGCACTAGTCACAACAGACTACATCATCCTGCCATTAAGCCCTGCCAAGGAACCGCTTTTTTGGCTGTGCTAGGCCAGCTCTGACGGGAAAGGAGTACACAGACCCACACACAGAGCACAGAGGGGCCACCTCTGCTTCCTCAGCCTTATCCAGCAACACCCTGCTCTTAACCATGACCCCTGGCCTGTTTCAGCGCTGTGACAGCCCTGTGATGCATGTGTCACTTCAGGACTTCTGCAGAGTCACAACACTGAGCAGGCAACTGCAGCTTTTCACTGACTTGCTGCTCTGTCTCAACAGGCACTTGATCATCTGCCAGAGGGTGGTTGGGGTTTTTTTTCCCTTTTTTTTAGTTTTTTTTTCATTTTCCAGCCTTTTTCTTTAAACGTATACACTGTGGTTACTGTTGAATGTTCTCTGTTTAAATCCACAGACCTTTCCTCCAACTATATACCCTCCTCTCATCCAAAGAAAAAAAAAACAAACAAAAAAAAATCCCAAACTCAACGTTTCCAATTGCCTATGGTAATTAGGTTATGATTACTGACAGAACAGTTTGCTTAGGGGACTAGTTACCAAAGCTACCAGCACTTTGGTATTCTAGTGGCATTTTATTTTTTCTGTAATTAAAGAAAAGGGGAAGAAAAGGCAGAAGTATTTCCTTGATGATTTACAAAGAATGCTGATGGGAAAAGGAAAACATTAAGTGTCTCATTTGCCCTCTGTTAACCCTTTTGTGTAATGACAGGATCGCTGCAAACACAAATCGGAAGTGTAGTGCAGCAGAACGATGTACAAGTGTTTACCTGTCATTTTGATTTTTGAGACTATGAGCCCAGATTTCTAAGACCTGAATTTACTTACTTTGTCTTGTTCTGAGTGACAGGCAGCACAGTCAACTTCACCAAAAAGAATTTTGGCGCTCCTTGCCCTTCTTTCCTACTCGCTTTAATTCTTCTGCAGCTGAATTACCTTTGAAGAGGACAGAGTGCACTGAACAAACAGCCAAGGAAACATTTTCAAAAAAACTGGAAATATACCCTCAGCTATTTTGGCACTTGCATTAAAAAGGGAACCTGACCAACTGTCCTTGTGTCCTTGTTCTGTCCCTTATGCAGGTCATTACAGATGTCTGTAAACCAAATTAGGAGATAAAAGCATTCCCAGTTCTGCAGAACACAACGTTGATTGTAACTCATGAGAGTTGACTAGCACTCCCTCGTGACCGATTATCGTGTTATCATAATTATCGACATGCCACTGTGGTTCCACAGATGCTCTACAGAAAGACCCAAGAGGATAGGTCCCTCTGCCCAAGGAGTGAACAAAGGGAATGAGACATTACTATGCGAGCAACAAATTTAGGGTGCACACAGAAGAGGAGGAGGAGAAAGAGATTACCACATCTGAAAGCCCAAGAGATGTACTTTAGTTAGATAGCATCTTGTTCTTATGTCATAGTATCTGGAACCATATCTCCACATGTAATCACCCAGAGGTCAGGGGAAATAAGCACAGATTAGAAAAATACTCCATCAATACACAATAACATCCAAGTGCTGTACTTCAAAATGCACAACAGATTAACAGATCTGATGGTGAAGACTGCCTTGTGTCATCGGCACTGAAAATAATTTTTCTGTGATCTTTCCACCGAGAATCATGTTTCCAGAACACAAAAGCAAGCAGTAGTTCCTCTGAACTCCAGGTTTGTCTGTCTTTTGCATATGTTTTCAGGAAATTCAAGCTTGATTCTCTGTTTTCTAGAACAACAGAGATGTTACAAATGCCAAAGCAGCCACAGTGAACAGTGGTTAGTATCACATACTTCAGTGAAAGAAATCCAATGTTGGACAAATATGGGCTAGGCTGCCCACAGAACAGACTTTTTATAATCTCCACCCTGTTACAGATTAGTTTATGGCATGATGTGAAGACGTAGATAATGTGGGGGGGGAAAGATGCAGTTTTGCAAATGATGTTCTGGTGCCTGCAGAATTTCAATCTGGTTATAGAAAATAATCTTGATTTTTCATTTACATTACAATTAGTACTTGTGTTAGGTGATAAGGAAGGAAAAGAAGTGTTTTCTTACACATACAACATATTTTGCAATACGCTTGGCTATACAGAGTCCAGTTTGCTTTATTTTTACCATAAATATGTAACCCAGCAGCATAAATGTTCAGTGTGAAGAACTGCATTTGGAGCTAAGATGAAAGCTAAGTAAGCTTATATGCAGCCAACACTGTTCCATTGCTGAAGGCAAACAGTACTTTGAATTTAGTCTATGGATGATAATATACTCAGCCAGGACACAAAGTTTCCAGAAACTGTTTTTCTGTTTTGAAAAATCTGACCTTGTTGCTAGAAATCCATAGTTCTTTTAAAGGTACACTCTTGCATTTCAGAACATTTTCAGCATTTAAATGATCCAAATCCATGAATTGTAAAAGAACTGCCCTCTTTTTAAAGGGCCTACTTTTAATTCTACCCAGAATAATTGTGAATGTATTTATTCAGCATTTATATACAAGGCTGTTGAGTTTATGAACCTATGCCTGAACCTCAAATACGTGTATGCAGCCTGGGCTTTCTAGTGCTTACTAGTGGTTATAATTACTTCTTTTCATTTAACAGAATTTCTTCTAATTCAGTCCTTCTGATAACTAAATTCTGCTTTATCCAACTCTGTTGAGTGTTTCCTAATGGTCTTCCATGTAAATGAAAAATCTCCAGTTTCCCTTCCATCAAAATAATTTATTAACAGTTCACCATAGCACAGACTAGTCAGGTAGAAGGGCTGCCTTATTGTATCATATCCAAAAAGGAAGATAAGGGGCAGACAGCAGTTTGTATTTTTCTCTGCTTTATACAGCTCTGTTGTATCACATCCATTCAAAAAAGCAGGAAAACAACCAATGCTTACACTACGCTTTGGAGTAAAATTTACTTGAGAGGCGGCAGAATTTAGATTCCTCTTCTGACGAAACTCTCTTTAACACCGGTCTGAAATATATACCCACATAATCTAGAGTACCAGTACAGAACTTTTTTTTTTGTTCTATGGATGCCTAAAAATTTTCTTATCTTGAAATAGGCATCTTTATAAAACAAACAGACACAGACTGCTCTCTAGGATATATGATCTGCTACTCTTAATTACCTTTCACACGCAGCTTAGACACAAATCTCTCTGCAAGCAGCACGTAGACTACAGGTGAAGGGAACATAGCTATGCTGCTGAAAGATTGAGAGGTCTTTCAGGGCTGCAGGGTTGAAGAAGCAATTTAATTCTGACTAAAGTTTCCACAATGGTCTGTTTGGGGCTACTGAAGCAGGGACTTTTTTGGGTACCAGCAGCACTACCATCACTGCAACAAAAATTCAGAAACATACACACAGTACAAGCTGATGGGTCTCTAGGGCATAGCTGAAAACATCTATCAGTGGTGATACACCTTGGAGTTCCAGCCATATTTTCTTCCCTTCACTTCAGATGGATGCTCTCATGGACTGACTTTGATGCAACTTAAACATCATTCCAGAATTAGATGACTTCTCTGTATTAAGAGTGGTCTGTTTCCCCTTGACCTCCTAGACACCATGAAGTAATATAATGAAGTGCCAAGAGGCCACTAGGCTGCAAAGGGAAATCTGAATGCTTAGAAAGACATTAAATGAGGCACCACATCTATTATCTTTTTCAGGTCCTCAGAATTCTCAGGGAGTTAAAATTAACATGATGCAGGATAGGAAGAAAAGTGATATCCTTGGTTCTTCACTGCTCTACCTGTTTCTGACAGCTGACAAAATGTCTGTTGGGGGAAGATGAAAGATCCCCACTCAAGCTCGTCTCTGTAGAAAAATGGTCAATGGCATCCATTGTGTACATACTTCCCCAGCATACCAGGAATCTCACTGCTTCCTAAATGTATCACAGAAGGCTTGGTTCAAGCTGTTCCAAATAGTCTGCAGTCTTGAACACTTCCAACAAGAAAGAAAACACGCTGTGATCCTGCTGCATTCTTTCAGCTTGGGTCAAGAACAGTGGCCTTGCGTGTTATAAACTACGTTTTCTTTAAGTTAATCAGTCAGTCCCCAGATGACAGAATGGGTGAAGGTAGCAAGCAGGTTCGAAATGTCTAGAAATTTCTGTGCTCCATTCACCTTTAATCTGCTGACAGGGCAGAAAGGAGATAGTAGAACATTAGAAAATCAGCCCTGCCAATCAGAATTCTGCGCATATAGAACATGTTGGTAAACAGAGTTGTAAGGAAAAAGAATACCTCAGTCAACCATTTTTCTGAGGGAGGATGTCTGGAGTATTGGGGGTTTGGCACAAAACCAGCGAGGGCAAGATAGTCCTCTGAATAAAGAGAATGGACTGTTTAGAACTGAAAAACCAAGAATCAATATTAGATAGCATCTCTGAGCAATATAGATAATATTAATTCCTTGATGGAGGATGGACATTTAGCATCAACAAAAGCCCAGCGGAAGTTGCTAGAGAATTAACATCTGGGTGCCTGTCTGCTCCTCCTCCACAACAACAATAGTCTTTTCCTATTTAGGATTTGGAATCAATGCAGGGGCTAGTGCCAGAGGAGACAGCTGCAGAGTCTGAGAAGGCAGCGAGTGAGTGAATTCCCATCTTCAGTTAAAAATTTTCTGGCTGCTTGTTCAGGTTCCTGTATCTCTGGAGAAGCATCTGAAATGACAGTCCTCCACTGAGTTCATGGGGCTTGGATGCTGAGGTATCAAACTAGTACAACTCTTCTGTTCCTCCTCCTCCAAAGAGCTGGAACGAACTACTTATTTGGTTGCCATGGGCTGGCTCTGGGGGCTCCCATACCACCATCGGTATGGAAGTTTTCCCAAGGGTTGAATACAGACTTCTTCCCAGGCAGAACTAGTGGAAACACGTGCACCTTCATACAAAAGCATAGTTCTGGGAGAAACTCGCCTTCACTTGACATTGTAGCAAATGGCTGCCTGCACTGGGCAGGCAAATTGGGCTCAGAAAGAAAGGCCGCTATACGGACTCTGCTATTTCCATCAACTACCTTTTGGCTCACACAAGGAGGTCCACATGGTGCGTTCAGGAAATAAGGCAGTTCATACGAAAGAGTCTTTATCTGAAGCCTGGCCACTAGTGCTCCTGTCCTTTGTCCTTCCGTCATGGCACTAAAGCAAGGTCTAGAAAATTCTCCCAAAGCTTGGTCAATACTTGTAGGACAATCATAATATAGTCATAGGCAGGCCTGCATCTACTTCAAATCACTAAGGGTTGTGCAACTGGATCATGACCTGACATTACTGACAGTCATTTCAGTAAGCAAGAGAAGAATAATTGTTACTGAAATGAGGTTTTCAGGGTGCAATGACTAAAATGTAGAGAACGCTTTGACAAAGGAGATGCAGTGTAACCTGTCATTCATGTTTTTTTCTTATTTAGCAACCATAGTTATGAACTAATGTCTACAAATTGTTCCTCTTAATGGGAACTCACAGTGCTACTGGCATCTTTGGCAAAAAACAGTGCACGGAAATATGGAATAACAGAAAAATTTGATTGTGGAACACCAGCAATACCTCATATTGAATTCTCTACAAGGACAATTCAGTCCCTGTGGTTAGAAACAGGAGTGGCATTTAGAAATTCGGTTCCTGCTTTGCCATAATACTCAAGGTAGTAACTTAATTCTCCATTTGGGTGCCAGCTTCCACAAGAAACAAAGTCCTATTCCACCAAATTTATGTAACACATTTTTTTTCTTAAGTGCTTTCAGGTAATTTGAAAATGGGCAGAAAAGGTTTGGGTTTTTTTTTGTTTTTTTACACCCACACGTGTACATAAAATTTCTTTGGTGGAATACATCTAAATGAACATGTGGCATGTGTATGTCTGACTTACTCTACATAAATCCAACCTCTCACGTGTCTCTCATATAAATAACAAAAATACTGAGTAAAAGTCTTTATTATGAACTTAAATTTTTTTACTATAAGGAATGACCACTCTGGCCACATTTACTGTCAGATTAGCTATGGCGATAGTCCACTCTCCAAATTTTCTTGTTCTTTTATTGTATTCCAGTTCTATTCTACAGTCTGTAGGGACAAGACTGTGTTGATTTCTGTATGACAACAGAAGATGTGAGCACATCACTAACCAAGGCTTCAATTTAGCCAGTGCAAGGAATAACCCTAGTGAGATACAGAACCACAGTCAGGACTGCTTCACAGCCTGATGAAAGAGCCTGCTTAAAATCTGTGGCTGCCACAAATACTAAATATCTTACTTTTTTTCTATAACAAGATGGCACAGTACTTCTAGCAGCTTTAACATAATCCATGATATTAGACATTCCTGATACTAAAGAATAGGTGTTACAGATTTTAACTGAACTTGGGACAAGGAAAGAGAGACCTATCCCTTTTAATTGTTGGTATCAGTACTGTGAGTAGCTTTGTATCTATCTGGTCACCTCTTCCATTAGTCAGTCTGCAGATCCTTGCTCTTACTTCACCTTCTCCTCAAACAGGGTCTGGGCGCTTCTGCCAAATCATGCCTCAGCTAACACTAGGTGCTCTGAGGGCATTTATGCAGCATTCATTTCTGCCAAGACCCTAAGCCAAGTGTGTATCACTTGCATTATTAAACCAGTGTCCAATGGTTCAGAGCTTCTCTTCACCCAAAATAATAGAAATATATCCACGTGCATACACCGCATATCAGATGCACTTCACCATGGCATCTCATGTTTATGTAACATTAACCCAGCAGGGCACACTTGGTTTGTTGTCCGCATGCTGCACAAAGTCACAGTGGCAATGCTGGCAGTGCTCTCTGAAGAAATTAACACGTTCTTGCAAAAACACACGAAGACCTACTGTCTTTCATTTCTACTCTTTATCTCACTGGTGGTTTCAATTAGCCTCTGACAGCCTAGTTAAAAGACAAAAGTTGTTTAATCCCCTCACCTCTATGAAGCCATAATTCTAGAATCGTTATCTACCAAAAATATCTCTGTGGAATCAGAACTGATTACTCAGCCAGGACATTATGTTAACCTTAGTCTGCTGAGTTTAGGTTTTGAATGTAAGCAAAGAACACTTTTTACTTTATATTTGAACACTGATATAAATTTTGCAAATAGCAACTACTCTAGTTCTACTGTGTTGGAAGCCTAATAGATGCATAACCTTTGAAAAGATAAAATAGGCAAGGAATCTAATCCATGCTTTCATGCACTCAGATTGTTTCATGGTGTTAACAGTAACTAGAATTTTCAAAATATGGCCCCTAATTAGTACTAAATATTATGCAATCATTAGAAGATTATGCTAGTAGCTATAAACAAAATAGGTGGCCAGTAGTATGGATCTTACTCAGTGTCTCTGAGATTTCGAACCCTGCTCACATTCTGTTTCTGATGCCTAAAAAGATGTATCACTTCATTCACCTGCAAGACAAAAAGGTTTCCCAGAAGCACTGCATCCCAAACAACCGAATCTGTAATGCTACAAAAGACAAAAAGGAAAATTTCTGTTGATTATTCCGGAAATTTCTATTATCAGAAGTGCAGCAGGGAAAGAAATTACCTTAAACTCTCATAGCAAATAATGGTAAGAAAAAGATAATCAAAATAGTGAAGGAATAATGGATGTGCACTATAAAAGAATGTCATTTCACTACTCAACACCAGCTCTAGAAACCTGGTTCATCTATGCCAAGGAACCACAGATAAAAATATGACCATTTTATTAGCCATCTTAAATGAAATGTAATGTTAATTTCATGTACATAATCTTCATTACTGCAATACATGTATTACTAGTGCAATTTAGTCAATTAGGGCATAGCTACAAATCTGTCAGGTGCCACCATGAGAAATATAAGGTATTAAGTTGCACGGAAAATGTTAAAAGTGAATAGTAAGATAGCAGTAATAGGGATAGGCTGAGAGGAAAGAAAGGGTGGAAAGAAGAAAGTCTTAAAACCAACTAATTACAATCAGAATAAAAACCCACAGTTATAAATAGCATTTTCAAATAAAGACATGGAAGCACAAACTATCTTTACATCTCTGCAGACATCCATTAACGAACTAGACAAAGTACTACAGACTCTAAAATTCAGACCTAAGATACACCGTTTAATATTGCATTTCAACAGCTTTTCTGACTTGACATATATTACTTCTGTTTCTTCTCTCTTTCCCCTTTGACTCAGCTGCTGTATGGAAGACCTCAGCACAACACAAATTAAATAAAAGAACAATGCATAACTTCACTGGAGAACGAGGCTAGTAAACGCAGCCATCCATCCTTGCAGCCCATCACCTTCTCCCCTCGGCTCCCTGCTTAATCCTTCCACGGTCCAACCAAAAATATTACGCTTGCATGCACATATATATACACACACGTGCATATTACGAGCTTTGTGCAATGAGAAATACTTTAATTTACTCAGCTCGGTAAGGCACATTTGGTGAGTGTATTACCTGGATTAGCTAAAATAACAGAGGGGAAAAGCTGGGGTAAGCAGGCTGAAGCCCTGTGTGTGGCCAAGGCAGCGGGAAGCAAGGCAGAGAGAGAGAGAATGAACCCAACAACACAACAGTGGAACAGGCAGCTGGCCTGAGATGCTAATTCAGCGCTTTAACAAATCAATGCCACTTGAAAAGTACAATGCGAGCCCTCACTGGGTAGATGTCAGGGGACCGAGAAAATGCATTCTCAAGTATTTCACATTAAGAGGGAATAATGTGTTAATTTATAACTCTTCACCCTATACACTTGGATTATCCATCTGTGTCAGTGATTTGACTTCTTAAATTTATCAAAAACATGCGCAAAGGGAGGCATCTTCTGCGAAAGCACTGGGAAATAGCGATTCAGAAATAGCCTGCCCTATATGGTTGTTGGTTGGAGGGCTGGGTGTTTTTTTTCTTTTTTTCCTTTTTTTTTTTTTTTTTTTTTTTTT
>Ga0065711_1033731_pt1 | contig 24925 bp, 18 predicted proteins | sample Hoacrofraction12_FD_59098 | JGI IMG/M metagenome (GOLD analysis project Ga0065711, IMG submission 59098) | Hoatzin crop microbial communities from Cojedes, Venezuela - Epithelial fraction 12 v2 (version 2) | ecosystem: Host-associated > Birds > Digestive system > Esophagus > Crop | place...
CGCCCCAGGGCCTGGCGCGGCCGGGCCGGCCGGTCACCCCGCGGCAACGCCCGCCGCCCCAGCGAGCCGAGCACGGCTCGGCCACCTCCCGCCCCGCTCACCGGAGAATGTTGTCCGCGTAGGTGAGGAGCAGCCGCGAGGCCTCCAGGAAGATCTCCCGCCCGTTCTGGCAAAGCTCGCTCACGGCGGCGGAACCCGGCGAGGAAGAGAGGCCCACGGCGGCCGCCATCGCGCCCTCCCGGCACGCGCCCCAAGCGGGCAGCGCCGCCAGCACCCAGCCCTGCGCCAGGAGCGCGCCCGCAGCACGCATGCGCAGTCGGAGCAGTGAGGTCACTGCCCTCAGACCTCGGGGCGGCGGGGGGGGCCTTAAAGGGCCAGCGCCGGGAGCGCGGCGTGGCGGCGGCCGCTTTTGCTGAGATTACAGTTATTATCCCTACTAGCGTCGTTTAAAAGTGACTAATTCAGCCCTCAAAATCATGGAACCGGTACCAAAGCAATAAAATTTTAATTTAAGGTGATGCCATATTCCTCGACTGCTTTTTCAGCTTTTAACTTCCCATTCCGTGCTTTTCATGTGTAGGCTGTGCCCTCTCAAACGTAAACACCAACTCTACTGCGGTGCGCCGAACGTTACGTACCTGAGGCGTGTGAGTACAGCGTTTGTAAGTAACATCTCGGTAGTGCTCATAGCGAAGTGCTGTGGAAAAACTAGAAAACCGAGTGCCAACTTCCAACAAATCACACACACCTTAAACGTCCAGCAGAACATTATTGCTAAAGGGAAATTACACTCTTCATAAAAAAAAAAATCTACACGCATGTTTATTTTTTCTTCATTAAATATTGCGCTTCCCTCCTTTTTGGCTCCTTTTCTTTTTTTTCCTTTTTCCTGCAGTAGGTGCTCCGAGTCTTTGTTGATGAGACTTCGGCACGCATTTTATGCTCTGCCATGGCGGCTTCTGGATTTCATGTGTTTGAAGTATGGTGCCACCGGCTTTCTCAGGTGAAAACTTCACTGTTCCTACATGCCACCTCAGGCATAGTCTTGATTAATAGTCTTGTTAAACAACTTTATCAATGATCTGGATGAGGGGATTGAGCGCTCCCTCAGTAAGTTTGCAGATGACACCAAGCTGGGCGGGAGTGTCGATCTGCTTGAGGGTAGGAGGGCTCTGCAGAGGGATCTGGACAGGCTGCATCGATGGGCCGAAGCCAGCTGCATGAGATTCAACAAGGCCAAGTACCGGGTCCTGCACTTGGGTCACAACAACCCCATGCAATGCTACAGGCTTGGGGAAGAGTGGCTGGAAAGCTGCCCGATGGAAAAGGACCTGGGAGTGTTGGTCGACAGCCGGCTGAACAGGAGCCAGCAGTGTGCCCAGGTGGCCAAGAAGGCCAGTGGCATCCTGGCTTGGATCAGGAATAGTGTGGCCAGTGGGAGTAGACAGGGGATCGTGCCCCTGTACTTGGCACTGGTGAGGCCGCACCTGGAGTACTGTGTTCAGTTTTGGGCCCCTCACTACAAGGAGGACATTGAGGGGCTGGAGCATGTCCAGAGAAGAGCAATGAGGCTGGTGAGGGGTCTGGAGAACAAGTCTTATGAGGAGCGGCCGAGGGAGCTGGGGCTGTTTAGTCTGGAGGAGGCTGAGGGGGGACCTTATTGCTCTCTACAGCTACCTGAAAGGAGGTTGTAGTGAGGCAGGTGTTGGTCTCTTCTCCCAGGTAACTAGCAATAGGAGGAGAGGTAATGGCTTCAAGTTGCATCAGGGGAGGTTTAGATTGGTTATCAGGGAAAATTTCTTTACTGAAAGAGTGGTCAGGCATTGGCAGGGCTGCCCAGGGAAGTGGTGGAGTCATCATCCCTGCAAGTGTTCACAAAACGTGTAGATGTGGCACTTTGGGACATGGTTTAGCTGGCATGGTGGTGATGGGTTAACGGTTGGACTTGATGATCTTAGAGGTCTTTTCCAACCTTAATGATTCTATGATTCACAGCTAGCAGCTTGGTCCCAGTTCACATTGTGCACTATGGTTTCTGCATCCGGAAGGAGCAATAAAAAATAGTTTCCTTTTGTGTATTCATGCTGTCGGCGTATTTGCACACGTATTTTAAAGACACTCCTGTAAGGTCAGTGATCAACTTGTCTTTGTTTACTTCTGTCTTCTCTACCAGCATTTCGGCATCCACGTGGAGGAGCACACCTTATCCGGGAACATGACAGTGAAGGTGGGAGATGGTGAAGGATGGGGCTCTGTGGGGTGCAGAGCGCGGAATGGGGAGCGGATGGGGACCGGGACTACAGCGATGGAACGAACTGCAGGCAGGAGAACGGCGCTAAGGAATTAGCTGTGGTGGAATACGAACCTGGCCTGGAGGAGGCTGAGAGGTCCTGAGGGGCCCCTCAAGCACGGGTGCCCGATGGCCATGAGTTACACGGTTACGCACCGCTCACCACCGGAGCTTCGACCGTTCCCTGCCGCTCACCGCAGAAATGCGCTGCTGTACGCGTGCCTCGCTAAGTAAGCCGATGGGAAAGGACCGGGTTTCCCTTAGGGCCGCACCGTCACCCTCTCCCACAGCCGCCGCCGCCCCTCAGCACCGCGACCGCCCGCCTCCGCGCACCTGGAGCGGGAAGCACCGCCAGGCCGCGCGGCCCACCGCCGAGTTACCGATTCGCTCGCCCAGCTCCTCACCAATCGTGAGATCGGGGATCGGCTACAAAGCCGTCGCTTCCTCGCCCCCCTTCCCCCGTCTGTCCCGGGTGGTGCGGCCCCGCGCCGTCGGAACGGGAGAGGGAGGCGGAGCCAACCACCGCGGAGAGGGGGGCAGTGCGGCCGGCGGAGGTACCGCTGGGGGCTAGGGCGGGGGGAGGCGGGGGCTCGCCGGCCCTGCCGGGAGGGGAGGGGGAGAGGGAGAGGGAGAGGGAGGGAGAGGCTGCCCCTAGCGGGGCCGGGCGGGACGGCAATGGCGGCGCCGGGCGGGCTGGGGCTGAAGCTGGCGAAGGCGCGGCGGCGTCCCGTGGCGGCAGCGGCCTCCGCTGCGGTTTAAACTGGTTTAAACATTAAAAGTAGTTAATGCCTCTTAAACACCCGGTGACGGCCGGTAGCCCGCGTTCCCGCCCCCCCTGAGGCGGTTGTGCTGGGCAGCAGCCTCCCGCCGTCGCTCGTCTCTGCGTGGGTGCGGGGTCTGCGGCGTCACCGCCCGGAGAGCTGGGGCGTCTGCGGGCTGCGCGTTGCGTGGCCGACAGTCGAGCAGTCTGCGGCCAGACCTGGGGACGCGGTGTAGCTGCTGTGGCGCTTTCCTGGGAGAAGCGTTTGCTGTCCAAAAGTTGTCTAGTACAGAGTTTATTTTTAGAGTTATTTCTATTAGATAACAAAATTAAACATCACAATAGGTGCTGCTCTACCCATAAGAGTGAAATGATTGCAATCTGAAATGCTTTTTCATTTATTTTGCACGTCTTTGAAGGTGCCGTTGTGGTACATCTTGCTCCAACACACTTGAGGTTCTGTCCCCTTACCGTCTGTCCCCTGACCGTCTGTCCCCTGGCTGTCTAAATACCCCAGGGCTGATAAAGGGTGGGTGGGGGTAGAAAGATGAGGAGTCTTGTCCAAGATCTGTAGTTGCCTTGGTGGCACAACCAGTAAGAGTTTCTTGACTCCTCCTGTTCTGAGTTTTCTAGACCATTCTGCCTGACATAAAGGTTGAGGTGACAGCATCCTTAACATGAGAATGGTGGGACATACACTTTCAGGTGAACACACACTTTCTCCCTTAGAAGAATCACAGAATCACAGAATGGTAGGGGTTGGAAGGGACCTCTGTGGGTCATCTAGTCCAGCCCCCCTGCCGAAGCAGGGTCGCCTACAGCAGGCTGCACAGGACCTTGTCCAGGTGGGTCTTGAATATCTCCAGAGAAGGAGAATCCACAACCCCTCCTGACACCCACCCTTAAGATATTTATAGGCATTTATAAGGTCCCCTCTCAGCCTTCTCTTCTTCAGGCTGAACAAGCCCAGCTCCCCCAGCCTTTCCTCGTAGGAGAGATGCTCCAGTCCCCTCACCATCCTTGTAGCCCTCTGCTGGACCCTCTCCAGTAGCTCCTCATCTTTCTTGAACTGGGGAGCCCAGAACTGGACACAGCACTCCAGATGGGGCCTCACTAGGGCAGAGTAGAGGGGGAGGAGAACCTTCCTCAGCCTGCTGGCCACACTCTTCTCAATGCACGCCAGGGTACTGTTGGTCCTCTTGGCAACCAGGGATGAAGCAAGCTGTTAATGCTCATTGTTGATACCTCCAGCCAGCTGGTCGTTAAAGCCGGGGGGGGAGTTTTGCAGCAAAATCCTCACAGTCCGGAGTTGTGCAAAGTCATATTCATTAGCAGCCTAGGCTTGAAGAGGCCACTAGAGGCATGCCCAAAGTCAATATGTTTCTGTGCCCTGTCTGCCATAACATGTACTATTCCTCATCACAGACACAGAAACTACATCCCTTTCTGCAGGGTTGAAAATAGGCTGTCATGTAATAATCAGGTTGTTAAGTTAGTGTATTTGGAATGCTTTTCACATTGGCTGCTTTATTGTGTTCATGTCTTTTTTTTCCCCAGCTACGGGAATGTGCTTGAAGTGATTGATTTCCACCATGTTCTTGCAGTGCTCACGGGGTCTGTTAAAGATTTCAAATCTTCATCTCCAGAGTCTGAATTTAAACCTGCTTTTACAAAACCACAGAAGAGCTTTCAGCAAGTCACTGCCTGCCTGTCGAAGGAAAGTAGTTGTTACAGGTATTGGCTTAGTGTCCCCACTTGGTGTGGGGACTCAGTTTGTGTGGAAGCGCCTTCTCCAAGGAGACAGTGGGATTGCATCGCTAGATGGGGAAGAATATGCAGGCGTCCCATGTAAAGTGGCTGCTTGCGTGCCAAGGGGAAACGAGGAGGGTCAGTTCAGTGAAGAAAGCTTTGTGTCAAAGTCAGAGATCAAGTCCATGAGTTCTGCCACTGTGATGGCCATCGGTGCAGCAGAGCTGGCAATGAAGGACTCCAGCTGGTCTCCCCAGTCTGAACAGGATCACTTAAATGCCGGTGTGGCAATTGGAATGGGAATGGTTCCGCTGGAAGAGATTTCTGATACGGCCGCTTTGTTTAAAACAAAGGGTTATAACAAGGTCAGCCCGTTCTTTGTCCCAAAGATTTTAGTCAATATGGCAGCAGGCCATATCAGCATTAAATACCAGCTGAAAGGGCCGAATCATGCGGTGTCAACTGCTTGTACCACAGGCGCACACGGGGTTGGAGACTCCTTTAGGTTTATTGCCGCTGGCGATGCTGATGTCATGTTGGCTGGAGGGACTGAGGCTTGCATTAGTCCTTTGTCCTTGGCTGGATTTTCACGAGCTCGGGCCCTCAGCACGAGTTTTAACTCAAGCCCTAAAATGGCATGTCGACCGTTTGATTCACAGAGAGAAGGGTTTGTAATGGGAGAGGGTGCTGCTGTGCTGGTCTTGGAAGAGTATGGACACGCTGTACGAAGAGGTGCTAGGATCTATGCAGAAGTTTTAGGTTATGGACTGTCTGGTGATGCTTGCCACATAACAGCACCTAATCCAGAGGGAGATGGTGCATTCAGGTAAGAACTACATGTTGATAATGATGGGTGCTTCGTGTGTTTATTATAGGGGTACATTTGTTTCTTGTTATTGTATGCTTTTCCTACAAAAATGCTGTTCAGTCTTGAATTAATATTCCAAAAGCCTGAAAACTTAATCTAAAAAATGGAAGAGCTTCAGGTAAGGTTTTGCTTGAATTTTCTTTTTTTTTCATAACAGGGTGCAGGCCAGTTCTTGCTAGAATCAGCCTTTTTGCGTAGAGTTACAAACACTTTCTCTATGAAAATATTTTGCGTTTGGTGCCTACAGCTGTTCACACAAAGAAGTCTCAATGGAAACCTCTTTTTTAAGATTTTTGTGGTATGACAGAACCTTTTCAGGTTCTCCTTCACCCTTTGTCTGTGGAGAAGAGAGACCTCACTGCAAAAGCAGGTCATGTTGTTTGTTGTGGTCTGAAAGGGGAATAGAATTCCTAAAGAAATCCCAAGTGATGAAAGCTGTAGAGCATTTGGAGGATCTAGTTTGTTAGAATAATTACAGTACATGTAATTAGCATTAATTGTGGCTATTCTTACTTAGGAAAGACTTCAGTTCTTCATAGGCAAAGTATTTAGATCATATACTGGTGCTACAATCATCTTTAAGTACTTCATTCTGATGCAGCTAGGAGTGTTGGTGGAGGGACATAGCAGAAGTACACTTTAGTACTGTTCAGTAAATGTCATTATTGTTAATCTCATCAAAACCAGTTCACAAGTAGATGATATTTATCTAATCTTTATCATTGACCTAATTTAATTGTCAGTTCAATTACATATGTAAGTTTGTGAGCTTTGTGTTGGCTAAATACTACTGCTGTCACTGGAATCTTTAGTAAAGATTTAGTTTGCATTATTCTGAATGTGTGTGAATATTTAGTAACAAAATTCAATATATCACTGCACAAGTAGATCAAACTTCTGCATGGTATTGTAAAGCTGTGTTTGCATCTTTATTGGGTTAACAGATTTTTCAGGAGGTGTAATATACCAGGTTTCCCTCTGTGCTGTTTGATTCATATTTAATTGTTTTGCAGACTTAGATGTGAGATGAGTAATCAGGAGTGTCTTATCTCAGATTTTCAGACTTGTTTACCCTTGAGATGATATGGCAATATATTGTAACAGAATTCTTGTGTATTTTATGATTGCCATAGCATATAAATTAAATTCACAGTGGGATGTAGTTGGAAGTTGATTTTGATACCTCCAGGATGTTGAGCCTTTCCACCCTTGAGATGAGATAATACATTTTAATGCAGTCTTCAAACCAGTATTTCGTTACTGCAGTGATGTATGGATTAAATCTGAAATGTATATGTTCTCTTTTATTTGCCACATCAAAAATGTCAGGGGAATATATATTTTTTGTCATCTTCAAATAACTACTTCAGTTGAAGACTAATACATATGCTGGAATAAACCTGCTGGAGAGGCAAAGCTAGACTCGAAAGTGTGGATATAAAGTGTGTTCTACGCAACGAATCTGTTATCTCCTTAAGTAAATATGCTCCTTGCAGCTGATGTATTTGACTAAATTAATGTATCAGTTTGATCAGTAAACTTTTTTGCCCGATTGTTGGCTCACTGTCTAGTGACAGTGAGCATGGGGGCTCCAGCCGAAGCTAAGCTGGATGCTTCCGAGGGTAGAGGGCTGTACTGGAGACATAGAAATTATTTTATTTACTTATTTTTCCTAAATTTAAAAAGAAAAATTTTTCTCAGAGCAACTTCTTTAAGCTGTGTGTGCAAGGAGAGATGTGTCTGTGGGAGCTGTATCGAACCTTCGGTGGTTTTCATTAAAAAGCGTGTTTTATGGAGGCAGTCACAGTCCGCAGGTCATCAGGAGTCGGGTAGAAGAGTGTGACTTACAGTAAGTTTCATTTTATATATAGGAGTTTGTGCTATCTCCTTGACATCTTCTAGCCTCTGGAAAGCATGCAAAAGAAGCTCACGATGAGGATGACTGCAGAATTTTTCTTTGATTTCCCAATATTTTTGTTTTCCTGATTCCCTAATGCTGTAAATATGAAGGGAAATAAAATGTAAAAACTAGGGAATCTTCTTTTTACTTACAATGGGAAGGGGATTTCTTGAACCATTGTACTGAATGTTACATTAATGTGTCGCTACACTAGAGAAACTTCAGTGGAGGGAACCTAAATTTTTGTAATAATTTCAGGTAGTTATTTCTCTCTCAAATGTTTTCAAATTTTGCATTGTGTAAAGGGTCTTTGCTATATTAATGTATTCTGTTGAGATTTTTTGTTGTATCTTCTTTCTTTGTGTTTTCCCAACTGTGGAGTTTTTATCTGCAAGTCTGATTTTATAGTGAGCCTCGCCACTACTGTCTGTCTCCAGTGGCTCAATGCAGATACTAGTGTGTTTAGTTCAATGAATCTATCTCTTGTCATTTACATCTCTGGTAGAGTATGGCATGCAGATTTTCACATTTGATAATATTTTAAAATGTCCTGTACTTTTGCATTCAGTTTGTACATGTGTGTTGGTGGCAAAAATATAATGGGAAATTCAGCATTCTGTCTTATTTCTTTCCTTAGGTGTATGTCTGCAGCAATAAAAGATGCTGGGATTAAACCTGAAGACATAACATATGTCAATGCACATGCAACCTCCACACCTCTAGGAGATGCTGCCGAGAATCAAGCAATCAAGAGACTTTTTAAAGATCACTCGCGTAATATTGCAGTTTCCTCAACAAAAGGAGCGACGGGCCATCTCCTGGGGGCTGCAGGAGCTATTGAAGCAGCTTTTACTGCACTGTCCTGTTATCATGGAGTTTTGCCACCTACTCTAAACTTACAGAAAACAGAGGCGGAGTTTGATCTCAATTATGTTCCATTAACAGCTCAGGAGTGGAGAACTGAAAAACGGCGTATAGCACTCACAAATTCGTTTGGCTTTGGAGGTACTAATGCAACTTTGTGCTTTGCAAATGTTTGACTTATGCTGTGCATGGTGTGAAAAATGGCACTGACAATGATTTTCTGTACTGCCACTTCTGGTGTGTACTGTTATCTTCTCTCAGGTTTGAGAATTGCTCATTTGATACGTAAGAACTTAGTTGACCCTAACATTTACATCAGTAATTCTTCTAGAAAGAGGGATCTTCTTTTACTCATTTTAATAAAAATAAATAAAAGACCTATTCTTTGTGTGGTGAATAAGTTTTTGTTCTCGACTGTAAGAGGAGACATCGATCGTTCTGTGTTTTTACTTCATCAGAATAGATTTTTGATACACATGTGACACGGAAATTGCTCGGAAACATTTATGCAAAAGGGACACTGGCTAACAAGCTGGGACTCCACAATGGTGACTTGATGACTTACTGTGTGGTGATACAAGGTTTATGACTGACCTCCCCTTTGTTACCCGTTCCGTTTATGATTCTGCCTTTTTCTTCATCGTTTCAAATATCATAGACTTCAGGGCATTCTTCCACACAGATGACATTCAGGAGACAATAGTATGGGAGTTAATTAGATTTCTGATAGTGGTTATTTTTCTTTTCAGCTTTATTTATTTCCATATGTTGTGTTACCTAATTAGCCATGGTGTGGAGCGGTAACAGTGAAGGATGCATACAGCATGGCCAATACATCTTCCATGTGGCATAGGGGTAGAATTAGTAGGTGATAATCTGTTTTGTTTTGAAATTTTGGACAAGCATAGCAAAGTATATATTCAGGTATTGTATTGAGGATTTAAAAAATAGTTACACAGAAAGGAAGAAGACTCTTGAAACCCCTGGTTGTTCTCAAAATTAAAAAAATAGAGCTAGCCAAACTTGGAAAAGCAAGGAATCTTTTTGCAAAAAGAAAAAAGGATATGCAAGATATAAATCTGGGTCTTGTGTTGAGGATGAGAAAGGGGAAGAAAGAGAACAGGAAAATGAAATTATACCTAAGGCTGAAGTGGTGGTTTGGGTGGTCTCTTGAAAAGAATAAGTAAGGGCCTTTGGCTGTTTCTTCTGGCACCAGCCACATTCTCAGCCAAGAATTGCCTCGATCAATAGTGCAGATGTGAGTGAAGCTAGACATGCCAATTGGTGGTTTAGTTTGTTAAAAGATTTTTCACCATTTTTCTTTTTGAAAATGTCAGTCTTAGCCTTTGACCCATGCAGGTGGAGACAAAGTAACTCACTGGGTTTAAAATAAAGAACGTATAAAGTAGCTATACTCTTAAGTACATTTCATTCTGGAAAGAGAACACTAATGGGCTATCAAGAGGCTGAGCAATACCCTAAAACCACATTGTTTATACAAATGGTCTGAATGGTGGTATGGAACAGCATAATTTTTGCATTTGCTGTCTTTACTAAATAGAAAGTTAAAAAGAATGATGAGAAAAATGCAGTCGGAGGATGATGAAGACTGTTTGAGAAGCTGAGCACATGCAGAACAATGCAGTCCAAAACAGATTAATGAATAATAAGCCTGAAAGTAAAATAGTATGTTACCAAAGAGAAAATGTAAAAGCATACAAACTAGAGAGAATGGGAATTTGCTGTCAACAAAAAGGCCTAGAAACCTCTTAGCTTGTGAAAATTAATTGTAGCAGCACAATGAATGAGGATCTGGATTGCACGCAATATAGAAGGCAGAATATAAAATCCAACATTACTCTCTGCAAATTACATGCAGAAAGGAATTGATTTAAAGAATGTGGCCTCCAGGAGTGAGCTGGCAGCAGGATTATGCATTTGGAGGAAATCATCCAGCGAGTTTCTTCTGAAGATAATATTTTGTCAGGTAGTTGTAATCCAAGGTGGAATATGGGATGACTAGATCGTGCTGCGTTGTTGTGGACGTGAAGTACAGTCTGACTAGCTCACCCAATCTTGTTACATAGCTGCACACCTGTAATTAATATTGTGACAGAGAGAGATGCTTTTCTTTCCCTCTGATAGCAGAGATCGTGGCCCCAGGAGTGCTGGTGCAGACTCTTCTGTACCAACCATGAAAAGACGGATTATACTGTCATGCAGAAAAATAAAACAGAAACTGAAATGATTAAAGGATCTTTCTCCTCACTTCAGCTCATTGCAATTTAGTCATCTGCTACAGGTAACCTTTAAACCATGAAAAGCTTTGTGACGATAGTTATTCTAGGGGTTTTGATTATGGATAATTTTAAGAGGCCTACATGCAGTAGTAAAAAGTATGCCCTGTAGGGAACTAAGAAAATGAATAGAGCCAAAGTTTAACCTCTGTCTTCTTGAATTTTGTTTGTATAGGTTTCATTTTTATGTACTTGTTTGGAGTCATCTCTCTTTATCACATAGCCCACTGAGCTGATCAGGGACTACTTACTGCTAATTACTGCTTTATTATGGTAGCTGCAAACATAAAAGGAAAATAGTTCTCTCTCTGTTGCTAAACTATGAAGTGGGCAAATTGACCAACATATTAAAACAGAATACTTTCCCTTAAAATGCTCCCTTCATCTTAACAATCAAGAGATGTAATGGTCCAGAGTTTAGATTAAAAGAGCTTAATAATTAGACTCCTAAGCTTGGAGTTACTTACAGTCTGATTACAAGCAAAGCCTGGAAATGCTGGTAGAGTGTTTATTTTGAAGCCTACTTCTGAAGTGGTGCAACACATATGTGAGAGCCAAATGCTCCAGCCAGGATCACAGAGTGGCCGAGGCTGGAAGGCACCTCTGGAGATCACCTAGTCCAGCCCCCCTGCTCAAAGGAGGGCCAGCTAGAGCAGCTTGCTCAGGGCCGTGTCCAACTGGGTTCTGATTATCTCCAAGAATGGAGACTCCACAACCTGTCTGGGCAACCTGTGCAGAGCTTGGTCACCCTCACTGTAAGAAGTTTAAATGGAATTTCCTGTATTTAAATTTGTACACATTGCCTCTGATTCTTTCGCTGGACACTACTGAGAAGAGTCTGGCTCTCTCTTCTTCGTTCCTCCCATCAGGTATTTATAGCCTACTCTTCTCCAGGCTGAGCAGTCCTAGATGTCTTATCCTCTCCTCCGTATGTCAGATGCTCCAGTTTCTTCACCATCTTTGTGGCCCTTCACTGGACTAGCTCCAGTATGTCCACATTTCTCATGCACTGGGACTGAACCCAGCTCTGCAGGTGTGTCTCACCAGTGCTGAGTAGGGCAGAAGGATCATCTCCCACAACCTGCTGCTGATGCTCTTCCTAATGCAGCCCATGATGCTTTTGGCCTTCTTTGATGCACGGGCAGCTGGTCCAACAGGACCACCAGGTCTTTTTCTGCCCAGCCGCTTTCCAGCTGATTAGCCTGAGGGGGAATGGTGCCTGGTGTTACACCTCTTCATGTGCAGGACTTCACATTTCCCTTTGCTGAACTCTGTGAGGTACCTGTCAGCCCATTTCTTCAGCCTGTCCAGGTCTCTCTGGATGACAGCACACCCACCTGATGTATCAACTGCTCTTCCCAGCTTTGTGTCATCAGCCAGCTTGCTCAGGACTCTATCGCATTGTCTAGGTCATTAATGAAGATGTTAAATGGTACTGGTCCCAGATTACATCTCTGGGGTACTCCACTGCTGTCTGGGGTCCAGATGGACTTCATACTACTGATCACAATCCTTTAAGCCCAGCAATTCAGCCAGTTTTCAGTAAACTTCACTGTCTACTTAGCTAGTCCATACTTCATCGATTGGTCAAGAAGGATGTTATGGAAGACCATAGCAAAAACCTTGAAACTGCGATGCTTTTTAGCAATCCAACTGATGTTAAAAGAAACATCTGTCTGAATATGCAGGTCCCCTCAACAAAAACCTGCAGAATGTGATTCCTGGCTGCTACTGATAATCACATCAGGTTTCCTTGTTGAAATGCGCATTGAGACTAAGAATGTAAATGTCATGTGAGAAATCTCTCAGTCCCAGTTATTTACTCATTAGTGAGGTGGAAGCTAGGTAAAAATAGATTATTTAAAATACTGTTTTGATTTGAATCAAGAATTTTCACTGAAACTAACCTTTTTAGAAATAAACACATTTGAAACAAAAATTGGAATTATGACCATTTACATGAAGTCATTTCTTTAAAGAAACCTGATAAAAAGTTGTGCTATAAAAAAATGCAAGCAGCATATGTTTACTGAAACCTTAAAAAGGTCAAGCCACTGCTTTGGGTTAATTACTGGCTGTCTTTAGAAACAGTTTGTTAAAATGATAAACCTTGTTTCATTTTGGACTTCTATAGCTTGTTCTGCAAGTGTAGAGAGAGTATATTCCTCAATTTCAGTTTACTCAGTTTAGTTCAGTATGCATATGCTTTTTTCATAGATATACAGCACAATTTTACTAATTAAAGAATTTATGAAATAATGTCCCGCCAGTTCCTAAATGATTTCAAATTAACATCCAGTTAAAGCTTGAAAGAAGTCTGGTGCAAAAGATTTTCTTTTCAGTAAAAATACAATTCATTATTTTCTAATACAATAATAAAAATGAAGAATAAGTATATACTAAACTGTAATTATTTCAAGGCATATAAAGCATCCTTTTGAACAAAAAGGTAACTAATGGAATTACTCTATTTAGTCACGAGTCAGCATGTTCTCCTGCTTAGCAGCTGATGATAGTTTGCCTTTCTCTAGCATGGAAGCTCTAAGTACACTTTGGATCACATTTCATGATTTCTCAAGCCATGAGTGAGCCTGTAGTGAAGGGAAGTGTGCATTACAGAACCACGGGTAGCTGGCGATCAGCCTTGTCCTGTCCCCCTTCCCACCATGCCGACAGCCAGGGCTGCAGGTGGCACAGCCATGCAGGGGGTCCGTGCCAAGTCCCTCAGCTCCATCGGAGCGTTTGGGTGGCATCTTTGAGTTTTGAGACCAGATGTGGCATGGGAGATTGGCTGGTATAAAAGGCTCCAGGAGGTTCACTCCCAATTCTTTGTGACCTTATTCGTCTTTGCTTTTCTGTCTTCAAGATCGTTTATGTTTTAATGAAGTTCAGAGCAGGCTTGAAGTACAGTTGGAGGGTTGAGTAAGTTTGTTGAAATAAAGAGAAAAATCTTTGTGGTAAAGATATGAGAAGCTCTACTGATTCTAAAATGTTGGCACCCAACTCCAGGAAACTCAGTATCAGTTTTGTATATTTTGCCTTATTTCTCTTGTTATTAGTGTTATTAGTAAAGCTGTTTTAATATCCAATTTGTAAGTCACTCTCCCTTTTCCCTAGTAGGAAGGGTGGGGGTTAACAGAGAGCATCTGCCACTCAGTTTATTGCCACCCTGCTCTAAATGGTGACAGATTTATCCTTTGTATTGCTCCCTGGCCGCAGGGGCGACTGATACCGCTGACCCGTGGGTGATCACAGTACCTGCTGTGGGGGTTTGAATGGCCGCAGGGGCTGTCACCGAGGTCGGTGAAAATTCACTAAAAGAGAATTATTTCTGTTTTAACCAAAACCAGGATGCTGCAGAATGGAAATAATCAGAGCTTTTAAGGACATGTAAAAGTCCTAATCACACTGATTTTCCTGGGGTGTCTTTGTTCAATAGCTTGTGAAAATATACCACTTCAACTTCTTCGGTAGTGCTAAAAATGGACTAACGTGCTTGCATGGTACTTCAAAGACCTAAACTACATCCATTTTCTGTTGGAGACTCTCTGTGCGACTTCAATCAAGTTACCGAGGTTCAGGTTCAAGTTCTCCAATATGCGCTTAGAAATATTCTTATCTTCCTTTGGTTTTGATATATAAATCACATTTCACCTGAAACAAAAAGACATCTGATCCTTCAGTACCTTTGTGAGTTTGGACAAGTCTTCCAGGGCTTCTGTTCATCGTCCAAACGTGATCAGATCTCCCTACCTCTTACGGTGTGGAGAGAGTAACTACCCTCAAGGTTCAGGTTCTGTAGTAATGTTGGCCCAAACTCACTAGCTAGTTTCCACAAAATAGGAAATTGAAGCAAGAATTAGCGTTTTCCACAGCCAAGACCGTAGTGAAAATATTCCTTCCTTCTGGATAGTTCTATCAAGATCGTATAGACTCTTCAGTTTAATCAGCATAGATTGGCTGATCTGAGATTAGAAATAGTTCTGTATATATCACATTTTAGGAATATACCTTTAGTTCGCATTTTTTTTGAGAAGAAGACAGGCTCCTATTTGGTTTCTAAAGCTAGCATCAGTGACAGAAAAAACTAGGATGAAGGCAGTTTTATAACCTAAGCAAAATGTATAATAGTTTCTGCTTGGGCAGCAGACATCACTCCAACTTTTGTAAGAGTGATGATTAATTTTAACCTGGTAGAAAACAAATTTTCTACCTGGAGTTCTTGAACTGTAAAGAAATATGCCAGTATCAATTGCTTGTAGTCAGTACCTCTGTGTAGGAGGCACAATAATTTTAGTATGGCAGCTAATATACAGGAATACCAAACTGGTAGTATACAAGGCTATTGCAGTCCAAGGTCTCTGGCAAAATATGTTAATAGAAGTGAAGTCAAATAAAATAGTCATAAGAAGGATTAAAAAAAAGAACTGTGTTCATAAAGAGCACAAGAAAAGCAAAATAGGAACTCTAATTGAAAAAAGGAAGGTTTTTTTTAATGTGGGTCTTGTGGTTTTCATAGAGTGCTATAAAGCAGATCAGATGTTAAATAGCTGGACATCCATATGTTAGTTAATATAATTTTGCAGCTTTCCTTTATTGTCATCAGGATCTTGGTGTTAAATGTTATTGCTATGAGCAGTGATCAGTTGTTGTTTCATGCCTAATGGACTGTTTCCTGGAGTTCAGAATGTCATCAAGCATGCTCTGGGCTGAAACAAGACATAAAAGTTGTCCTAGGAGTTAATTTTCATAATGTTTCAAGTTTGTTGGAAGAAATTAAGAAAAAAAGCAGATGGGTTGCTGACATTGGGCTTGATATGGAATATATGTAGAAAATAAGTTCTGAAAGAGTTTCAGAAAAGAATAATTCTGTCTGCTATTTATTTTTTTTTTAAAGAGGCCATTATAATTTCTGGTTTTTCCTGAGGATTATTTTTGCAGAGTGATATCTATGGGCTAGGGAGGCTTACATGAAACTTGGTATCATCTATCCGTATTTATTATGAAATTGTTTGAATGCTGTCTTAAATCACCTAGGAATGGTCACGGAATATCTTAAATCAGTGGTGGGAATTCTCTCAACTCTTGGGAAAAAATTCGATGTTATTCAGGTAGCAGAACCAGCAGGTGCAACCACCTCCATATTTGTTTCTGTCGGGGGCCAGCCAGCTTCTGTGAGCTTGGTGACCACCCTAAGGTCCTTGTGTGTGTGCAGGAGGCCAGACCAATACAGGTTTCACTTTGCTGGTCCTTATAAAAAAATCCTTGATCTGCACCCAGCCCAGAGTGCATAAACAGGAATGGTGCCTATCTGATTCATCCGACAGCAGGCAAGCACTACACAGAAGACAGACTCTGGAGCCGGGCTTGTCCCGGTGCTGCCCTTTAGCCCTTGCTTACACATTAAAAAATGCCTGGACAATTTAAGTCACTCTGGGATTAACTCATCGCAGTGATAGATCTCATGTCAGCTGTGTCTATTGAAATATCAAGACAGAATAACTCCTCTCTTGGGTGGAAAGAAGAGGCCCTGGCTGTGCTGCGACTGGAAGGTGGACTAACCATGAAGTCCCTGCTCATTCACTCAGCTGAGCACGGCAGTCACACACACATGCTTGTGTTGGTGTGGGAGAGGGAATCAAAAGAAATGGCTCCCACAGATCATCCAGCATGCAAAGTGAGAGCGAATTTGGGCAGATGGGAGCGTTGCCTCCTGTGAGAGAGGAGTGAAGGGACACGTTAAAGCCTCTCACAGACAGAAAGATAGGGAGCAGGCTTGGAAGAGAGACACACAGCATCAGGCATAGGAATAGATGTTGGAGTCCAGAGGACCTGTAGTAGGGAAAGGCCTCCAGAAACAGAAGGAGATGAACAAGTGTAGTTGGAAAATTTGTTCTGGGGTTATTGCCTAAATATGAAGTACATTGAAAGAGAAGAAGCACATGTTTATCTGAACAAGATGCTGTCTGGGATCAGCAAGTTTGCCAGCTATAGGAGGTTTTCCATACTTTTTTGATGTATTCTAGTACATACTGAAGAATTAATATCATGTTGCTTTCTCCTCACAATCCCAGCTTAACATTATTCTCTCTGTTGTACAGAGATAAGGTTTGGGAATCAGTAAGACACTGAAAGATCTGTCACAACTGGAAAAACAACTCCACAAGTATTGCTTTCTAGCTCATGTGCAGTCCATTAGATCTCACTGTCTGTCCCATCGGCTTTTCTGAGAGGAAGCTCGTTACCTGTAAGTTGAAACTGGTTTATAAGCATATGCTGTAAGTTTCTTTATTTAGATAAAAAAGAGTCTGATCTATATCTTCTAAGCCAGCCTTTGATTTTTTTTTTTCTCTTTATTTTAAGCATACATCTAATTTAACTGGGATGGGGGATGTTAGTGATTTTCACTCTTTGTATCAAAGTGTGAGGGAAATGCCTTTGTTCTCCTGCTTGGAAAAGGATAGGAGTGAGAAGCTTTGTCATGATTGCAAGTCAGGGTTTGTCAGTGCTTTTCCCATATTAGTGGAGGCAAATTACTCATAACACATGCCCTTCTTAGCAGAATGCATTGGGATGGCATTTGTAGAAATAGCTCTCAATAAATTTCTTTCAGTAACAGAGAGGGTGGAAACAACCTTTACTTCAGGGATTCAGATCAATTTAGCAGAAGAAAAAAAAAATAAGATCCAGAAGTGCCAAGAGAAGCAAATTCCTGAGACTGTTAGCAAATTGTACAGGGAGTCTAGTCCTGCAACAATGTCAAGGAGTAGTAGTTTTGCTATTCACATCTGGCCTAGAGACATTCTTTTTGTAATTTAGCAGTATAAGGTGGAATCAGAGTAGACAACATCTTTGTTCTGTGCTAGGCAGTGTGAAAGTGTGTGGAAGAGAGTGTTCAGAATAACAATTGCTGAAGCCCTTGGAAATAAACAGCACATGCTCCCTCAGAGGCAGCTATAATATCCAACAAGCTAGACGAAGTTACTGCTGGATGCATCTGGGATTCTCTCCAATGTCACACTTATAATAGGAGTGAATAACTTGGCCTTTATTCAATTAATTAGTCTTTGTTCCTCCCCTGACTGGCAATGAGGGTGCTGGTTGAGGTAGTTATGTTTTAAATGTGAGCGTCTATCTGTTGGGAAATGGACTGACAAAAAAGATCTCACTCCCATTTGTCACCTTGCCTGAAATAATCATGCTTGCTGAAGACCTTAGCTGTATTTACTGTTCAGATCTGCAAGTTTTACAGGGCCCCTAGGAAGAACTTATACCTGGTCACCACGTCACTGGGACATTCTCATTTCTGTACTGAATGAGTTGGTCCTGGTTTGCTGGCACTGTGGAACAACAATGTCCTCTTCTGAAACAGCTAAAAAAGAAAGCATTGTGGTTCGCACTATAGTTGTAAGCCCAGGGTTTACTGGCTGACAGCCTGGTTCATTTGCCAGCACACTGATCTGTACTGGGATGTTATGGATTCCAGTCCTGCACAGGGCCCAGTCAGTCTGCCCCTCATGGGGGATGCTATAGGATAGCTTTAGGAAGAGGTGTGCTTTAGGATTCCTGGAAAGAAGTTTAGTGTCTCTCCCACTTAACTCCAGTAGGTCTCCAGAGGAAACCTTATCAATGCCCTGCTTAAAGAGAATGTGCTTTGTTTTCTGGCCACGCTCAGTATAACAAACTTCAGAGGCATTTCCACCACTAGTATATGCCCTGGAAGAGCTGGGCTTGGCAGGGTGTTTGTGTCTGTGACACCTAGGGACCGAAGGACTGTGTCAGAACAGTTTCAGGCCACCTAAAACCTGTTCCCTGTGCCATGTGGTGCCTGGAGAGCTGATCCTACTGACACTATTTAAAAATAGTTCCAGCGATTTCTGTCATGAAAGGTATTTAACATTTAAAACCATCATCAACTGTCAAATCTATGGGAGAAAATGGAAGAGACCTGCTCAGAGCTGCTCCTTTATGAAGCAGCTGTTTCTGCCCAAAGTGCTACTGTTTGTCTGTAATCGGTGATGCTGGGGGACCAGCGCAGAGCCATCAGAAGTGACAGAAGAGTGGCTTCTGAATCTGGGCACAACTGGTGAGCCTCTACCTATTGAGAGTGGCCACTCCTGTTGTCCAAACCTGCAGCAAACTCATTTGGGCTTGACCTGTTAGCCTTAGGGTCAAGATTAGGATTTGACCCAGGGCACGTCCATACGAGTAGTTTTGCATGAAGACCTCTTTTCTCCGTCTCAGACGAGGGACCCTTTTCCCCGGTGTCCCACGATGGTTCGTCCCCAGCAGAGCAAATCGTGGGCGAAATGAGGGAGACCACACGATGGCAGCAAAATCTCATTTATCCGAGGAGCTCGGGCGCCCGCAGGCAGCTCGGTGACTCCCCATGGTCATCGCTTTCCTTCTCAGACCACCACCCAGCCATCGCTTACGGAGGAACAGATCAGGGAAAGGAAGAAAGACTCTCGACACATTTCATCCAGCCTTTGTTCTTCCATTCATAAAGCTCATCTGAGTTCCGCTGTGTGAATCAAAATCATGTTTGGACTGACCTGCTGAAGTGCACGGACTTTGGAGGGGTCAGCAGCTCTGTAAAGCTGTGTGATGTTACGCCATCAGGCAGGAGAAGCACGGGCAGAGCAGCGAAGAGGGGATATTATTCTATGTTTCCTAAGAAGCATATACATACATGGTTGCAGAAAGGAAGGAATCATGAGATTAAAGAAAAATAAATTGTTTTAAGATGCTTTAATGCCTGGATGTCTTTGCTGAGACAGAGAGGGCAATGAGAGGTCCCTGTTGCCTCTATGCTTGAGGCAATTGTAAAGTTTGAAAATAGAAATATATTGGGGATAGCTCAGTATTTGTTGTGACTCAGCTTTCGTGTTTTGGACCTTCTTCATAAGTGTCTTAGGACTACTCATTTCCTACGGTAAGTTGCAAATTAATTGAGGCAGCTTAAGAATCCCTCTACTTAACTAGATATTGAATGTGACTCAGCCATCATTTCTACTCTTGTTCCTTTCCTCCTCTGGCTCCATCTCTTTGCACCTCCATTCTGCACGGAGTGGCCTACAAGGCTGAAAGAAAGCCAGAGTCTCCTGGGAACTGTTATGAAAGAAATTCCTAAATTACATTCACAGGCAAATTATAATGTTTATTGCATAGCATTTGGTTTTGTTTAGAGGAAATAAGAAAGAGAAGCAAGGATTAAAAAAAAAAAAAGCAGTCATTGCTCCTGCTTCATGCTTTTTTTTAATGGACCAGGTAAAATATACCTCAAAAAATTCAGGAATTTTGCCCCAGAGATATTTTAGGTGTTTGAGGCTGAATCCCAAAGCTGCTCTGATGGCAGAGGAAGATACTTTCTTCCATGGCTTCTTTAGTGCAAGCGCCAGGCCCCGAGCACAGCCCCCTCCCATTTGCAGGGCTCAGGGCCTGCTCAGAGCGGGTGTAGCAGGGGCTGCCCCGTCCCACTGCAGGGAGAGGCTCCAGGACCAACCATGGTCCCCACGGTCTCCTGGATCTCGAGATGCCACCTCCACAAGCGCTGCAGCACCCCGAGGGAGCATAGACTATGGCAGTTCCCATTGACAAAGCGTGTATCACATGGGAACATACTCGAAGTGGGTGACTATCCTCCAGATTGCCTTGCAGTTGTGTGAGACGGTGCTGTTTGAACAGCCGGTACCGCTCAACACTGGGTGTGTTAGGGAGATCAACTTAGGAAGCCATTCAGGTCCTTTTCCAACTTCCTTGGTGAAACCCTGCCTGCACAGAACTACCGCTGCCTTCAGTGGTAATAAGGCTGCTGGTCTGCTCAGGAGCTCCAGTGCTCTCAGCAACCCGCCTGTTGCTGCAGGTGTGTTTGTACAGTGACGTGCATTTCTCTGAGAAAAAAACTCAGTCAGCTGAGAAAGCAAAGTACGTTTTTTCTCCCAGATTTCTGGAGCGCGTAACCCAACCCACTCCACTCTGTGCTAATACAAGAAACAACACATCCAAGCCACAGAAATGGCTGTTTATCGACTCTAAGCTCTAGTCAACCCTTTGAACATGTATGCATATGCGTATGTATGTGTCAGGGCCCTGAGGGCACCTGTAGGCTGTGATTGCCCTGAGTGCCCCCAGCTGGGACCCCCACCCACACACCCCTGCCCACTGCCCAGGAGCCCATTTAAGTTCAGACCCAGGACCCAGGTCTAGCTTGAGGCATGTGCTGTGAGTATATGTGTGTCTCTGCTCCGCTCCCCAGCTCTCCCTGATGTGCTGTCTGTAATTCCTGTGTTGGTGGTGATCCCCAGCTTGTTTCCTGGCCTTAGGCTGGTGATCACCAGATGGCTGATGGGTCCTGTTGCTGATCATAAAAAATGGCAGATGTACTCAGGGAGACAAGCAAATTCTTGCCAAGAAGAGGCCAGCTTCACTGTACAGGTAGGTAAAGTCAGTTACAATAATGCAATAGCTTCATGTTGCTTGCAATTTGAAAAAATCCTGGTAAATATGATAAGAGCTGGTCTTAGCCCTAGCACATGTTCAGTTACTCTCTTTAGGTGTTTGATGGGTAGCTCATGTCTAAGTAAAGTGTTAGGAGTTGTATCAGTTTCTGTATTTCATTAAGATTATAATTTATTTTGGGACAGTGCCAAGGGACCCAGACTGAAGTCAGGATTGCTGTGCTAGGTGCTGAACACGTATTCCTTTTTCTGAGATCTAAGCAACTGGTACTGGTCAATGAGCTTTTCAGAAGCTGACACAGAGATGACCCTAACTGTACTATTGACTTTTTTCAAAGTAATTAACTCTCCAAACTAAGCAAAAAAAAAAATGGCAGCAGGACCTTCAAATTTTCTGCTTTCTACCCTGAAGGTTTAGAGTGAAATATCAAATACTGGATGCTTCTCATCAAGAGAGCTTTAGGATATTTGAGCCTTTGGTTTTTGCTGGTGCTTGGGCTCTGAAGTTATAGACAACTTTGAAATATGTGTTGTGTTGAGTCTTTGGGATTGCAGTTACTAGTCTGTAGGTTTTTCCATCATTATGAAATGTACAGGGTTTTGGTTAGCAAGTAAACAGAAAAATCAATTGTTCATTCCCAGTATTTGTTTAAACAGAACCACACTATCTATAACAGATGAAGGGTTCCAAGATTGTTTTAGTGATAGATTCTTGTCTCTTTGCTTATTAATGAGCAGTTAAATAAATTATTTGCCAGATACACAAGTTGGGAATATTTGCTGAAGGGAATAGTGTTAACTTGTCTGCTCTGATTCAAGAGGCCAGGCAAATAAAGAGGATGAAGGAGACTGAGATAAAGGGACTAGTACAAAGTACTGATTAAATAGAGATCCTAATAGTAGTATCTGAGAAATTTTTAATTCTTCTGAGCTGCTTTTTATTTATGATGGATTTTTATCTTCAGTACACGATCTTAAAATAATTCTGTGCTTTGTGATAGCTAGGATGTTAATGGGAGAAAACACAACAGCAGGTACTGAACAAAGACTGAAAGCCGCATGGACAATTGCAGAAGGATTCAAGTAGAATTAGCCATTAAAAACTGGTCTTGAATGAATTCTACCTTTCTATACCATTCAGCCCTCAAGGTAATAGAAGTTACGACTACTGCAATGTGACACTAGTTCTCTTCTCTTTCAGAGGAGTGGGTTTTTTAAAGCTTAAAAGTAATCTCTTAGCTTCATACTCCTAGTTAGAGCAAGCATGGGATCAGCTAAATAACGAGACAGCCAGACAGGTCTACTCTATTTAAAAACAGATTTGTCCAAATTTATCTGACTTTAAAACTGCTTTGCCAAGCGCAAATAAAAAACAAATCTATTCAATTTAACAGTTAATATAAGCCTGTACTGCTATTCTTCTGTATTCATCCTTCCTCTTAGATCACCCACATTCCTTTAGAATACCAACACATAGAAAGTAATGCTTCAATAGATCTATCTTCACATAATTCGTGCAAAATTGAGGCACGTGTTGGTCAAGAGTGAGACCTTTTGCACTTACCCCAAAAATGTTTTCCTTCTGACATTACATATTGAATTGGTAAAGACTTTGAAATGGAGTATCTGACCCTCTGGCTTCACTCAATTTGTATGAACTTAGTACTGATCTGTTGATTATCAAGCACCATGTTCTCCTGGGGTAGCACTTAGGAGGTCTCATTTGGTTGAGCACTTCCAAGACCTCTAAAGGGTTATATCAGGGAGGGATGGAACAACATCAGTTACAATGGGACATTAATGCTTTTCATTATCTTGTGCATGCAAATTTACAAGTTTGAGGAACATGTACAAAATAGTTGCTAATCTCCAGCGATATTCTTGCCCTCAGCTGTTTACTGCCCAAACACACTGTTTCAGAGCATGGTATGTTGCCATCAAGGCACTGTGCACGCTATCTCTGGTGCAACAACTCTTATTCTGTAGTGCCAATGCTTTCTGCTCTCCTCTTGTTATCTGAGGATTTTTCCTTCTATCCCTAAGTAGTTGTTCTATAGCAGTGATAGCCACAAATATTTCATATAAAAGATATCCTAAGCTATTAGAACTACCTAATGATAGTGCTATTAAAAACATTAAGTTAGAGGAATATAAAATATCTACCAGATACTAGCAGACCATAGTTACTTAGTAGAATAATCCAGCCTCAGTGCCTGTGATTAGTGCATTAGATCAACAATGTTTATTATCCTGGTCTGTGGTCATAGCCCTTGTATTTTATCACTATTGTTATCCAATTGCAATCTAATACTCATGTAGCTCAACAGTAGGTGTAAGGCAATGGTCATTTCATTCTACAGACAGAGTAACATAGCTAGGAATCAGAGGCAAGAACAACAGACAACAAAGTAAAAGAACTCCTTGACTTGTGTCTGTCACATAGTTTCAACTATTTTGCTGTTTGTTGATTTTATAAGCCTTGTTTAATGAGATTCAAAGAGTTTTCATTGTCTTCTGGTAGGTGGGTTTTAACAAGGTACTTGTTGAGAGAGAATTTTTCTTGACTGACCCATCTAAAAGGTGGGTCAGACAGATGGAAGAACACCAAAAGGCAAGTCCAGTATCTTGGTCAAAGCAAGGGGAGTTAGTGAAGAACAGTACTAGCAGAGAATAACTTGAATGCTGATTCATGTCAGGCCATGCAAACAAGAACTGAAATACATTGTAAAATGCGAAGAGTGGATTTTGCTTCTGTCCAGGAAGCTGATGGAATCCTTACTGTTATGAAGAATGTAGGCAGTATATTAACTACCTCTGGACCTGTCATGTTAGTCTGAAGTCACCTCAGTGGGTGCATTAGTGGATTTTCTACACCTGGATTTCAGCTGTGTGGTCCTTTTCAGGTCGTATCTACATGAGTCAATGGCACAGTTTCACCAGGTTTCCTACTGTAGCTATTTCTGAGGTTGGTTAAAGCTACATTTGGCAGCTGATTAGTTAAGCAAGGTGCTGAAACATTTTGATTTCTCTGTTTTCTCTGCAAAGCTGTGTCCCAAACAGCTGGCAGGAGATATTGCTGCCTTGGGATCTGACTCAGTCCGTGGCTGCACCATGTTGCGATGTGTTTGCGGAAATTGCCTTCAGTCAGAACTTCTTGTTCAGTAGTATGCGAACAGTAATCATGGCAAGGGAACAATGGTATGCAAGACATAAAGCCTAGAAACATTTCTAAAATAGATATACTCAAAACATAACATTTTAAACTTCTGCAAAAATACCTTGAAATCTTTATCTCAAAGGTTAGTGTGATTTGAAACTCTTGGTAGATACAGCAGGTTCTTTACTGTATTCACAGAATCACAGAATGGTAGGGGTTGGAAGGGATCTCTGGAGATTGTCTAGTCCAAACGCCTGCTAAAGCAGGTTCACCTAGAGCAGGTTGTACAGGACCTTGTCCAGGCAGGTCTTGAATATCTCCAGAGAAGGAGAATCCACAACCTCCCTGGGCAGCCCGTTCCAGCGCTCTGTCACCCTCAGAGGGAAGAAGTTCTTCTTCATGTTCAGAGGGAACTTCCTATGTTTCAGTTTGTGCCTGTTGCCCCTTGTCCTGTCGCTGGGCACTACTGAAAAGAGTCTGGCCCCATCCTCCTGACACCCACCCTTAAGATATTTATAGGCATTTATAAGGTCCCCTCTCAGCCTTCTCTTCTTCAGGCTGAACAAGCCCAGCTCCCTCA
>Ga0065711_1004115_pt1 | contig 24923 bp, 19 predicted proteins | sample Hoacrofraction12_FD_59098 | JGI IMG/M metagenome (GOLD analysis project Ga0065711, IMG submission 59098) | Hoatzin crop microbial communities from Cojedes, Venezuela - Epithelial fraction 12 v2 (version 2) | ecosystem: Host-associated > Birds > Digestive system > Esophagus > Crop | place...
TGCGGGGCGCGGCCGGAGCCGCCCGTCTGCTTCTCTCGTCGCGTCCGCCGGGGTGCTGGGCCCGGGCCGTGGCTGGGCGGCCAGCGGTGGGGCCGGGGTGGCGGCCCAGCAGGCTCCCGGCAGGCAGAGCCCGGAGCGGTGGCGCCGACGAAGGGTGGCACGGGTGGTTGGAGGCAGCGAGCAGAAGCTGCAGCCCGCAGCGCTGTGCCTGCCCCGGGTGCCCCGCTCAGAGCGACTGCTCCGCTGGCGCCAGCCTGAGGGGAGACGCTCGGGAAGAGTTCCCGGTTCGTCCCCGCTCCGGCAGATGCACATCCCTCCGCGTTGCTGCCAGCCTGACGCCGTCACCTTGCACTTCAACGGAGATGGAATGGAGGCGCCTCGTCCAGAGGCCTTGCCGGGGGACGGAGGCTTGGCTCACCCTCAGCACCTTCGGCGAGGCGGCTGCTGCTCCTGTGCCGACACTTTTGCTGACCCTGAGCAGTTCCTCAGCTGATCCCGTCCTTGACGCAGTTTGGCCTCTGAGTTCTAACATCTCTGACGCCGTTCCTGGCGTTGGAAGTACTCCCCCCACCTCCATCCTTTCGCAGCTGGCTCTCCTTGCCTTAGTACCTAGGAAGCCTCCAGCTGTGTCATAAGCATTAACATTTGTTTTGAGCTTTGTCATTTTTCCATAACTTTCACTTTCTTCTGAACAGGCTCGCTCTCCCCTTGCCTCTGCCGTTCTCTCCTTCGCTTCCATTGCCAATTCCTTCCATTCACTCCTTTGTTTCCGTTCCCATCTTTTCCTCCGCAAAAGGCCTGAAAGAGTTTGTCGCTACGGAATCTGCAGTTTTGCAGATGCTTTGCCATCTGTCTCTCTACCATGCTACGAGACGTCACCATCATCCCCCTCATCTTGGCTCACTCTTCTGGCTGCAAGTCGTGCTGGGCATTGTGTCTACGTGTGTCCTGCTTGTCTGTGCGGCCCTCTGTAGCGCCGGTAATGCCCACACCTCTGAGCTGCCTGCTTCTGCTCTTCCGTTCTTGAAACCCTCTGCTCTCCCAAGGCCAAAGGTTTCGGTTCTCCCTTCAGCTGCTCTGCTTAGGATTAGCAGGGGTGTTAAAAACTAGTAGGACCATACGACGATTTTAGAGAAATGTTAACTTGGCAGTGGGATGGGAGGAACTGAGCAGTAGGGGAGAGGAAAGGAGCGACACTCTGCTAGCCATCGTGGGAAGCGTGGCTGTGTGACGTCTCAGGGCTCTGCATGAAGCTGAGGTGTCCCTGCAGTGGGTGACTGTTTAGACGGACTTTGTGACGGTGGTGATGTGAGCTGGGGTGGGACAGCCTGAGTTGTGGAGTTGTGCTTACCTCAGCACTTCACTACCTTAACTAAAAATTTCCTCTCAACCTCCAGCAAAAGTATTTTTCTAATCATGCTCTAATGATTCCTCAACCCCACTTCTAAGTAACACAGCTTTTACTTTGTCTTATTTTTAGAACGTTTCTGTTAGGAAGTAAAATCTATTGCTTCCTTCTCAGGAGCACCTAGGGGCTCTGAGAGGAAGAGGTCCACGTGACACCAGGTATCAGCAGAGTCTTTGCTGGGGATTTAGGTTCCTTGGAGATAATGAGCAGCGCAGAACAGGAGTGAAGGCAGGCAAGGAGCAAAGCTTCCAAGTCAAACTCAAGGAATTTCCAGATTTCTGGACTCCCTGCCGAGCAACAAAGCATCATAATGGACTTCTGTCCAAGATCTGTCTTGAAAAATATTGTTCAGGGTGGGAAATTAAGTGCTCCAGTGTTAAGGAATGTCCTTGTAGCCCCAGTTCAACCTGTTTTGGATATGTACTCAAGGTGTAATGACTAATTTTATGATTGTATACTACTTGCCTGTGGTAGCCCAGCCACAGGTACCACACAGCGGAAGCGGTGCTGCTCTTGGGGTTTTGTCTGTTCCTTAGTCTAAGTTGTATTGTTTTACCCTGTCTGCAAAAATGGCAAGAGAGACCACCGCGTGCCTCAGGGTGAGAGCAGGCAGGACTCAGTAACGGGGTCTGTAAGGTGCGTGCAGCCACTCCAGACAGAATTTGGGAACCTCTTGTCTCCTAAGCTGGTGTTCTGGCCTTTGCAGGCTTGGGTCCCCCGTGCCAGAGATTAAATATCCATCACAATCTCCTTCCTCACATGTTGTGGCAAGGCGTTCTGCTTTACATTAAAAATTGATGCTGCTCTCTAGTTTCCAGATAGCTTTCATTTGCTTGCCGTCTGGCCCAGTGCAAACTCCTCTTCCTTTGTCCCCACACTGTGCTTACCCCACACAAATGCCACACAGCCACGTCGTGCAGCGGAGCTGGTGAGTACACTGTGACAGCCAGGGCCCAGCTGGAGAGAAGAAGTAGTGGTTTGAATGACTTCTGTGGTATGTGGCAGAGCTCCTGTGGCAAATACCTCAGACTGGCACACGTGTGGTGGGAGGCCAGGGCTTGCTTAAGCAGCCCTTTTCCTTAGTGGTCCTGGTTCTGGAGGGCTTGATGCTCCAACCTAAATGAATTCATTTCCATGATTTTTGGTATATCAGGTCACAGACAAAAAAAAAAAGCTATTTCTTTTTAAAATGAGGAGATTCCTCTTCCTCCTGGAAGCCATATGGGCTTAGGAGGTAGAGGGCCGAAGGAGATCTCGTGTTTCCCACTGTGTGAAGCTCAGCAGGAGGGAGGGGGGCTCTTTGGGATCTGCTGAGACAAGCAGCACGTCCTAACGAGAGGCTGCAGCGGTCAGCATTTCCCCGATGGGAGAAGGCTCCTCTCCTCCACGCAAGTAGTCGGGTTTTCGCCCTGCTTGCGGTGTTGTCCGTTCTGTCGGGATTCACAGGGTCAGCTCTGCAGTTTGTGGAGCTGCGGTCCCTGCGTTGGCACTATCTCCAGCCGGGGCCCAGGCGGCCTGGCTCAACGGGGTATTGTTTATCCCACCCAGGAATGTGCAGACCAGCAAGGACCTCGGGAGCTAACAGAGCAACATGTTCTGCTCCGCGCAGGGGGAGTGACTGTGGGTGGCGGCGGCTCCGGAGGCTGGTGTGAGCGGTCAGGGCGTGCTGGTGTGCAGGCAATGCACTGCCCTTGGAGTGTGGATGAGGACTGTGCAGGCTGTGCAGATGCAGTGGGGCGAGGAGGAGGGAAGGAAGGCTGTCCAGATTTGGAGGCCACAGGGAGGAGCAGAGGAAAAGGGTAGCAATGCCTCGGCGTGTAGTTAGTGAGCTTCTGTTCTTGACACAGTGGCGGGAGAAGCCAAGCATCACTCCTGGCTTCCTCCCACTGCGTGTTAGGTACTGATCCTGCAGCCTAGAGCGCGGCGAGAGCTGCAGCAGATCTCTTGTCGAAGCCAGACCAGCAGCTGGAGGCTGCACTGAACGGGGCCGAGGGGCATCTCCATCTCTGCCGGTGGATTGTGTTTTCAGTGAACAGGCATTGAGCTATAGTGAGTGGAAGGAGGCATGAAAAGACCTAGGTGAGATGCATGCCGTTTTTCAATTTTGAAAAAGATCACTGGCAGTATTTGTTTAATATTTCTAATATTAATTTCTTCAATCATTCTGCGACAAACTTGGCTTTTGCACATTTCAGGGAATCTGACTCGTTCGCATTCTACTGCTCAGGCAGGCTCTAAAGTTTTTATAGAGATTGAGACATCTGCTGCACAAGAATCCACTTGTCCCTCTTGTGCAAACCGAGTGTGCCTGTGGAACCCTACACTGCATGTTTTGGTCTGCTTGGTGAAGCATTAGTTTTTCAGTTACCATGCTGTCATGCTGACCATAGCCAGTTCTAACAGCACTGCTTCTTGAATGAGAGGCTGAAAGGTATTTAAATTTAGGGGGAAACAAGTGGTGATAGCACCTGTGAAGTTTGGTTTTCTTGCTGCTGAATTTGTGGCATACATCCATTACTGCTTTTTATCTCCTGTTCTGGTCAGCGCTTTGGCTGTACCATGGGATTAGCTGTCTGCAAGCCCCTTGGGTCTCTCCTTTTACCGGGGCTGCTGATACTTTTTGTAATCAGCCTAAAATGGTCTCTTCATGTTGCTGCCTTATCTCTTAAGGGCTTGAAATCCTTGCTTCAGCGTCTTTCAGCAAAAACAGGGAAGACAGAACTCCCGTTTCTAAGGTACAGAAACTCATCAGAGACTCCTTTGCTCACCCTTACCATCAAAAAGATGCAAAAAGGGCATTTATATCACTGTCTTCAGTAGGTGTGCTTTGATCTAAGTGATGGCACTTGGAGCAAGTGCCTGACAATTATTTGTAGTGCTGGTGAGTCTTGTTATTTGAGACTTCTTACCCTGCCTAATTTCAGCTCCAAAAAGAGAGCAGGGATACAAGAAGTTGTCAGAGTCAGTGTGTAAATGCCTTCTCTTGGCTGCTGTGGCTTGATCCAGTGTGTGCTGAAGGTCTCAAAACAATATTGTAACTGAGTTAATAGCCATCATTTCATTCTGGTCCCTCCTTTCGTCAGCCCACGCTGGACCAGACGCGCTCCAGAGCTCATGGAAAAATAGGATGGGCGGTCTTCCATGGAGGTGATGTTAATGTGTGCTGAGCGTGCATGCAGGCGGGCTGGGGGCAGTGATTAATGCCCTGGGAATCTGCTCTCTGCCTTGCTGCACAACGCTGTTGTGTCAGGCCCAGAGCTTGGCACCGGGCGGGCTGCGGTCGGGCGCCAGGAACGTTACCTAGTTTGTGCAGGATCCGGCAGCGAGACAGACACAGCGTGTTCTCAGCAGGGCGAGTTCGCCGCTGCAGCTTCATACTTGCACAGTGAGGCTCTCTTTGGATGCGGGGCTGCTGCTAGGCGGGGGCAGGAGTCTTGCGCTTCGCAGTCCTGACCTCCGCCAGCGTGAAGCCCCAGTGTTTGTGCAGTTGTGGAGGAGCCCTCCCTCCCTCCGTCCCTCCCTTCCCCAGCAGGCAGGGATCACCCATCCTTGAAGTGAGAGGGGATGGTGCTTGGCCGGCGTCAGGAGCCCTGACTCACTGGGGATCACAGGCGGAGCCCAGCTCTCCCTGCAATCTGCTCTTCCTGCTGGAGCCTCTGCGCAAGCTGTTGCTGAATATTTGTTTTCACTAGATCGAGGGTGGATCTGGAAGAAGCTCGGGTCCACCATTAAGCCTGGAGAGTTGGACTCAGTAAGTTTTCGGTCTGGAAGATGCTGGGAGGGTTCCTTCTCTAGGTGGGGGTTTGGAGAAAAAGTTGGCAGGCAGCACTCCATGGAGTGAGACAAGGCTAAGGTCCTGGAAAACATAATATTTTGTGTTCAATTCATGTTATGGAGCAAGTGGATCCCACAAGACTGACTCACTGCTTTCGAATACAGGGGCATACTGTCTAGACCCAGATGGAGTCAGGGAGTGATCCTGCTCTTCTCAGTGCTGCTGAGGGAACCTGAGCTTGTTGGGATTCTTTTTTTGGCAGTTTCAGAAGTTACTTCATGCTTTCTTACCTCATGGGCTGGCTCTCAGAATGCTGTTCACATTAATACGTTAGTGCCCATGTTTGATTATAACTGCAATTAGTATATACATGGTGAAACAACTGCAATCCTGCCTGCCCCTCTCGATCTTCTTTCTCAGTGGAAAATCTCGTCCATTTTAATGAATGAGTCCCCAGAGCTGCAGGTGAGTTAAGGAAGGAACACGGCTGTGTTCATGGGGAGGATCTGAGCCCCAGGCAGCGGGAGGGCTGTACCCTCAGCCCCAGTGACTGCAGCAAAGCCAGGGTTTGGGTCTGCAGCACACGTGCGGTATTCCTTGCACTTCTCAGCCCACTCTTATATTACACCTTTGACAGAAGAAATGCAAGAAATCTCATTGTACCATCATGTGCTCCTCTAGAAACTACCCCGAGGCAGCAGTTATGCCTGGAATACTTTTCCCCCCCTTTGTCCAGTCCGACTGTGAAGTTTGCATGTTCAGAGTATGGCAGCGATTCCTAGGACCCTGAGCTCAGTGGTGCTCTGTGCCGCGGCGTCGGCAGCCGGTCTGCGGGGTGGAGAGCAGCCCTGGGCACCTGCAAGGTGCTGCTGCTGCTGCGCCTGTCGCTGCTGCTCTCCTCTTGCATCAGGGCATGCAGCAGCGTGTCCCAGCCACCCCACCTCAAACAGCACAAGGCTCCTTCCTTGTCTTCAGTATTTCCAAGCTAATTGATAGCTCTTCCATCTTTTTCCCTGCTCCACATGGTCATGTTTTTCATACTGTGACTCCTTCTGCCTCAGTAGGTTCCCGCAACCCTCAACTGCAGCTCTTTGTGCTGCTGATTCACTCCAGTCCATTCATCTTTTTGGTGGCAAAGTGCTGTCGGCTGCTGGATATTGGGCTCTTTGTTTGTACAGCCAGCACAACGCTGGTGACAAAGGGACAGCCTGTGCCCCAAGGAGCCCACGTGCTACGGGGAAGGCAGTGGGGAGCAACAGGAGTGACAGACGGGACAGCAGAGGTGAGGGTGGCTGGGGGCCGGGGCGCAGGGTGCCAGCTGCAGCGGGGGCACGGCTGGGGGTGGGCAGGGACGTGCTGAGGATGCTGTTCCTGCCGAGCACAAACCCGCTTTGTTCCCGGGAGGTGAGTCGGGTTGGATAAACAGAGCAGCCCCGTCAGCAGAAAGCCTTTCCCTGGCTGATCCCCCACTGGCACTCCCGATGGAAGTTGACTGTACCTCGTCAGCAGGGATGTTTTTCTCCTCCCTGTGTTAGCGTCCCCTCTTCCCGACCCTCGGGGGCTCAGGTGGGCTGTGCACGGCTGTGTGGAGAAACGGGTGTGTTTGCTGTGGGTGGTGGTGCGTGTCGTCACCGTGCTTGTTCTGCTGTTAGCTAGGCAGGACGGTTTGACAAGCAGTGCTGAGTACGGGACGGGTGTCGCTGGCTGGGCAGCACTGGGAGGGTGGCTGCTCACCGTGCACATAGGGCGCTTTGGGACGGAGGAGGCTGGGTCCCGTTGCAGGGAAATGGACGGTGCAGGGACTCTGCTTGTGATGTGGGAGGAAAGCAGCCTGTGCCGGGGGGCTGGTGGGGAGGGTGCTGACGTCCCAGCATCGCGAAGGGCAGAACTCTGAAAGCACCTTGGAGTGGTGTCGGCAGTGCTCTGCCCATCATCGCAGTGGGACAGGAAAATGAAGGGAAGCATTGACCAGTCTGAGCTGCAGATCTGAGGATAATCTTAGGGTTCCTGGTTGCCTTGGGCAGATGCACCTTTCAGTTCCTCTTCTGAGGATCTGAGAAGAGGGGAAGCAGCAGCTGCAGGGCTGCCGCTGCCTCAGCACAGTGTATTGCCTTGATGGTGAGGCTGCCTGATGCAAAGCAAAGATGACGCAGAAGAGTGTCCCAGCTCAGCAGCCACTTCCAGAGAAAGGGGGAATGTTGCTGGGTGTAGGATGTAGCCCTTGATGAGGACATCTTTGTCTGCCTTCGGGTCCCCTGCCAGGGGGGATTTCAGCCTTGGCTCCCAGAGCCTTGGAGAGAGTCTGCACCCTCATCTCAGCCTGGGTTCTGCCAAGAGCCGTGGTGAGGCCTCCCAGGGGATGGCTGAGCCTGGTACCTAGAAGGCAGAAGGGGCATTTCCAGCCAGGTCTGAGAATGCCTAGGTTGGTCAGGCCAGGCAGAGGGAGGAAGCGTTCGCTGGTGGGGAAGAGGATGGTGGGGTGAGCTTGCCCGGGTGGACTTTATGCCTCTCCGCTTACTGAGCAGAAGTATGACACTGCTTCAGCACACAGTTCCTGTGGCGCTGAGCAGTGGCGCCGGGAGGGGGACGCGTGTGCCTGTCCCTGTTCTGCCGGGCAGTGTGTGGTGGGACTGCGTGAGTGGTGCTGTCTGCCCACCCAGCCCTGGCAGGCTCAGGGCCCTGCTCTCCGTGGCAGGGAAGCGCTGAGCTTCCTCCCCTCCTCTTGCGTCCTTCCTGACAGGAATTCACATCCAATTTTCTTGCTGCTTCTTCCCCTGTTGCAGCACAAACACATGTCCCCGCAGAGACAGCCAGAGAGGCTGGACAAGGCAGGTTGGACCACGGGGGCTGTGTTGCTGGAGACCCCTGGCCCCTGCAGCAACAAGCACTGAAGCATGGCAAGGGGTTTCAGGGAGCTCGGGACAGGACCCTTACGCTGTTCCCGCCTCTCACGCTCAGGGAGGGCTTTTCTTTCTGAGCTTATATGTGATAATTTCAGGTGTTTCTGGCTGCTAACGGACTTCCTGCTTGTCTCAGCCTTAGGTACTGATCCACCTTCAGACCCCGTGCAATGGAGGCTGGCTCTGTGGTACGAGCAGTCTTTGATTTCTGTCCCAGCGTCTCTGAAGAGCTGCCCCTCTTCGTGGGAGATGTCATCGAGGTGCTGGCCGTGGTGGACGAGTTCTGGCTCCTTGGCAAGAAGGAAAATGTCACAGGTAAGAGCTGGAAATGTCTGCACCTGGATCTACAGATGTGCCAGGTAACTGTCCACCCTGTGAGCACACCTTCCGTTGGCCAGTGCTATGCAGGATCAGATATGTTTTACCAAACCTTTCACAGAACTTTGCTTGGGACTGAGGGTGCAGGTTCCTTACCACTGGTCTCCTGCCAGCTTTGTGTCAACTGTTCAGATGGCTTGTTTGTTGTTTTCTGAGAGGAATTTGTGGAGTGTCAGTTCTCAAGGAGATGCGAGCTTCACAATACTAGTTGCTCCGTCCTCTGTGGTGGGACAGCCCATTTCCTGGCTAGTTTATGCACTGACTCGTGGCAGTGGAAAGGGAGAGAGGAAACAGATGCACTGAGAATGGAAATGCATCCACATCCAAGTGACCCTGTCAGGTCAAGTCAGTGGGAGACGCAGTGACAGAGTCTGAGTGTCCCCTGGAGCCCTCTGACTCAGCCCCACTTCCTTCTTTCTGCTTTAAAGCATTTTTCTGCACAAGCCACCATCGATATCTGGATGCCTCAAGTGGTGCGCAAGTCTGTTACGCTTTTGCAGGGGTATGAAAAACTTCTGAAGCAGCAAAATGCTCTTAGTGAAAGTCTGTAGTCCCTTTTCAAGCAGCTCTTTCTCATCTGAATACTGGGTGCATGAGCTCTCAGGGAGATGAAGACCAGGCCACTTCAAAGCATAAGCCTGACTCTGTCCTCAGCATGAGAGTGGGACTGGAGTTTTATCCCTGGCCACGGAGATGGGGCTGCTATTGCAGCAGCAGTCTGGGCTCTGCTAACTGCCACGGGCTGTCTCCTGGTTGAAACAGAGATGGGCAGGAGCAAAGGTGGAGAGGAGGACTTCTCTCCTATGCTCCACATAGCTGATAAATGGCATTGAATGAGCGTGTGCCTGATCCTGGGGCTGCTGAAGTCACTGGACACAGATTACTACTGCAGAAATCACTACAATTTTGTCTCCCAGCATAACTGATGCGCTTGTTGCCTAGAAGTTGAAGCTATTAAGGAATAATAAACAGATGTGTGTTGTAGCTTAAAGATAAAGAAACATGCTGAAGTCAAACCAAATGATTTTTAATGACCTTTAACTCAAAGCCCACTTGCATTCCTGCTTTCTCTTAGAACAGCTGTTGTAGTTTTCCACCCAGTTTTCTAAGCCAAAGTTGTAGGAGATTGAAAAAGTGCTTTTGAATAGAAGCTGTGGAGGTACTGCAGCTTACCAGTAACAATACTCTGTGAGGAATAATTAATGTAGCTCCATGACTTCCTTTCTAACAGCACTGGGTTGTTTCCATGTACAGAGCAGGAGACTAAGACATGGGAAAAGAGGTAGGGTTGGTTAAAACTGTGAAGGAAGCCACTGAGGCTAGTGGCCTGTGGGCAGCTGGTTGCACCTCATGTTAATGACAGCAGATGCCAAACTGCCTAAATCCAATGCAAAGTTCTCAATGTCTAGGATATGGCGTCTCCAAGTTCTACTGGAGTATGTATGTGGATGCCATGCTGGGTCATGAAGAGTGAATGCTGGAGGTGCTACTGGCCCATACTCCAACATATCTCCTTGCCACAAATTATAAAAGATAGGAATGACATTTTTAGTGGCCTTTGCAGTGGCCTCTGCCACGTCCTGTGCTCCCAGGACTGAAATTAGTAGCCGAGCAGTATCTTGTGGTGGCCAACAAGTGTACACTGCCCTGTGTGGCTGTGGCCTGTTCAGAATAGTTGGGCATCCAGCAATGGGTGTCATGGTGAAACAGGCACACAGAGGGGATAAAGTGGGGAAGGTCCCTGGAGCCTCAGGAGCGCTGAAGCTGTGACAGAGCCTGTGACTCGTAGGCATGGCCGTCCCGAGTGTAGTGGCCTGAATTCCATGCTAAGGCCACACAGGGGCCAAGCCTTGGCAGAGTAAGGAGCACCAGGTGGATGTGCCCAGTCACAAGGCACTGGTCTCGTGGTCCAGCACTACTGGACCTCTCAGTCCTCATCATGGCTCTGAGTTGGGAAGTAAGCAATGAAAGCAAAGAAAACATAGTATGTCTGTTCCCACAAACTCCATGCTGATGGCACAGTCCCAATGAACACAGCCTGTTGGTTGCCTGGAGTGAGCCGAGGGCACAAAGCTTTTTGTTCTCTGTTATCTCTTAAGCATTTAAAACCTCAGGAATTCCTGACTCCCAAACTCGTTCCTCTTCCACCATGCTACTGAAGGACCCTGGGTAGCTCATTATTTTGCTTTAGCAAGAGACTAATAGATCCCAAAATCTGGAAGGAGGGTGAAGGGAGTGATGGTGGGCTACAGGAAAGACTCATTGCTGACAACTGCTTCTCATTTTAGGGCAGTTTCCTAGCAGCTTTGTGGAACCTGTGGATATTCCCCGTTTGAAGCAGGGAGAGAAACTCTTTGTTTGTACCAGTGACTTCACATCTCAAGAGCCAGGGAGCTTGTCATTGCAGAGAGGTAATCTCCATTCCCTTCCTTTGCTGTGTGCCTCACAGCCCTCGCCTGTCCTTCCAGAAGCATAAACCTAGTCACAGCATCCTGCCTAGAGTAGCAGGAGAGACAGGGAGTTTCCTAATACCTCATTATGTCAAATCCACCATGGACCTTTGGGCTTCTGCCACTCTGATACCGGTTTCTCATGATCTGTCGTTGCTCTTGAAACTCCAAAAGCTGGAATCATCTGGTCCTGGTAAACTTAGAGCTGCCTTTTCATTGCTTTCCAGTCCCCAAACCTTACACTTGCACCTGGGGGAGAAATCAAAGCTTTGGTGCACCTTCATGGCTTTGCAGCCAAAACTGTGTATCTTAGATATGTGTGCGCAAAAGGTTGCCAATGCTTCATGCCTTACCTCTATTCTGTGCTCTTGTGCATCCCCAACACACACTACGCTCTGTGCAGAGTGCCAGACCTCACCCGCAGCCAGGAGGCAGACAGAGAGGCAGGAATAAGCGGTGGGAAGCAATCATGAGGGCAGTTTTGAACTGGTGTGTCTCATTCCCTGCAGGAGACCTGGTGATCCTGGGAGGGTCCGTGGCCTCCAGCTGGCTCCAGGGCCGAAGCAGCTGGGGTTCCAAGGGCTTCTTCCCCTCGTCATGTGTGCGGGAGCTGTGCCTTTCATTTTGGAGCTGTCAGCTGTCCCAGAGTGCTCTCCTGGAGGTGCCTGCCTACTCACTGGGTCAAGCCCGGGCCCTGATGGACCTGTCTGCTCAGCTGGAGGAGGAGCTGGACTTCAGGGAAGGGGATGTGATCAACATTGTTGGTGTCCCAGAGCCTGGATGGTTCGAGGGCGAGCTCAGAGGCCACAGGGGCATCTTCCCAGAGGGTTTTGTAGAACTGCTTACTCCTCTGCGAGCACCAGGAACCTCAGTGGACCCAGAGCCCACAGGGACTTGTGACACCAATGGGACAGTGGAGATGCCCCACAAGGAGGAGGAGGAGCCAGGCAGCACTTACGGTGTTGCCCTCTATCAGTTCCAAGCCCTGGAGTCCAAGGAACTGGATTTTGATGTGGGTGACAGGATTCGGATTGTAGGCATTCTGGAGGATGGATGGCTGGAGGGGGAGCTGAGGGGGAAACGCGGCATCTTTCCACACAGATTTGTGAGGCTGGAAGCCTCTGAGGCTTGCAGAGAAAAGGCGGATGGTGGGGATCCCCAAGGTGGAGGTAGCTGCGGAGTGACCATCCATCAAGAGCTGGAAAGCACCTGCTCTGAAGCTCTTCCTTTGCTAGGGAAAGATGGCAGGGAAAAGGAGGATGGCTCAGCTGCACACCCTGAGCCTGACACCATTTTGTCTCACATGGCAGGGAGGCCAGAGGGTCCTCTTGACACTGACTTGAGACAGCATCAGGCCCTTCCCAGCACAGGACACCAAGGGCCACATCCCGAAGGCACAGCAGACTCCCTCCCCTTTGACTGCACAAAGACGGTCAATGGCCTTCTCCCCGCTGCTCAGCTGCCTCCGCAGCAGGGCAACAGGCCTGGCCAAGCAGGTGAGTTAGAGCCTGGGGGGACCGTTTCAGCCTCCCCAGAAAACTCAGAAATTCACACCCTGCCTGAGCATGATGGAGACAGTCCCAGGGTGAGCCCACAGGCTCCCTGCTCCCCCCGAGATCCTTGCAGGAGCCAGGCGATTTCTTCCTCTAACAGCTGGGCAGCAGCCGAGCCCCAGGAGAGTGGGAGCAGTGCGGAGGACCTGGACAACTGGGTGGATGGTCAACAGGAGAAATCCAAACCTTGTTCCTCCAGCCTGGGAGGTGCCCAGGTGGGCCTGGACACATGGGCTGGGAGCTGGGGGGAATGCTGCCCGCTCGCAGCACAGGGGGACGGCTGCACGGACCTCGACTCCAAACTGACAGAGCAGCTGGCACAGTTTGAGAAGAGTCTGACAGCTACCGGCGCCGAGCAGGACAAGGTCTCCCGACACTTCTCCATATTGGACTACAGCTCTGAGAAGGACATTGTCCGTGGGTCTCCTGAGTGTGCCCCCCACGCCAGACAGCCAGAGAGGAGGAAGGCCCTGAGGCCACCCCCTCCTCGCCCCAGCAGCCTTGCGACAACTGCTGTGCACACGCCGGGTGCCCAGGTGCCCAAAGGCAGGTCTCTGTCCTTCTCAGTCAAGCCCTCCAGGCCTGCACCCCGACCTCCATCAAGCAACCAGCGGAAAAACATGGCCCCTGCGCAGCTGCAGCCCAGCGCCCAGAAGCAGCGGGCAGAGGAGGGACGGGAGGACTTGACGCGGGCAGGATCAGCTTCCCCCTGCTCCATTCTGCTGACGAGGATTGGAGAGGTGGAGCAAGACCTGGAGGCTTACGGCAAGACCCGCACTGAGCTGAGCCTGATGCTGGAGCAGCAGCAGGATGAGCTGGTGAGAGTGGAGACCCTGGAAAACCTTGATTTCTGTGACTCCAACATCGAGACCCTCAGCGTGGAGCTGCAGGAACTGAGAGGTGAGTCTGCAGCAGCATGGGATGGGGTTGCTTCAGGGGGACAACTGGCCCCCACTGTTGGAGCCAGTCTTTTATTTCCTTCTATAATTCCCGATTCTGGTTGTGTTGTAAGCATTGTTGCAGCATCATGATTTTGCCTCAGAGAACCACAGTGTCATTCTCTGGACATCCCTCAGCCCTGGCCTTCCCTACCCCCTTTTCCTTCCAACTCTCATGTCTCCTCTTCCAGCCCCACTGTACATCCAGAGACCTCGTCTGATCCGTTCCGGTGTGTTGTTGCTCTCAAACAAAATCACAGCTGCTGCAGGCTCAGCCTCCCTGCCTCACCCCCTCTTAGCTGTAGGGGAGTGAGCAGCAGCTTCAGAGTGGCTTTACTGGCGGTCCTGCAGTGGAGATCTGACTTGATGTCTGCAGTGTGACTGCCTCAGCCTGTCAGGCGCTGGGTTTGCTGCGGTTCCTACTCTCGGTGGTGATACAGACCGCTGGGGACACGTCACTCAAGTCAGAGGGGGTGCACAGAAGGGCGCTGAACCTGGCCTGGGAGAGCAGAGGATTAGTGGGCAAAAGGTAAACCCTGCCTCTACCTGTCCATGGAGTCCAGGACAGGAAAATGACACTGAGCTGTCAGTAACAGCAACAAAGAGCTTTAAATTGTGGCATGTCTGTAGCTGAAAAGGTGGCTTTTGTCCATGCAGCCCAGAAAAATTACTCGGGGAGGAGAAATTTGCCCTGTTTATATCAGCACATTTGGGCTCTGAAACCCAAAGATGCCATATAAAGATCAGTGCTGTTAGTTATGTTACGCTTGACATTACAGGAGACAAAGTGGAAGGACAGGACCACGTGCATCTCCCACAGTCCCTTCCCCAGCTTATCCCAGAAGCTCTGACACTGTGGTTCTGTTACCGAAACCCACGAGGTACAGGAAATGTGGGCACTGCATGCGGGAGGTGGAGTGAAATGCCAGCTCCTGCCTGGGGATTACTCACTCTGACTTCATTGCCTCCATCCTCCCACTGCTCAATCAGCGCTGGGGAGCCCAGGCGCTTTGCTGCAGGATCGTGTCTGATGCAGAGCACATGGGAATGAAGGCTGATACGGGTGCACCAGGGAAACAGGGTGCCAAACAGCCTCCACATCAGTGGGGTGCAAGAGGGATGCTTGGGAGGAGGCGTAGAGGGTTGGAGGCTAGATGAAGTAACTTGAAGGCAGGAAGAGGAAAATCTAGGCTGGATCAAGGGAAATTTTCTTAGGGGATAGATCTTGCTGGGAAATGTCTCCTGCTGTCCCAGTGCTTCTTGACAGAAGATGGGTCCTGCAGAACCTGTGCCCTGTTGGTTACTGGAATTAGAAGTTTTAGGCACTAACACACTATCCCGAGACATCCTACCTTAGTAGTCTTAGGGGATTTTTTTACCACTTCAAGAAACCGGAGAATTTTTACGTAACCTCTCTGGTCCTGTGATAAAGATGTGCCCTACCCAAGCTCTGTTGCATCCCTCCTGCCACATCTGAGTGTGGCCAGAGAGCACGTCTCAGGCTTGCTAGCCCAGCTTCAGTGCAGCAGGCCGGATCAGTAATGCTGTGTTGCATTGGCTCAGCAAGACGTGTCTGCACCATGCCCAAGGCATGGCCTCTGCCATGCTGCCGTTAGGGGAACATGGAGGCACGCGGGAGGGACGAAAGCTTTGCTTAAGCATTGACCAGCAACCAAAGCAGGGCTGGCATAGTCTTGGGGGAGCCCCTTGGTGTGTCCTTTGGGGAGCCAAAGGAAGAGGAGAAAGTATGTTGTTTTATAAAATACGTGTTTAAAATCTGCATGTTTCTTCTTTGGTATGTCTTATTTGCGCACTGGGCATTTCACTGGTCACCAGACTTGGGCAGGATGAGTGCTTGCCCTTCTGCAGGTGGAGTAGGAGGGTCCTTTGGTTTTATTTTTGTCTCCTATAAGCTGGGAGCATTGGCTGTGCATCCCTAGCAAGTGTTGCAAGAACCTGGGCGTGGATGACATACTTGGACTCTACTGCTTTCTGTCTGTGGTATGTTGTGGTCATCTCTTGGTTTCTCATAGGAGCTCCTGCATTTGATATGGAAAACTGGGAATATGTTTTGCCCTGCAGGGAGAGGAGCATTTCTGTAGTATCCTGGAAACTTGCATTGTGTGTTGGCAGTGGACTCTGTAACCCAGATAGTGCCTTCAAGCCTGTCCCTTTCAGTGGGTGGACCAGGCGTTCTCCCTGGAGCAGGGAACCGGGCAGCTGTGGCTGCGTGGCACTGTGTAGGCACCGCTCGGGGATGCTCTGTCGCCCAGGGAGCGGCTCATCTCCAGCTCTTCGCAGGACCTGTGGGTGAGGGCTGCGAAGGGGATGGGCTCAGCATCAGGTGTGAGCCAGGGGCAGCCTGAAGGCCTTGGTTTCCCCCGGTGAGGTGTGGAGCAGAGCCCAGCCCCTGGTAGACCGTGTCGTTTAGCCTCTGTGCTGGCGGGAGCCTGAAGGCAGGGAAGGAGATCTGGTATCCCGTCTCTGGTCTGTGGCTTCCCGCGCTCTCACACGCCGTTTCCCTTCCCCGAGGACACTGGTCTTGGGGCAGGGCCTCGGCATGCTCCAGTGCCCTGCTTTTCCCTGTCTCTGAGCCGCTTGCAGAGAGGCTTTGGCAAAGCGGCAGAGCCGGTTTGGGCGGCGAGAGCCTGCCCAGCCCTGGCCTCCCCGCTCGGGGCTGGTTACTGATTACTGCGGGCAGCAGGTGGAGGAGGCTGGGGCGGTGGCGGCCATTGGGCCCGTGCCCCTTTGCGCCGTGCGGGCTGGTTTCAGGAAGCGACGCCTGCGTCTTGCCGGGACGGGAGCGCGGGGCAGAGCAGCGTCAGCCCGGGCCTGGGCTCGGGGAGCAGGTAGCAAGGGCAGTCAGCACCTGCGACGTGCCCCAACGGGACTATGTGCACTTACCCCGGGACAAAACACAGCGTGGAGGATGCGAGGCAGGAGCCGCGGCTCCTCGGCTGGGAGTATGAGGACTGTTGCGCCATGCAGAGAGAGGAGGTAGCTGGGGCGGCCGCGCTGCGTGGTGAGGCTCGTCGCAGCAACAGACCCAGGGCCAGGAGGCAGTACCCGGGCTGCCAGAGAGCAGACAGTGGCTGGGACGGTTACGGGAGAGGGGACGGCATCTCCGTGGACCGATGGAGCATGAATGGTGACTGTGGAGGTTTTTGGAAGGGAGATATCCAGTATGTGGACTGCAGGAGAGCAGACAATGCTTGGGAAGGCAAAAGCCAGGATACAGAGGGTAGAAACTACAGAGTGTATGAGAGGGAGGGTGTTCAATACAGAGACTGCAATTCTGAGAGAAGAGAAGGGCGGTACAGAGAGGACAGAGTACCTGGGCAGTACAGGGAGGGGGCAAGGCGGTGTGGAGAGGATAGAGGCCCTGGAGACCATAGGGAGGGGGGAAGGTGGCATTGGGAGGACAGAGCTCCTAGGAACTACAGTGAGGATGAAAGATATTATGGGGAAAAGGAGAGGTGGTATAGGCAGGAGAGGGACTCTGGGGAGTATAGGGAGGGGAGAAGGCAGTGTAGAGAGGATAGAGGCAACGAAGTATATAGGAAAGGGGAAAAGTGGCGTAGAGAGGATGGAGGCTCTGGCGCATACAGACAGCAGGAAAGGCAGTATATAGGTGTCAGGGACCAAGCAGACAAGGAATACAGGCAGCCCAAAGGCCATGCTATGGACCGCAGCAGTCTGGATGGAGGTTGTGAAGCTCCTACATTTGCAGTCTGGTCCTCAGGAGATGGTAGCGTGAGCCTGGGGTCAGGCACCTGCTATACACAGTCCAAGATGCAGGACACAGACTACGACAGCAGTGGGGAGCTGGAAGGAGCAGCCCCGGGGCCGCGGATGCCAGCCAGGAGCAGTGGTGGAGCAGAGCACTCAAGGGTGCGCACGGGCCGGCCGGACTGGAGCCATGTCTGGGAGCAGAACGCCGAGGAAGCAAACAGGGTGGGCTCTGTGCTGCAGCGAAACAGCTTCTACAGACGGACGGCTCCCAGCGCCCTGCGGCACTCGGAGTTTGTGCAGACCAGGAAGAAGCGAGGTACGTGGGGAAATGCCGGGTATTGCCTTGGGTGTACCTTTGCTCTGCCCTGGCACCGGGGCAGCACCGGAACTCTGGCACAGGTGGGTGGCCGGCACAGCCAGGCTCTCATGGGAAACTGTGGAGCTTGTTGAAGTGGGCGTCATCATCGTTACCCCTCTGTACAGTCACCTACATGTACTGCAAGGGCTCTTGCCCCCATTTCACAGATGCCCAAGTGGGAGGAAAGCCAGACAGCACAGACCCACGGCTCACTGCTGTCCTTTCCTTTGCTCCTCCATGTGTGCCCCGAGTGTTTTGGGTGCACCCCAAAAACTGTGGCCCTGATTTGTCTGCTCTCTCAGCGCCCCAAGGAGGTTCCTCATGGGGGAAAGTGTGAGGCGCTGGGGTTATTTCCACTGCCTGTTTTATAACTCATTGTGAGTGGATTCTGTGTATAGGACCCAATTCCTGGCCCTGCAGAGGGCGAGTATGGCAGCTGTTCACAGGCAGCACAAAGCAGGAGGTGGGGGAAGTTGTTGTTGTAGCACTTGGATGGACATGGAGGAGAAGTACTTGCAGTTGCGTGATTACACATGGGCAGGACACTGAGGCATGTGTGTGCTGGGGGCTGTCGCAGATGAGAATGGTACCTCCTGCATCACCAGTCCCTCAGTACTGCGGTGCTCCCTTGCCTGTGCTACAGCAGTTGCGTGCCCTGTGTGCTGAGTCCCCAAGCCGTCTCTGGGTCTCCAGCCCCATCAGCCGGCACCCTGGAGCTGGAGATATACCGAAGCTGGTGGGCTCAGGCTGTCTGGACATGGGCAGAATCATCCTATTGATGCCATGGCTGGGACAGAGTCAGCTGCAGACAGTTTTGTGGGGCTTGGCTCGTTGCAAGGATGATGGTATGTGCTGGGGAAGGGGCAGCAAGGTGGTAGGGTCTTGGCAGGGGGAGTGAAGTAGCACTTCTTGGTGGATTGGCCTCCCCACTGGGCAGCCATGTGCCTGAAAACCTGGTTGTTCCTGCACCGTTTCTGCCAACATCTGTCTTGGGAACATGTGTGAACTCTCCATGAAGGGGGGTTGAAACAGAGGAAAACAGTCCTGCAGTGCAGCGGCCAAAGAGGTGGCAGAGCTGGAGGCTGTAGCTGCCTGTCAGCTTAAACAGCATGAAATCTGTCCTCTGGAGGTATTTGATTGAGTGGACTCTGCCGTCTGTGTTTCTGTGCTCTCAGCTACCCTGGTAGGATGGGACTTTGCTCGGCTGTGTCCCCAGGGCGAAGGAAGGGAGAGGCTTTGCAGTGCCAGGAGGTCCAAAGGGCAGCGGGGAAGCTAGGAGGAGCCAGGACTGGAGCGGGGAGCGAAACAGCCCACAAAGCCTCAGGAGCCCGGAACACTGCTGGCCTGGCCGACTTTCGCAAGAGCTGAGGGGACAGACTGCGATGCCGGCTGAGGGCCTTTGCTCCTCTGATGTTAAATGGGACACTGCGTGCACCCACGCCTGCGCTGGGAAAGGGGTGTTGGATTTTTTCCCCGCTGTGGCAGGCTCAGGGTGGTGGGAGGTGCGGGTCATGATGCCCTCGCCATCGGGGCCTGTGTCCCACAGCAGGAAGGGGAGGAGGAAGGCTCCAGGCGTTTTCTGACACTGTCTGTCCATCCTGTGGCCCGTTTCTGGCTGCAGTTCCCTGGTACGTTCCTCGTGCCCTGCTGGGGCACAGTGCTGCGCCAGCAACAGCCCTCCTTGGCAAACACACTTTGCTGCCATGGCTGCCCCAATGTAAGACCTCAACATCAGCTGGGAGCCTCCCCAAAAGCCCTCATCGCGCTTGGTGGCAGACACCCTCCTGTCCAGCTGGCAGAAGAAAAGTCTGCTCTTTTTTCTCCCCTGTGTGTGCTCCAAGCACCTTTTCTAATGCTGCCTACTCTCTCCCTGGTTCCTTCTCCTCTCCACAGAGTAAGAGTTTAGGACTCGAAAGCCGCATTAGAGATGACATGGCCTGATCTTTTCCGTAGGCAGGGTTATTACACTTGTTACAGATTACTCTGCAGTGCAGCGCGGTGGCAGGTACTTGGTTAGAGCATCTCTTCTGGGGTGAGACTCAGATGTGCCTGCCTGCCGCATCAACAGAAGGAGAACCCTCCTGTCATAGCTCTGCTGCTTAGTCACCATCACTCTTAAAGGTTTTGCATCCTAATGTGTTGCATTTCAGCTCTGAACCCCAACCTTGTTATACTAAATTAGAGCTTTTTAGTTGATGGATTTTCTTCTCAGGCAGATACTGTAATTAAGTAATTTTTCAGTCTTCAGTTCTTTGTAGTGAATAGAGTCTTAAAGTACTCATGGCAGAGACTCACAGGAAGACCTTTCACTGTTTGTTCTTACTGATGCTCGCTCATTTTTCAGTTCAGCTTCTTTTAAAATAGTGGACTTCAGAGCTGCGTGAGGCGTTCTGGGTGGGTGTCAGCGCTTGCTTGCACAGAGATTTACCTTGCTGCACTCCTGTGCCCTTGTCCAAGGACCCCAATCTGCCTCTGCAGCGCTTGGGGAACTCCTGTTGAATTTGGCCAACCAAGCAGAAGCATTACTGCCCAGAACGGTCCTGTGTGTGGCTGCATTTCTAGTCTTCATTAATACCTTAATGCATTTTTCTGCATTAAACTTGCTTGGTTTGAATAATTGCATCTTATTCAGAATTCCTTGGGTCACTCAGTGACTCATGTTTATTTGCGATCCTGTTGAATCAATGTTCAGTTCTTTACATGACAGCAGTGATTTTCCATTTACTTCAAAAATACTGTATAGGATCAACTCTAAACACAGTCGCTGGACAACCTGATTAGGAGGGCCCTCTTTTCTGGGTATTCTCTGCTGGCAATGGGTTTTTGAGGTGCCAATTAGCAAGGTCTTATTTCTGCTTTTTAGATGGAAAGAAACAGAATATTTATTGTATAATTCTGCCATTTTGCCAGACTTACCAGGAATTTTACTGTCTCTTCTTATTTGTGGGATCGTGTCATTGAAAGGGTTTCTTTTCTCCTGGGTGGAAATTAAAGTCTAGTATAAATGCAGCATTTTATTTCCTCATTTAAAAAATGAAAACTGAATTCTTAATTCTACCATCCATGGATTTTTCTTGATATCTTTCTGTTCTCATTTTTCTGTACTTCAGAGGTCCTGGTGTGTCTATTGTCTATTATCTGGTTTTCTATATTCATTCATTTATTTATATTTACTGCCCTTATTGAAATACAGACCCAGGACAGATTTTTCATCGATATTGTTCTCTTTCTTTATCATATAACCATGTTTTTTTCCATTATCTATTTAAAGAACTTCCAGCTTTCTTTTTTCCATCAGTGTTTTTGCTCACAATCACTTTTGTTGAAGCTCCGCCTCAGCTTTGGAAGCTTAACTCTTTACAGACCATCATATCGCTTCACATTTTTCTGCGTCACGGCTTGGGACTATGCCCTGTTCAGGCTGAATGCGATGGGGCTGTGTTGCGATGATGGTTGTCATATTACCTGGCCTAGAGACATTGCCACCAACCAGGCTCTGCATGAGACATCTCTGAGACATCAAGCCATTCCAGTGGCCCTAGAGAAGTGTCCCCAGTCTGTTCCTGTTCAGCTCATTCTTGTAGTTTGCCTGGATTTATCTCCTGCTCCGTGTTTTCAGGACTCTGCCAAGGCCGGTGGCTGAATTCACTTGTGTGCGCGGAAGTCCTCTTTTGCCACGGCACCTCTCTGCTGCGCTCCCTGCTTCCTCCTAAGGAGCAGTGAGACGCTGCATCTGTCCAGTCTGTCGCTTCTGGAGCAGTGGATATATTCTGTTACAGGCAGTGAGAGTTTTCACCCTGGCAAGATCCTGCTCCTTAACAGTGAGCTAAACCTTCCCTTCAGATTAATTATTCCCTGCCCTAGTTTCATCCCCTCACTTCTCATGGTCTAGGCAGTGGCTCCTCCCTCCTGGCGTCCACATACTTCAGATTTTTGCAGCTGGTTTGTTTTGTCCTGAGTCACTGCTTGACTCTGCTGAGCTGTGAGCCTGGGGCTGGGCTTGCCTTGCGGGTGGGTCCAGCTCCCATCGAGATTCGTGCTGGCAAGAGGTAGTCCTCAGTGCTGATAGCAGCAAGTTGCTCTGCGTCCCACTGCAGATGGCATTAGCAGCCTGGGTGCCCTGCAAGGCTGCGCCGTGCCGCGGGAGATGCTGGCAGGTGAGCCCCGATGAGGAGGAGTTGTGGGGTGTTGCAGCCTTTTGGGTGAGCCCCCCAGCCCGTGCGTGATGGATACGCGTCCTGTTGGGTCTGCATCTTCATGGGTCAACTCTGCTTCCAGACTAGGGCAGGGAGGAAACCTGTAATTGCATGTGTGCTCCCGCATAGGAGGTTGGGTAATAAGAATTACAAGTTTTCATTGATTGGAAGAAAGTCTGTGAAAGTGGTACTTCTGAGACGAGCAGGATGAGCTGTGTGATTGCAATATTAAATCCTGGTCTCCATGGGAAGGGCAGAGGTGGGAGTGCGCCCCATCTTGACACCTCTCTGCCAGAGCCCGCGTTACAAGTCAGTGTTCAATCTCCCGTGCGTCAGCAGGCGAACTAGCAGCGCTCAAAAGCGGGTGCTCCTGGGAGGCTGTCACAGATCATCAAAGCAATCCAGAGAGCCAAGGAGTTGTCACAAATTTGCCAGAGGGGACAGAGAAAACAATGTTGTTAGAGGTTTTAATTTAGAGAGGCAGATTGCAGAGCTCATGTAACCTATGAGAGAACAAAATTTGAGTCTGAAAACTGTGATTGAGAACATTGTTTTTGGAAATGTATTTCTGAATGCCTGTTTGGCATCTGTGTCATGGGTAAACACAAGTTTGTCACTGGGTTGGAATCTGGTGGTTTCATTAGAAATACCAGTTGCATTCCTGCAGGCTAAGGGAGCCTGTTCCAGCTGTGGTATACGTCTTAGTGCCTCCAAAGTTGATGGGCATAGTGACTCAGACTGAATAGTAACATTTAAATAGAAAATCTGTGAAGTAAAATGGGGATCTGTTTAAAAAGCATTTACTAGATGACCAAAAGCCATAGCTGTAAAATGGGTGGGTTTAGTTGCCTGCTCAATAAGCCTCATTTAGGGAAAGCTGCTATTAGACATACAAGAACGTGTGACAAACAGGAAAAAAGAAATCAATGGCAATCACAGAGATGGTATGAAATACAAAGAGTTTAGGAATGCGTCAGAAACAAATCCTAAGTATTATACCTATTGGTCAGATAGAAGAGGCAGATATTAAAAACAAATTCTGTATTTTAATTTTTTGAACTGCGAGTGTTTGGAAAGAGGCAGGGCAACCTTTGATTTCATTGCTGAAGGAGGATGCCGGACCAGTGATAAATGGCAGGAGTCCTAAGAGACTTGGCTGCAGCGTAGCCTTGTTTTTAAATGAGCCTTGAAATATTCAGAAAGAGCAAGAAGGCCAGAGGAGAATTCATTTGTATGAGCTTTCAAAATAACGCAAATGCTGATATGGTATAAGTGGGTAGAACTGGTGGCCAGCATCATGCCAGGTCAAGCAGGCTGAGCTGGTGACTACTGTGGTCTTAAAACCTGTGCAGGGAAGGTTTTAATTTCCCTCCCACAGGCGGGGATTTGAGACATGCAGAGGAAGGGTGTCATGGAACTGGCAACCTCACGAGTGTCAGTCGAATCCTCACCGCAGGGTGCTCTCTGAAAGGGCCTGACCTAGATTGACTTGCCTGGGGTTTGCATGGCGGAGCGTGGGGAGCTGCTGCATTCGCTGGCAGCAGTGGGCATCCCCGGCTCCATTTTGGTGAGCTGGAGCCAGACACATCGCGTGGCTAAAACTGGGAGCACAGCAGGGTTGTTTGGTGGTGCGATAAACCCCCAAGATGTCCTGTACAAAGCTTAATCCGGTGGCATTTTGCACGGGGATAAATGCAAAATCCTGTTCTTCGACCAAGGCAAATGTGATCTTTTCTATTTGTCTTCCCAAATGCTGCTATGTGGGTCATTTCTGGCTGTTGTTCTGGCTGGTCTTCATTTTCAAGATTCTTCCCAGGCCACCCCACGCTGCGATATCAGCTCACCCACCTCGCCTGGGTTTCACACACCTGTTTGCATTTCAGATTAACGCCTTCCTGCTTCTTCCAGGTTGCCTTCCCACCTGAGCTTGCTCTCCTGCAAAACAAATACCATTCCCTAAAAAAATATATATCCTTCTTTAAAATAACTTACTTGTTGTTACTTTCTTAACTCTGAGGTGCAGAGAACTGCTGACTGTATTATCTTGGCATTTCTCTGTCTGTCCTGTACGTTGTTCTGTCTCGTGTCCTGTTCAGGCTCCGAGCGCTGTGTCTCGGGCAGGATATCCTTGTTGGGTGTTTGTAGAGGACCTTGCACAGCAGTGCCTGGTCTGCTATTGAGGCTTTGCAGATGCTGTGGAAATGCAAACAGCAAACGTTAGACCCAGTGGCTGCTCCCAGGCCCTCCTTACAGACTCCTGCAGCCTTTGAGTTAGTAAAGTTCATCGCTGGGGAGTGACCTGGTGGGGAGCCAAGACAGCTGTTGACTTAGCTGAAACCAGCCTTTTCCCTTATGCAGGGTGGCTGCGACAGGGGTAGTTTTAAGGATTCAGGGAAGCCTGCTCTTCCCAATAATTCCTTACTAAATGTAGTGCTGGTCGCGCCACTGAATGCTCCTCCCCAGAGCTGGCCCTTTTGGCTCCCCCCAGGCTTGGTTTCAAGACAAGGGCAGCAAAGACGCCTGCTTAGAGAGATGAGTATCTCCCTCTTGTGTGGAGGGCATCTTCTGAGCACGGCTTCAGCTGGGTTTCCCATTTGCTGCGGTTGAGGGGTGTCTGAAGTTACTCCTGCAAGAGGCACGGCGGCTCATCCTCAGCCCAGGTCGCTGCGAGAAGTTGCTGTTCGATGCCCATGCTTCTGGTTTCTGTTTGTCGCCGCTGCTCTGCAACAGGAAGGGCTGGAAGCTCTGGCATGGCTTCAGCTAGTTATGGGCTCAGTCGGAGGCGGCTGGGAGCACAGGGGCCTCTCTGGGAGCATGGGGGTCCCCCGGGGCTGGGCGCGGTGGGTGCTGGGGTACCAGGGTAAGTCCCAAGCCCTGCTGGGTGTCCCCGGGAATCCCCCGGGCTGAGCCGCTGTGGCCTGAGGCTGTAAGCAGAGAGCTTGGGGCGGTAGAGGTCTGGAAGTGCCTGTCCTGGATAAATATTTTTACACATGTCCGAGCTGGGGCTTCTCCGCAGCTCTGTTAAAATCCCACTGAGAGCGAGCAGCTGGGGATCGGGTACCCGAGGCGGGCTGGCGTGCTGCAAGGGCCTAGGGGCCCTGCGCGCCTCAGTTCCGCAGAGCAGCCACAAAATGGGGGAGAGCTTGAGCCGGGCGCTGCGGCAGAGGGGCGTCCGAGTGGGGGTCGGGGCGGCTCCGGCATTTCTGGCCGGGGGCCCGTGCTTCTGGCAGCGGGC
>Ga0065711_1004116_pt1 | contig 24922 bp, 13 predicted proteins | sample Hoacrofraction12_FD_59098 | JGI IMG/M metagenome (GOLD analysis project Ga0065711, IMG submission 59098) | Hoatzin crop microbial communities from Cojedes, Venezuela - Epithelial fraction 12 v2 (version 2) | ecosystem: Host-associated > Birds > Digestive system > Esophagus > Crop | place...
GGGGGGGGGGGAATCAGTCTCAACAGTGACATTTATTAATGAAAAGTTTTGTTTGATAACAATTTTGTAATATGCAGGGACTTTTATGTGCACACAAATTGATTTTCCCGGGAAGAAAAAAAAGAATGGGTGTGCAGATAACCCTCCTATGCTACAAATAAAAATGTCAGAGAAAGGAGTCAGTTTATTAGGCGCTCCAAACAGGAGGCATGCAAGACAAAGTGCTTTCTGGTGATTTGGTTCTGTAAAACAGCTCTTTGAAATTAATTCCATCTTTCTCTGCTGTAGCTACAGTAGCTTTTGTGTTATTGATGCAAGACTAATGCAAGTAGATCAAACACTGAAAAATACGCTCAGAAAATTTACAGTACTGAGTATCTGTAAAAGATGAGACTGACTTGATGAAATTGGGGCACATCTCTCTGACTAGGATCTTGTATCTCTTTTTCATGCAAGTTCATGACAGAGCAACCTATTCTAAAATATGCACCGCAGCAGTTACCACTGCCTGTTGGTTATTGCCCAGTGAGTAACAGCAGACTTGGCTGTTCCCCTGCTTCTCTGCTAGCTTGTTCATTAAACACAAATAACATACAAGATATCAGATCTACAAGAACAAGGAAATTGATAAACAAAAGATTACACACTGTCTTTACATCTATTTTACATGTATATGTGAAAAATGTCATCCTTAGAGCAAGGGATCAGAAATTGCTAAATTGCTAATAGCCAGAGTGGCTAAAACAATTGGATGGGTTGTTTTCACCAGAGAGACAACAGCAAGTCTTCAGAAAATTCAGCCCTGCTAGCAACTATCCTCTAAGAATGTGAAGAAATGCTATTTTCTGTATTTTTCTATAGAAAACAATCTGTAACCTGCAACGACAGGGGTTCCATTCCACCCCACTAAGCCTGCAGAGAAGCTAATGGAAATTGAAATTTGGAATGATGCTGAAGTTAGACAGAAAAAAAAAATAAATCATTTTACATGATACCTTGTGAAAACACATGAGTTTATCATTCTTAATCATCTCACTGAACTTCTGAAAAAGACTCACAACTAGCATTTAACCAAGCGCAGACAAATCTAGGGTCTTCCCTTTCAGTTACAACTACTGCGGCAGTTCTGTCCCAGGTCGCAATGACACTCGTGCCGAGGATCACCTTCTCTTGCAAACACTCTACTAGGTGCAGGAAGAACTACTTGCAGAATGAGGTGATATTTATTTTGAGTGAAAGTGAAAACAGTTGGGGTCATTATTAATCTTGCATGTAGATGGCACTGGATAAAAGAACTTTTTGAGGTCTACAGGAGCTGAAGTTACGAGATTTCATTTTGCACAGTGGATGGCGTAAGAAGGGATTTCTGCTAGGACAGAAATGAGCTGGTCTACAGGACAGTAACACAAGTGGTGTGAACATGTTACATCTTCCCACATGGATCAGTCAAGAAAGAATTTAAAGCTTTTCACTGACCGAGCTGCAAGATAATTCCTTCAGTGTTATTTTTTTCATTAGTATCAAGAGACTGAATTATTCAGAGTAAGAGTCTCCCAGGTCTCTTCTGCCAAAACTTACTAAAACACAATATAAGCCACGCAGCAAAACTTGCACCCATGAAGAGATTGTATGGCAAACCAGTGTATTTTTAAAAGTCTAAATGTTTTTGTGTAAATTTCACTAATTAAAAATAAAAATTATAGCCATAAAATATTCCAAATTTAAAAAACTCAATTAATGAAGTGCTCTAAAGCTTAAATGACAAACGTTTACCCTTACAATCTGTTTTTTATCCATTATGTTTCCTGGCAGCTTTCTAATTATAATTGGCAAAGATAATCCTTGTTAAAAACACTTCCTAGTTGTAAACAAAGAGCTGAAAAACTGTAAGCATGTCATTTAACTTATGATCTCTAGAATCACAGCATGGTTTGTGTTGGAAGGGACCTTAAAGATCATCTAGTTCCAATCCCCTTGCCATGGGCAGGGTCACCTTCCACTTGATCAGGTTGCCCAAAGCCCCATCCAACCTGGCCTAATAGGAATACCCTGGCCTCTTAGAAATAAGCGAACAGTCCTGTTGAAATGAATGGAGTAAGTTCTACATCTCCAGGTGTTTCAAGCTGCCCACAGAGTTGCGAAAAAAAAAAATCAATTTGTTCTTTTTTAGCTTTTTGTCTACAAGAAAGAAAACTAGAGACAGCTTTGCAGGGTTTTTATTATTTCTTAGCATGGACAAGGCCTATGTCTGTGTTGATAATCACTGGCAGACACCACAAGGGCAGACACAGAAACAGTACTCTGGCACTATTTTAAGTAGCTTTCTGTTCCTGTAGTCATTCGCACAAACATTAAGTGAAATCAGGATCTTTACTGATCACTAATGAATCAACAATACCCAGAACTCTCACTTTGCTGCCCTTGCCAAATTTCAAATGGCATAACGACATCCCCACTTTCTAAATATATCATGGTGTGTTTAATCTAGATACCGTATATTTCTTTTTTTTTTTTTAGCCCACTAAAAAAGAAGTGTTTTGCAGTCAAAAAGAGTTGGCATAATACATTGCAAGGGTAATGCATATCAGAGGCTGGTGGAGCAATTTATATGCAGATATTTTGAAATCCATCCAGAGAAAATGTATTACTGCATTTCTTTAATAGAAAATGAAGACCAGCACAAGAACTGGTAATTGAAGAAACTCTCAAAACCTGAAACCAGTATCATCTTTTTCTAGAAATTATATTTTATATTCATATTACGGTTTTTTCTAGAAATTATATTTTATTTTCCCTTCTAGGGGAAATACTTCTTAATACTTCTAAGAATGGGATTATGGACATAACTAGAATAAGAATAAAAAGTGAAGTTTCCCAGTTCTGTTAGTTCTTCCTCTCTCCCTCGTAAAGGCATAAGCCAAACATCAGGAAAGGCTTCTTGAAGAAAATGCAGAAGCAGAAAGCACTTTATTCCCATCCCCCGTCAAGCTGAACATGATATAGGAGGTGATAAAATGAGATTTTTAAAATAGAGATGCCAGCCTCTTTGCAGGATTACAGAAAAGTAACTACAGTAACTATGAAGTTTGAGATTGATCAATTTAATGATTACAACAAGAAATTGCTCTCCCTATGTAACATCCTGCATGAGATTAAACACACTGTGACTCTTTCTGTATTACCCTTGGGTTTCTTCTGCACAGTACAAATATCTAATAAATTTTAACATTGAAAGGTACACAGCTAATGAACACTTAAATTACGGTTAAATTAACGGTGAGAAATGCCAGGCTAATTATGTTTTCTGCACATTCCTTTCAGTTTATTGTGTTTTTCTCAAAGATATTTAACAATCACACATAGTGTCTCTTTATTCTTCTGTTTCTCTTTAGAATATTTCTGTTGAAGTGCTATGTAATATAAGGCTTTATTTTTTTCATTTTCTGTTATAGATGCAAAGCATGTCTTCTTTGTGTGATTTAAATAGTTATAAATGAACAACAGCAGAAAACTCTCCTTATTAGATCTCAAACCTTTGCAAACCTACTTATGGAATATGAAATCATGGGCAAGTTTGCCAAACCTTTTGTCCAAAATTCACACTTTTATTACCATAAGTGCATTACTAAATACTGTGCTGGCTGTGTTGTATTCCCTTCCATACTGCTCATTAGTCCCATTTTCTTTTATATAGTATGAAAGACTAAGATTTTTTTTATTTATTTATTTTAACAGCATTGAGATTTTACAGATTCAGGTTTTCATTGATTGAATTCTACCCTGACACAGACTACAGGAATACAAAAACTTGTATCAATTGCCATTAAGAAAAAAAATCGAACATAAGGCAAAAAGGACTAAATAAACTCACATCAACAGACATAAAACCATTTGGCAAACTTGGTTTACATAGTAAGACAATTCAAGAGGAGACAGACTAAATCAAGTGTATAGGTTCAGTTCAACCAAATACCTGCCATAGCCCAGGGTGCGCACACCTTGATAAACCTGGGCTCAATGAATCACAAATCCTTCTTCGAGCCAAGCAGAACAGTCACTCTTTTTCAAAGTGTCCCAAATCCAGACTGCCTCTGTCTGAACTTATGGGGCAGAGGAGTTTGTACACTGGCTTTTTAATCTTTCACATGCTTCCATTACAACCCCAGAAACGGCAGATGTGCCAACCATTAGTAAGTAGGGTGGGGAGAACAAGCTGCACTCCAAAGCCACCATGGTGTGCTGGCACACTAAGGACCTCTTTCTCTGATACACTTATCTCTCTGCATGTAAGTCCAAGTTACCTCTGGTGTCAGGAGACAAACCGAATAAATGCTGCTCATTTGAAAATACAGACGTCTTGCATCATTTTGACATTCTCCTTACAGATTCACTGCCACCTAAAGTACTCCCTCCTGCCTTGTCAGCTGCAGCTCCCTAATTTTTTTTAAACTCCATTCTCAATGTGCAATAAAACTGCAAAAAGAGCAGTATTTTATTTTTTTTAAATACTCATTTTAACAGAGGTACAACAATATCATCTACAGCTCTATCACTTCTGAATATTTCACATTTCTCATTCAAGGACACTCACAAAAAATAACCAAAATGAAGTAAAGGTATGAATTTATGGTTGTCTAAGAAGAGTTTATGTTCTTATCCAGAATTAAAGTAGCTTAATTTCAATTAGCATTTTTTTGCCTTTAAAAATTAATTTTTAAAAATTCTCATTTATCAGCCACCAGTCATTGACTCATAGTTTTATTCTCCTTCTCCTGCTGTTATCCCACAAAATGAACAACTGGTACCTTAAATTTTCTCTCTGAACATACAATTCTTGCTGTAAAAACAGAAAATATAATTGCTTTTGAATAACAGAATTATCAAGACTCATCATAAATATTCCTTCTACTCATGTTGTGTTTTACAAAGACACCTCATTCAAAGTGGTTAGTACAATTAAACAAAAAATTAAAAAAATTTAAAAAATTTGCCTCTTTTCCAGAACCTCTTTCTATATAAACAACCACCATTAAGTCCTGCTGACTGTTCTCTTGAATTGTATTACAAAAGCTCATTTAATCACTCCAATCAAATAAGTTTTTGTGGCAGCATCATTTTCCTCTCTTCTTCAAACTATATCTGAAATTAGGGAAGAGGCGAAGACTTAAAACAATATTTAAAGCTAAGAATACTCCCCAGTCTGATCATACCAAAGCAAACAAAGTTCAAAATCAGCTCTTTTCTGCTTTATTTTCCACAAATCTGTGTTTTATCTAGCTGCTGCTGCCAACACTGAAGTTTAGATCAGTAAGCAATAAGAAATGAAGGAGACTGCCAAGGTCAGTCTGCTTGTCAGACTGTGGAGCTACTGAAATTCAGTACTCCTCCCTCAACCTTTTTGAAATAAATAAATCCTACCCGTTACATGTAATATCATTCTTCTCTTTCAAGACACAAGAATCAAGCCGTTGTTTCAGCAGCATGTATCGTGTTGAAAGTAGGAAAAAAATACTGGAAAAATATTCTTTGAGATATAGTAGTTAATTCTGTTGACTTCATTAGAGCCATCCTCAAAATAAACCAGTTTAGGGATAGTTTTCCTCTTGCTCTCTGTAGTTTGATACTTCAGCGTTTTTTTTTTAACTACGGCTGCAGGTGTGATCATCTTCATTGCACTGCTGCCCGAGTCCAGGCAGTCAGTGTGGCTCCACATCCAACCTCCGCCCCCTCCTCTTCCACTCAGGGCTGAGGGACGAGCCTTTCTTCCAGTGTGCCCCAGCTTTCTGTTGCCTCCTGCAAAACTTTTCAGCAGAGCTGCAAATGCTTTTACAGAGAATTCAAAGATCTTCACAGTAGGTTTTCTCATTTTCTATTTACCTACCCAGACCCTTTAAAAAAGTAATCTTCATAACACAGTTTAAAAACAACTGTCACACTTCAAGAATGATGACAACAGGTTTGATCAGCATAGATCTACCATTGCCTACTTTTCAAAGCTCTCAAGGACTCATAAATTGTTTGAAGCACAAAATGTGGCTCTCGTTTATGACTGACCAATATGCAATAGTACAAAGTCCTCACTGATGTTCTTTTAGAATTAATTATCTGCAGGTCCAATGTACAGTCATCCTGCAGACCTAAAAAAACCTACTTTTTTTCCGAACTCAAACTGGTAACATTTGAACACAGATTTCCTTCAGCCTAAACTGAACTACACTGGGTCTGGCTTGCTATAGACTGCACCCTCTTAAAACTTTATTTACCTCTGGCCAAAAGCTATTATTCTCTCAAAGTTGCAATCTTTCATCTTTAATGTATTGGCAAACAGTACATAAACAAATGCTGATGGAATGAGAAAACCCAAGTTAAGGACTGCTCCAACTAAAACACATCAAAATCTCCACACCTCCATAACTAAGTACTACTTATTATTTTCAAAATAAGTATCTCAACCATTCCTCTTAATAACCAAGGTATTTGTACAATTGTTGTCAATATTTACATTAATTTTACATTTACATTAATACAGGCACTATAATAATATCCATAAAGAAGATGATAGAAGGACAATCAACACGTGTCTATTTCTGAAGGAATTTTGACCTAAATGATGAATGGACTCTATAGATATTAGTCACCACTGTTCTGCTATAAGTTAGAAACTTTGCATTTGTAAATGCACTATGTATTAATATTTTTTCCCTTTACAGTTTAGACGAGCCACACACATAGGAACAAGCCTAGTTTGAAGATTGATACTGTATTACACTGGAGCACCTCTGCTGTTTCCTGTCTGAGTGGGGGTTTTAGTCAGAGTTTGTCACTGATTTTTATTTTTTTACATATTTCTAAATTACGCAGTATGCCAAGCAATAAACATGAAAATATCTAGTATATGGAGTATAACACTATGTAGAGAAACTCTTGATAACATTTCCAGTTACTACTTAGTACTTAAGTTTTTCTGCCAGGTTATGGTGATAAGATCCCTCTGTTACGCTTAAGGAAAAAAAAATCAAGACAAACTTACTTGATATAATAGGGCACTTTGTTATGTGAAACAGACCTCTGCCATGGAAACTGTACTGAGGCTGAGGAAGTAAAGAGAAGGTATTTATTAGAAAGCACCTGTCAGACAAAAATCCAACTATCTTTGTTTATTTCACAATTAAAACAGTTATAATAAATCAAATGGGAACAATTTAAAATTCCTAAACAGCTTCTAGTAATTAGAAAACCAGCTGAAAATCAAAACTATGGCAATCTATCAAGATATTTCTATGCATCTATTTGATGCCAAGCTGGAAATAAAACAAATGTGGTGATTCTGCTTCAAAGAAGGATAATAAATTCTGAACAAGCAAGCTATCCCTCCAGGGAAAATGGAGACACTGGTTTTCCTACCTCCATGGAATTATTATCAGTTTAAGCTTTGAAAAGAAATGCTTCCACTACTAAAATTAATGCTCTGCAACAGAACAAAAAGGAGAAATATCAACCTTATTTTCATTAGTTACCACCTTTAGCTGCTATTTGCAACTCAAATTAATATTAACACTGCATGACCAACAAAAAAAGGCATTGAAACCTGTCTTTGCACTCCTTGCTGAAGAGCAGGAATTTTTGCAGAATTTATGCAAGTCTGATACATCAACAGATATCACCCATACCATCAAGAAGCCTGCTGCACACTGAGTTGCAAAAGGCATGAAGTCATAAATGACATTACAACTCTGCTTATCTAAAGGTCCCAGGCTATAAAAGAGGAAAAATTGTTCAAGCCAACAGGACTGCTGGTGCACAACTTGAAAGCAGCTATTTACTGAAGAGCCATAGGTACATATATGACCTACCGGAACGTACCAGATTAGTGCCTGGTTAATAAGGGTTTTATCATAGAAGAAACTCACTTCACTAGATTCACTGTAGAAGCAGAGATTAAAAGAATAGATAGGAATATCAGATCATCACAATGGGATGAATTTATACTGTACACATATGCCAATAGTTCCAAGAGAAAGTGCCTACCTTTAAGTGCTAACCCCCCTGTTTAAAAACCCGGTCAAACGAGACACAGCTTTGATTCACATTGGATCTCAAGTAATTAAACTCTCAGTTAATGTAATATTCTACAAGCATGGCCCACTTTAGATCTCCTCCTCCTTTGGAAAAAAAAAAATCCATTTGAAAGTAACTCTCTCCTCTTGCCCTAAGATGTCTCAGGCTGCATCGAAGACTTGCAAGCCCTGTAAGCCCCTCAAGCTGGTGCTGCTGCATACAGAGGCAGGTCTTGTCCTGCTCCCAGCTGGCTCTTCCCTGAGAAGTTTAATGGCTGTGACCTCTTCCTTGACCACACAAAGTTTCATGGCTTATAATTTCAGAAACATTCATGTACTGAAAGACAGATTAACTGGGAAGAATATTAGGGAAATTACAGGAACCAACTAAACCACAGTATTCACTGGAAAAAAAAATAGATAAAATTCTATATCAATATTTAAAAAAGAAAATAACATTTGTAATAAGAAGGTAGGTAATTACGCGGTAAAGAAAAAACATAGTAAAGGCTAAATGCTCAGATAGAAGTAGTTAACTAAAAAATAATCATTAAGCACTCACAACTCTAAAAAAAAAAATAAATAAAAAAATAAAAAAATCAACCAGATGGGTGAAGGTGGCCATCAGCTTGAGAGTTTCATTCTTCAGTGTCGCAATTTGTCACTTACGGTGGCTCCAGTACTACTACACTAATTATGTCAGCTGACTAAGAAGAAAAATCTGGCCACAGTTTGCTTAGATACAATTTATGTGCTATGACAGACTATAAATATTCTGCACCAACACAGATATAGACTGAACAACATAAATTTATGCTTTTCTATTTAATTTTAATTAGTATGGACCATGTCATACTCTATTTCTTTGTGAACAACCATTCTAAAAACAATGCCAGTTCTCTGCTGCATAAAACTCTGCAAAATTAAATTCCCATTCTTCTTTTAAAATCAGTTTCTCAATGAAAACTGAACAGAGTAGTTATCAATTCTGGCACACACAGCAGGCCTGCAGATATTAGTAAGGCTGGACACCACTCAAGATGCTTTGAGCAGGCCACTTAAAGAGCTAGGCTATTTGTTAGGCAACATGTGGAGCTATGTAGATGTTCATGGATTCTTCTAAGAAAGCATACAAGAAACAACAGAGAGGAGTGGATCGTGGGCATTAGAAAATTAATTACAGGATAAACAAGTTATTAAAGGCAGGAGAAAGCAAAACAACCCTTTGGCAAAGAAGAACAGATTATAAGGATTCTTCATCTTTTCCTGTATTAGGGATGTGTAAAATTTACTGACCAGTAACTAACTTGCAAGGAGCTCACTTTCCATCTCAAAAGATCAATCAAATTCTGCGTAACACTGATGGGAAACGAAAAAGCTCAGCAAAGACAGGTATCATAGATTGAAGTGGCCTACTAATACTGTTTTACCTTAGCCTTCTACTGCAGGACATTTTAGGAAGGGCCATGTCATATTCTTTGTTAGTCTTCAAAAACATTTGGAAGCGCTTTCTTCGTGATGGTCTGTGTGAATCCATGTAATTGGTGTTCCAAGAACTCCAACAGCAGTATTAAATGCTTCACCGTGTCTTTTTAGTAGAGAAACATTACTAGCCACTGCAGAGGTGAAATCACTGGATTAAGGGGGCTGGAATCAGGGGGCTAGATAATCTCATTCAGGCTCCCTTTCCCATGAAAGGTTGGACCAGATGATCTCTGGAGGTCCCTTCCAACCTGGGCTATTCGGTGATTCTGTGAGCCTGATGAGCAGGTAGAAATAGGCGTTTTGCTAGCACAAATTACTGATTAAATGACAACTGGGAGCTAGCCAGCTGAAAAAGGTGTGATGGCAAGCTATGGTCTCTGGTTAGGATTTGGAGGAAGAGTAACAAGTAGGTGAGGTAAATTTAAAATAGCTGCTGTCAAACGAGTCCAGATAAAAAACTCTCCTCAGACTCAGAAGTGTAACTTTTGAGATAAAGATTTGCATGAGACATACATATCATAATATCAGTATTAGGAGCTTTAGGTTATTTTATTCAGACTACTACTCTACCTGTTCCTCACAGTTAGCAGTCATTTATGGCTGCTACAAAGGTTTGAAAAATCTGATTTCGAATATGCACTATTTCAATCTGTCAGGATAAAACCTTCTTTTTTCCAGATTTAATGACTTTTTTTATTACTTTCCTTCTGAAGTTACTGTCCCTGACTTTCATTTAACAGACTTTATATAAAGTTGTAGGTATTAAGTGCTGTAACTCTGTCTAGCTCAAGCTCTTAAAACAGATTTTTTTTTTTCTTTTTAAGAAGTTTTTGCTGTAGTTTGTGTGGGGAAAGAGGTTGTTTGGTTTTTAACAAATAATTTAAATCAGTAACTGCATACTATTTGGTTTTGCAGGACTGCGGTACTTGGCTATAGCTCTTTGCAGTATCTACCAACAAGCATTCTGGAAACTTTCCTTTCTTGACTTTTGTACATAACATAAACTGAATGTCCCCTTACAGCCTGGCGAAAGTGCCCTAAGCAAGGCTGAGGCATGCTGATAAGGCACCACATAGTCTTTTTAGACATAATTCTATGAATGTTTCATCCAGCAACAAATCCAGTTCACTCAGTCTTGTGAATGCAATCATTTGTTGTGGCATGTTGTAAGCCCAATCAAGGAAAAGATCCAGGTCAAGGCAAACAAAACCAGGCAACGTTGCCTGGCAAGCTTCCTTGTTTTACATGTGGACTCTTTCACTGATTTTTTGTTCTTTTTCCTTCCCCATATCAGTCGCCTGAACATTTGTGTTGGTCCAGGTGAGGAGAGCTGAACAGCCTTAACAGTGACACAGGAGTGAACTCAGGAACTTCTCAAACCAGCTAGAGTAGGGGAAACTGCAACTTCTCTATATTGCTTCCTAGTCCGTTTCAATTACACAGACTAGACTGACTACTCTCCCAAACAGTTAATCTGGCATTTTTCAGCAGTGCCAAAGATACCGCTCTGTCTGTATTCTTTTTAGCAAATTATTACATAGGTGTACTGTGTAGGTCAAGGTTACAAGTTTGAGACTGGATGGGCTACAAAACCACTGTGGAAACACTATGCAATACTTCTAATGGGATTTAAAAAAACAAACCAAAAAAACAATCACATACTTTTAAAGTTGTTTGTTTGTTCTGTCAATATGAAAAAAAGGACAAAGTGGCTCCAGGTATTGTTATTTTATGTAACAGCTGTAATATTTTAAATACACTGCATCTTGTTTACCACAAAGTTTACTTAAAAACTAGTTGTCAGTTTAAAACAAGAACACAGTTGTCATGTAACTCAAGAATAAATCAAGATTTATTTATGATTTTAAATTATATATTATTATATTACTGTTTAGCTATACAGTGACTTACAGCACCTGATAATCTATTGGACAGTGCTGCTCATTTTTATGTTCACTTCTCAACTCCTGCAATAATTTTATCTTTATTATTGAAGCCTTCAGTTAAAAACCAGAGAGCTGGTTGGGTTAACAGTTTGTATCATGAGCTCTGATGATGGCAGATAGACTAGAATGTCAGAAAACCAACATGGATCTTGATATCAGAACCTATCTATCTGTAACAAATTAGTCAAATGAGAACAAGGGAGCAAAAGCATCTGCTTTCATCCTCTTAGTATATGGAAGATTGTAGGGTTGCCTCTCTAGAATTTTCACGAAATAGCAAAAGATGTAAGTATGGATCTTAAAATGAAGTAGTGCGGGTTTGCTTTCCCCACCCTTTTATTTGAAGTTTCAGGAATGTATGGCATTAAGCCTTTAACAAAAAAAAAAAAAAAAATCCAGGCAGCTTTTCCTTTGTGTCAGCCCAGCAAGTGTGGAAGCGAAAGCTAACTGAGGAAAGAGGTAGCAGGGGATAAGAAGATGTGGTTATTAACACAGGGGATGAGGAGATGTGGTTATAACACACAGAGATTCTGGAACAGTCAAAGGTCAGACCTTGCAGCAAACAGAGGACAAAGAATAAAACAACCAGGGAGGCAACTATAGCTCAGCAAGATATTAGAGTGATCCTCGAGGGAAGCATGCCAGTGAGAATGTCAGTGGAGTTACGAAGAAGAAACACCCCTACAAAAACAGGGAGGTAGATAACAACATGGAAGAGGAACTTCTTGTTTCTCAAGTCATAGGGAAATCTGGAGTAAAGAGGAGTCAGTGTCTGAGAAAGCCGTCATATCTCACATTCAAAGAACTTACTGGAAAGAAAGTGCTGTGATGCAGGCCCAAAATCTCGGTGTGCCTCTTGTAACTGTTTAATGCGATCCTCTACAGACATCTACACATAAAAATACATACACAAAATTTACTTTGCATTTACTTTGCAACACCAGGGACATGATAATAAACTCTTGTTTACATTATTTTTTAATTAAATAAATTTAAGTTTTCTGTATGTCATAGCACTTATCTGACATACAGCTATTCAAGGCTACTTTTTTCCTTTCTTTTGCTTGATGAAAGTCATGTTCGTATCTTGCAGTGTTCTCGTGCGAGTACGGCAGATCAATAATGAACAACAGTAGTTTCATGGTGACTGTAGCCGACTGCTGAAGTTTCTGACCTACTCCCAACCCTTCCATTGTCTAAATTTTCATAGTCAGCAGGTCTCAATTTCATTGTATTGATCTCACAGCTGCCTTTCCAGCATGGAACCATTTTAGAAGATACCATTTCACTGGCCGATATGACTCTCCCCTGGTTTATTAATTGAAACTGCACTAGCACACCCAGCAGCAGTTTGGCTGCTTAGTTAACTGAATTTGAGATGAGATTGAAAGGAAAAAAAAAAGAAAACAACAACAAAAAAAAGAAAAACAAAACCAAAAAGAAACCCACTACCAAATTACACTAGGAAAGGGAAGGACTGATAAATGTTCATAGTTTTGCCTCTCAAGAGCAACTGATTCAAAATTACTAGCCCAGAAGCTGATGCCCAGGTTTTGAAAATTCAGTCCTACTACCCTCAGCTGCAGAGGTGACAGATCCTCCATCCTTCATCCAATTCTGTCAGACACTTTATATCACCCTTAGAAACCAGGCAAAGAAATAAATAGCAGCTGACTCACCATAAGTAATTCCTACCAAAAAAACCCTGTGAGAAAGTGCAAAATTTGATAAATGAACTTTAACTGATGTAAGAAACTTCATTAAACCATTCTCTGTGAAACTGTGCAAGAGTTTGAACTTTAATCAGGCACATTGATTTACCTTTCTCGGACCATTTAAGTACAATAATCATAACCAAGTAATACGAATCTCTCTCACAGCATACCCTCTTTTGTTGTATAATGCTAAATGTGCTATTGCTCACATCTCGTTATAGCTCTACTAGTACTTAAGTCACTTTAAGTGAAAATCCGTGCAGAAACTGAACCAAAATAAAACAGCTTTTACAGGAGCTAGAAACACAACAGAAATATGTACACCAGTTTTCAGCAGCAATGATTTATGCAGTAAAAATACTGCTATAACAGACACAAAAAGCATACAGCAATAGTTCCCGCTAGTCTCCAGAGACTAATGCAGTCTTCTGAGTGAATAAGTTGCTGAGATGTCTTGAAAGGAAAAGATTTTTGTCAAACCACAGAAGGAAAGACAGCTCCCTTTGTTGCTTTGGTACACTAAAGTCACATCTTAAAGATAGAAATAATGAACAAATGGGGATAATGCATCTTGAAAGAGAACAGAAGAGAGTGACAAGCATCCTTCTTCCCCCGCCACTGTACACATTCAGAAGGATACCTGTAAAAGTTTCCACCGCATATTAAGATCATCCAGTTGACGAGACATCTTTAATGACGGATAAAGGTCAAGTGGAGACAGCTGACTGGACAAATCGTTCACTGTTTTAACTTTCAAGTTGATGGGAGCAATTTCTTCTCTAAAAGCCTAGAAAAGTAAGAAGCACACATTTATGCTTAACGGTCTTCTGAGCAGCACAAAAGGCACTGTAAACTCAACATGGTGCTGACTTGCCCAGGGTGGCAGCTTATCCTAAACAACTACGCAACTCAGAGTTCGACAGCAAAGAAAGCTCATTTACTTCAATATTATTATTAACTCCTTCATATCCATCTTTAAACAGTATGAAATGGACCCAAAATGCCCATATCCAAATTGCACTCCTTAAACAGTTTAAATAAGATTTTTCGTGGTGCCATATGGCTTTAGAGCTTTTCTTTCCAAAAAGAAATACGCAATGCTCTATCAGGAGCTTTAACAGTATACAGCCTGTCAAGTGCTCTTAAGAAAAAAATGTGTTCAGTAACTACAATTTTCCAGTATTAAGCAGCTGACAAAAATTCAATTTAAAAACTATTATTGAATTAGCAAAGCATGAAGGAATGTATCTTCTAAGGAAAGGGAGTACAATCTTTTACCTGATTAGAACTGTAGAGTAAAACTATCACAATGATTAAAAAGAAGAAAAAGGTTTATTGAATCAAACGGAACTAAATACATTATTAAGACAAAATTGATGCACGTTTTAGTTACAGTTCAGAAGATGCATCAAATGTCTTTCTTGCTGTGAGCAGTTAATTGTTCAATCCTATAAATGGCTTGATTAAATATCATGAAACAAGCCAAAAACAAATGGAAAAATATTTTCTTTGGACTTTTCAATTATTTACCTCCCTTCAAAATCTCTCTTATCAGGCCCAGGAACAGAAGGCACCTACTGGCAAGACAGAAGCGTTCGGCTGCTGGACAGGCAGAAGGCCCCTATTACTTCAGCAGATGTTTCAGTTTTTACACAGCAACGAAAATCTAGAAGACTGCTTTACTCTTCCTTACAGAAAAATCCGTCAAGATGTGACAAATCGCTTTTTAACATGAGAACAGAGAGATATTCAGCATCAGCATCTTAGTGCTTGCTTTAGCATCTACATTCAAATGTAAGAGGGGGAGGTGGAAACATATTACTATTCTCAAATCAACAGCAGTCTAGATATAAACCAGCTTCGNCTGCCTCTGTTTTAAAGATTTTCGTTCCATTAAACCCGAACATAACAAGAAAATTTGGAGGATGAGTATGCTTACATCGATATATGTGAAATAACGCAGTCCTGTGTTAATTTCCACAGGCCAGCTATACGTAGAGAGAGTATTTGCAGAAAACTTTTTGCAGCCCATGGCCCTTCATTCTTCTAACACCAGCACCTCATGCTGAAGACGTGGATGGTTAGGTACATGTCCCCAAGGTCCTCTAATTTTTTGCCATATTCGTTCTTGAGCTCAAAAACTGAAAAATTGTGTTTGTGAAACAGAAGCTTGGTGCTAACTGCTAAATTTGCCTGAAACAGCAATTTCCCCTACCTACATGTGCATACCTACATGTTCTCCCTGATATTCAGCCACTCCTCCAAGCACTGTGCTGATTCCAGTAAGCTTTCCTGGACAATGTTCATTACCAGAAGGTATTCCTTCTTTGGGGAGCTCTGCATTACTGGATCCCTACCCAACCGATGCAGCTAAGCAGGGGATGACTCCTACCCATCATGAGCAGCCACGTCTTGGGGTGCTGAGCCCTGCGTGGGTGGCCTGGAACCCTGGCTGCAAGAACTGGTATGCCCATGAGAACATTATGCAGTAATATGTGTTCACTTTGAAATAATCCTGAAGAGAAGCCAGGCTGAAGTAAAAGCAAATACAAATCTTCACTCATACAAGCTAAAATAGACAATAAACATGTGACATTTGTGAAAGGTAAGGAAGAGAAATGGAAACTACACATATACTTCTGTATGACTGAAAGAGCTCTAAATGTTTATTCTAAGAAGAAATCTATACGTGATGGCCAAACAGATCTGACAGCTCACCACAACAAAAAGGAGGGGAGTCTACTGACAACCGCTGGGATGATAACTGACTCAGCCCACTCATACTCCAGTGCCCAGGCAAAGCTCCAAACCAACCCATGGCCTAACTATGGATTAGACGGTGTTTCTAGGAGGAAAACATTTAAATCCCAGAACACTTTTTTTCATTTAATTAATGATATATTCCTTAGACATTAGTAGCTTGCTGATCACATGTGCTTGTGCAATCACATTTGACACAGAGAATATGGCACTGTAGAGGACTTTGTTTGAGACCTCAGATCTAGTCTTTAAGAGCACTTTAAACTGTACATAAGAATTTAAGTGTACAGTGTGTACATATTCAACGTGACTAGAGGTAGAAGAATGAAGAGGTCTCACTCTCACACAGGCTAAATATTTCCCAGGGGTTCCACACTTACTGTAGTTTTCTCAATGTGATCTGGTAAAGAATCTATGAGCAAGTCTCCCACAGGTTTCCAGGCATTCCTCACGTTTTCAGCCTCCTTCAAGTCAGCATCGAGGTCATCCATGGCACACTGCAAATCTTTCAGTTTTTCTAACGCTTTGTCCACTTGCTTCTGCCAGATACTGACACTGGCATTTAGGTTCTCCCATTTCTCTTTTACCTCTAATGACTGCTTACGCATAGCTTTGGCAATCTTCATGGCTTTCTCCTCAGGGGTCAACTCTACAGAAGGAAAGAAAAGTTACACTGCTTATTTTTTCTCTTATTCATCTCTAATTAAACAGACAGCGCTCCTGAGGCACACACTCAAGACAGTAAGTCCAGAGTCAACTGGTAATTTATTTCAGCGGGTACAAGGCAGAAGAAAGTCTACCTTGCCATAAGTGAAATAAACCTTTATCACTCCTGCTGACAAGATGAATCTTGATCAGAAGGCAGGAAACTGTTCCTGACTTCCATGTATTACAATATCCGTAAAGCAAAGGCAGCTTACTCCTGATTTGTTACTTTTGGAGGCACAGGGGAAGGAAATAAAACATCATTCTTCCCTACTGGAAACTGCAACAGGGAAGCAGGGAGTCATTTATGTAGAAAGAACAAGAACGGTGCTTTGTTCCTGGATCACCTATCACCACCTCTCACCCTACACCCAGTATGTCTTTTCTCTTACTATTCGCTAGCAAAACCCAAGGTGTACTAAGTACCATGTGGTGAGCGGTTCTGCAGCTCTACATCCATCTTTCTGTGCTAACACCAAAGTCCTAAAAGGCTGTTTTAAATAGGTTTTGAGGATCTAAAAATGTTCAGTGAACCTGTTGACTGAAAAAGGACCAAGATTATGGTGAACTATTTCTCACAAATTTCAGGCTTACATGTCTAAATCCCACACAAAGCAGCAACCATAGAAATTCCATTCATGCTGGCAAAGACCAGCTATCACTAAACAAGCAAAGCCAAAGTGAGCGCACACACAACCCTGGGACGTACCCACAGGAGATGATACTGATTATTTCAGTAAACTGCTTATATTTAAAACCCCAGTCTCTAGTAAGTCTGCAAGACATTGGAGAGAACTCCACGCCATAGACATGCCTCAACCCTCTTTGACAACAAGAACTGAGACAGCTGGTGGCTGATCTCTTCCCCACAATAGATGGCTTCTGCACACTAGTCAGGTAGTCTATCAGTAAGAGGACATGCTGCCTTCCTGGGTCTTCTATTTGAGACTGAGCAAGACCCAGACAGACAGCTAAAAAGAAAACCCTAAGACATCCCCAGCAGGTCCCGCTGTCTACTGCTCGGGGGGCCTTGCTGGAAAAAGTCACGGGTGGCTTCCTTCGCTACAGAAGAGTTGCTTCAGTAATGACAAAGCCAGTCTCAGAGGATTCCCATTCTATACAACAACCTTGCAGTTTCTGCAGGCAGAGAAGCAAGCAGAGGAAACGATATAATGCAGCAACCAGAGAACAAAAGAAGGTAGAGAGATGTGGCATACACCAAAATTAGGCCAAGTGGCCTCCTATTCACCCCTATACAAAACCCTTGGAAAAGGTATATCACAGAATTCTTGTGATTAAACTCAAGTGTTGTCTATGAATACATTATACACAATCATGCAAAGATGAAAGCATAATTTTTGTCAGAAGTCAAGAGAGACATAGAATCTTGCCTTTAGTGATACACTGTCTTTAAAATCATTACAACTGACTAAGCTTGGAGTTGCTAACCTGGGGGAGGAGGGTGAGGGGAACATACAAAAAATGAGAGGAGGAAGCTTTTTGCTTTTTGAAGGCTAGATGAATGTCAAAGTAAATGCACTGTTATGGTTGCAAAAGTTCTTTTACTATGCTCATGGTGATGCAGCTATTGTTCCATAGCACCCAACACAAGAAAACACACTGCAAATAATTAATATAAAGTACATCATTAAAATACATTCAATTTGTTGCTGAGAAGGGCAGGCACATTTTTCCCAAGTGTAAAAGTAACAGGGAGTTGTTTGAATGAAAACCAGAGTTTCTGCCCACCAATTCCACATATTCATTTATTATTTTTTTAAAGTTTTTTTCAAATTTTGTTAGCCCATATTAGTCTTGATACATGCTAGACTACAAATGTTAGAAGAGTATGTATGGGTGAGAGGACGTTGCCAAATGGCCAGGTGTTGCCCAAAAGCACAAGGCAACTTGTTAAGAACTGGTTACATAGGAGAAAAACGTACCATCAACGGTAACCAAAGGAGAATGGGACGCAAGGACAATCAACAAGAGCCAACATCACCAAAGGAAGGGAGACATATACCTAGGTATTTGCTCTTTTAAAAACCAGACAGCCATTTGAAGAAAGAGTGGAGCTGAGAGGGACGAAATAAATTTTGAGCTTACCAATATGTTTCAGTGACTTGCTGAGTGTCATAAGCTATCACACAAGAGCACTGCTCATGTGCACTCTGCCTACAAAGGCAGAGGCTAGCCAGGTTTAGGGATACTATGATGGCAAGAGAATATTTGAGAAGAGGAATTTGGGGAGGAATAGTTGTGACAAAAACCTGCAACATTTAACTAGATGCAAAGGGATATAAATTTTGTGTGTAGCTCTGGGATACTGAGACATAGCAATAACCCACAATTTGCAATATTGACAGACCAGAATAATGATGAAGACCAAAGATAGGCTATGATAGATTGTACCCTGTCTCTGAAATTGCAGAAATTCACAGTAGAATAAAATCCATCATAGGACACCACTGTTCTGGGATGACCTCTACCCCAAGATCTGCAAGACTTTAGAAAAAAGAAAAGAAATAAAGCTTAATTTCTAAGCAAAAAACCCTTTCAGATAAAACCTGCTGTTTTAAACAAGACGCAACAGTGACAAATTGCTTACATATCAAACAAGGTGTTACTGGAAGTAATTTTGGAATTATTCACCATTAAGAATAATAATACACCATTGATGAATGAACGAGAATTCACCACAGTCCAATGAGAAAGGGACTGTGAACAATCTAGAAGCTAAGCTAAACTGCAGCATGCAGGAAAGTTGCACCTACTAGCAGAGTTCAGTATCACAGGATAACTCATTGGTTGAGGTATCCCACGATATCCTATGTTACAACTATAGGTTGAGGACATCCAGGCCTTAGGATTAAAAGCTGCAGGATTTTAAACGAGGGTTAAGGGAGCACCTAGAGTTGGAATATTTTACACAAGGAAAGAGAATACTGAGCTTCGTTGAAAGGGGACAGAAAATTGCAGACCCACTGGAGAAGCCTACTTTGTTGGCATATTGGACACGTGAACATAGGGGACATTATACCCAGAAACTGGACTAAATAGAAGCTACATATATGCAAAGCTGCAGTCTGCCATTTTTATCCAACATCTTAAGCCAAAACCTACCAATATGGCATAAAAGACCAGAAAGTTGGAAAGGCTTAACCTAAACTAGATTAATAGCAGGTCATTTAAAATGATCAGTAACTTGACAAGGAACATGCTGAAAGCTTTAGGAAGAGCTGAAAATCTTGCAAAACTTCCCGGTTGTCCATAAAGGTACTGACACGACAGATTCAATGAGTGCTTCTCGCTCCAGCAGAAGCAATAAGGAAAAAAGTGGCTGTAGCAATAAACGGGAATAGAAGAAAGGAACAACAGCCTGACTTTGTCTGGCCAGCTAAAACAAGGCAGCTTTACTCGTGACAGAGTAGTCACATATTTTGGGAGAGAAAAAAATTGCAAATTGACTGGGGTGATACAAGTATCCCAACAGAACTGAAAACCCAAACATCTTTTAAGACCATTTGCCAAATCAACGTAATCGCACAAGGGTATCTGCCATATATTTGGTTTGAAAAATACTAAGTCACTGCAAGACTGCTTTATTTTACAAAAGCCTTGAAAGTGCTTGTAAACTTGCCCTAACAGGATATTTACTAGGGAAATAAAGCAAAACTCACATTTTTGTGAACTATAAACCCATTCAGTTTCTATTCATTTACGAGAGAAATACATCTTATATAACTTCATGCTTTCCATCATGAAAACACAACTTATTCATGACCAACACGTTACTTTATTTCAGGTAGATAACATTCTCCAAGATACTGGTTGCATAGCATAGATTTGTAACCCTTATAAAAAAACATCTTAACAGCGAGAACTTTCTTCTATGAATTTGGAATTCATTTTACCACTCTTCTTACACACTGGAAGACATAGCTCCTTTTTGCTGTGAAAAAATGTTACACAGTGGTTGTTGCTTTTTCTGCCCCCACTTAATATAAAGTCTTCTTAATGATCAGCTTTTTTTTTTTTCTCTCTCTCCTTTTACTTTTTTAATGGTACTTACTACGTTATGTCCACTTCAGCAGCTGCTCAGAAAGCAAGCAAGGCCTATATTCACTGGACCATCTGTTTGCCAGAGAGGAAAGATACTAACTGACCTTGCAGTCAGGGAGAAGGAGGAGAAAAAATATCTGCTTCTGTAGCAGAAAAAACTTGATTTTAATAAGCATTTTTTGTCACAAACAAAGCAGTGAAAGCACCAACAGCTTTTCTGTGTCTATAGCAGAGACAGTGTGCTATGGAAGGAAAACTTTCAAGCCTGAACTTCACAATATATAGCTTCCTTATGTGCTTGTGTATGTGGAGAATACTTACCCAGGAAAGTTATCAGTGAAGAAAATACTTCTTGCTTAAGAATTTATTTTAGATCTCAAACTATTCCTGGCTCTATCAGTTTTGATTCTAAGCAACTTTGCTTGATCCTCATTATGGGAACTTGAACTAGTGATCCCTTTCCATCTTGCCAAAATTACATTCATTTCCCTTCACTTTTGCTATATTCTCATTAAAATCTACTAGAACTGGAGCTGACTTCATGACCCATTATGTTAAATGTTGTCTCTTCCTTGGTTTAATCAATCTTTACAGCAAAATACAATGGGTGACACAGTACTAATCATTATGAACACTCTGAGAGCATTTGAACAGACACAACGACACATTGTCAAATTCCTAAGCAGAAGAAGCAAAAGCAGTGCTATCATTGCTTAGTTCTTATGGGATGGGAACAGGAACTTTAAAGAATAAGCAGCAACTGTTTAATGTGGAAACACAGCAATTACTCAGACTCCAAGCACCCAACCATGCAAGCATAATCCAGTATATCATCATTGTCTCCTATTCAAATATCTATTGCATATGTACTTAAAAGAAAGAAAAAGCACAGTCATTTTCATCTTACCCCATTTAGGTTTTATTCTATCAGAACTGGAAGTTCTTCAAATCAAAGAAATATAATTAAATCAAGAGTGAATGAAGAAAGTCTCTACAGTATAAAAGACAGATTACATTTGGTCTGCAGAAGACAGAATTGTGAGAGAAAACGAAAGCTGTTTATCTCATATACGATGAATACTTCTGGAAAGGGCTCCAGATAAAGACAAATGAGAAAAATGCTAGCAAATATACATATCTTTCAATAACAGTTGTTGATATTTCCCAGTGGGTGCTGGTGGGAAAGACACAGAAGGACGAAATAAAGAGAAAATAGCTTCTAGTTAAAAGAGATAATTAAGTCGTCCCATAGAATCTATCTCCAGAAAACTAAAGAATATTACAGCAGTCCTGAGAACCAAGTATTCAACCAGCACAACCAGTGTAATTTGTCAATATAATCAAAACACATACAATACTTTTCACTAAAAACAAGCCACCATTTTACCATAAATGGTGTGATCCAAAGCAAGATCGCAAGAGTTTTGCACAGTGGAAGACCAAGTTTGCGTTTCTCCAGGAACATAAACCTGATGTGAATTCAGTTTTTGTCTGCTCTTGCCACAAAATCAGAAAAATCCAAAAATAACAGTACTGTTGTAACATCACCAAGCTGCTTTGTCTTCTTCCAGTTCCTGTTAAATGGAGAGAAGGCTATCACCCCTGTATCCCAATTACTCTAGGTAGGCAAGGAATTAATCCCATGTTTCTTTCCAAAGCACTGAGACTGCAGATTGTAACAGGGCTTTTACTTCTTCCAAAGATCAATAAAGATTTTTTTCTGGCACAGCACATATGGCAGGTAGCTCCTCAGCAAGGCTGCAGGAGACAGATATACATCTCCTAACAGCATTTCAAAACAAAACCAAGGCATCTATTTTATTCCAAAACAATACAAAAACAGAAAATAAAGACAAGTCAGGCAGCACAAAAGATAGGGCTCCCTGACTTGCTGGCATCCTATAACAACACAGGACTTTAAAACATCTATGTTACGAACTTTCTTTAACCCTCTGAGCAAGTTTGCTAAGCCTATTTTATCCTCTATGCACTTTTTGTTTAATATTCTGCAATTTCCAATTTGCTTTCTTCAGGCTCAATGTTTTTGAGCTATGTTTGCTCTAGAGTGTAAGAAAGGAGTTTTCTTTCTAACAAAGTTTTAACCTTTAACATCCATCAGTCATCTGCATTTCTAGTAGCATAGCTGAGAATTCTCTTACAGACAAAGTTTTACTGGTTTCTGGAATCTTTAAAACAAGGCAACAGTTCAACTTTAAGAACATGGTTTCCACCTGGAAACCATCCTGTTTCAGCTAAAACCAGGCCATAACATAGCATACGGGTCAAGAGTAAATATAACTCTGCTTATATCCCGGACATCTTCATGGTTAAAAAAAACAGTAATAAAAACCACTATAGCCTCAGGCCAGCCTGTTTCCAACACTCAGCTGTTAAAATTCAGGCTTGAAACTCCTATAAGTTTGCACTCCACACCAGCCAGCAAACAGAAATAACTTCCTTGAACTTTACTAACATAATTCTAAGCAGGCAACATGTAGACTCTACAGGAAGAAATTCAAAGCTTTACCCAGCTAGACTAAGCTTGTAGGGTGACTAAGAAATCTGTCTGAAAAGGAGAGTGATGCTTATCTTGAAATTCTCTCATGGGTAACTGCATATTTCTCTACTCTTATGACGAAACTCTCAAAAGTCACAAGTGAATGAACGTCAATTTTCAAAATAGTGTAAGCAGCTTCGGGGCGCAATTCCACTGAACTCCAGTGGGTCACAGCCTCCTAATTCTCCTAAACACTTCTAATTTTCACACACAGACTTCATATTCAGCCCAGCTGCATAGCCAAGAACAAAAAGCTATTCCAGTGGTGTGTGATAGCTAGTGGACAGGCACAAGTGGTTGGCAATAGAAATGCTGCCTGCTATGTACTTTAGAAAACAGTAAATTGCCTATTTCCAGTGAGATATTCTTTGCTAAGAGGAAAAATTATGGCAAAGAGTTTATCTGAATGGGTTCAGTGGTAGGAAGCAAAGAAATCTGACTTCTATTTATGTGTGAAACAGGTGCATATGTAGTGTGCCTACAAGTTTAAATAAAGTACATGCATGTAATTCGCTGATATCTATTAATGTATTTCTCTTATAACATAGATGTGATGTATGCCGTTTTCTACACTTTCAATTAAGAGGAGATAGCAGATAGTCAATACTTAATTTTAAAGTATGTGTTTATCACAACAACCTTTGCTACCAAATAACAGCTTTCAAAGCTAGGAATCTGCCATATGAAAACTAGAAGCTACTGAAGTACTTCAACAGTACTGCAGACTCCTGGAAACATTCACTATTGCAGGGAGAATCAGCGTAGTGGCCTGCGGTAATCTGCAAGGATGTTAGTTTATGTTACCTTCTACAAAAATTATCTCCACTCCCTCACTGTATCAGTGGAATTTTAAGGACAGAATTTCAGCAAAGCCGTATCACTGGTTCATAGAACCCTGAGGACAGAAGATAGTATTTCTGCTTTCCTTTGTCTTTCCCATGGCCTTATGAACAGTACGGGGATCTAAGAAGCCAAATGTCACTTTGCCATAGAGAATTATAATCAACATTTTTAGATCTAAGTTTTCTCCCATACCATGGACAAGTGACAACAAAGACTAAAAATGTGAGCATTTCCAATTTCCTAATCCTGTCCATTTATAAAATACAGCAGCTGACCTGCTGGTTTAATAAGCAGCTCCACTCAGATGCTTAAGGAGCTCAAAGGCAAGAAGTATGTGAAGCTTGCTTTTTCGTGATGAGGCCTCCCTATGGGAAAGTGGCAAAACAATATCAGAAGACAAGACAGATGGGAGAAAAAATTAACTTAGAATGAAGTTTCCTGGAAGTGTGTTTGAGCATGCCAGTTACTACATGGTACAGTAGAAGACCAACACAGAAAGCATAAGGCTCACACAGTAAAGACAACACCAAGGCTTGCTCATAACTGGATTTTACATTGTTGTGTTATATTTGAAATTAACAAGTACATTATATACAATAAGAGGTATCATAAAGCATCCTATAACAAATATGCTCTTTGGGTGGAATGATGAATGTAAGTATGCATAGGTCCTTAAAATAGGTCTTGGTCAGTCAAGTTGAAAACTGATTCTTATCTGTTTTGTCCTAAATCTCGTTCATTCTTTGTCCTTGCAACAATACCTTCCCCAGCATGAAAAGATTGGGGGGGGGG
>Ga0065711_1033729_pt1 | contig 24921 bp, 17 predicted proteins | sample Hoacrofraction12_FD_59098 | JGI IMG/M metagenome (GOLD analysis project Ga0065711, IMG submission 59098) | Hoatzin crop microbial communities from Cojedes, Venezuela - Epithelial fraction 12 v2 (version 2) | ecosystem: Host-associated > Birds > Digestive system > Esophagus > Crop | place...
CCGCCTGGACAAGGTCCTGTGCAGCCTGCTGTAGGTGACCCTGCTTCGGCAGGGGGGTTGGACTAGATGACCCACAGAGGTCCCTTCCAACCCCTACTATTCTGTGATTCTGTGATTCTGTGATTCCGACTCCTCACTTGGGAGACCGAAGAGATCTGTCGGTGACCTTGGATGCTGTAGTAATAACCATAAACAGGGGCCTTTTTCTGCTTTCCTTTCCTACCATTAGCTCAGTCTAACTAAAAACATCAGGTGTTATCAGCTTTGGAGTGGACAGTGTCTGTAAAATATGGAGCCAGCTTCCGAAAAATGCAGTTACTTAGAAGAACTTAGCTGTAAGGAAGATTCACTAGAAGAGAATCGGTTCCGTTTTAACCAAAAGCAGGACATAGGCCTGAAAAGTAACACAAGTACTCAGCTTTAAGTTCTTGTTAAAATTATTACGGAATGTCAGTTGCATTCCAGTTACAAATAACCTCCTAGAAGGCACAGGTCACAAATACTGACTACGTCATTGTTTAAAAATAAAAAATTAATGTTAGAAATCCTAATTAAGGAAATGCAATATTAATTCCGTGATCAAGACAACAAAAGTTCATATTCAACCTGTGGTTTGATTTCTGTCTCTCAAATGTGTATAAACTGCTTGTTAACCTGAAGTCTTGTGTCTCAGGTACCCTTGTACAACAGCACTGAAGATATAACGCTGCTACAACATTTTTGGACACTTTTAATTTTTTTAGAGCAGTTAAGTCTTAATAATTCCTAAAAATTACTTTTAAAACACGGAAACTGAATGTGTGCCCGTAAGCATTACAGAGATTCACATAACTTTGGTCATTCTCACTGCAATTAAAAGCAGCAAACCCGACATGAGCCAGCAGTGTGCTCGGGTGGCCAAGAAGGCCAACAGCATCCTGGCTTGTATCAGGAGCTGTGTGGCCAGCAGGACCAGGGAGGGGATCGTGCCCCTGTACTCGGCACTGGTGAGGCCGCACCTGGAGTGTTGTGTTCAGCTTTGGGCCCCTCACTGCAAGAAGGACACTGAGGGGCTGGAGCGTGTCCAGAGAAGGGCAGCGAGGCTGGTGAGGGGTCTGGAGAACAAGTCTGATGAGGAGCGACTGAGGGAGCTGGGGCTGTTTAGTCTGGAGAAGAGGAGGCTGAGGGGGGACCTTATTGCTCTCTACAGCTCCCTGACAGGAGGGTGGAGTGAGGCGAGTGTTGGTCTCTGCTCCCACATAAGTAGCAATAGGACGAGAGGCAATGGCGTCAAGGCACATCAGAAGAGGTTCAGATTGGATGTTAGGAATACTTTCTTTACTGCAAGAGTGGTCAGACATTGGACCAGGCTGCCCAGGGCAGTGGTGGAGTCCCCATCCCTGGAGGGGTTCAAAAACCGTGTGGATGTGGCACTTCAGGACATGGTTTAGCAGGAATGGTGGGGTTGGGGCGATGGTTGGACTTGATGATCTTAGAGGTCTTTCTCAACCTATGATTCTATGATTTGAAGTTGTTAGGCCTCTCCTGTGCCACTTCTAGCAATGCTGCCAAATGCACTATTATAATCTTCTTCAGCGTTCTGCATAGGTTTTGTTACATCTCTGTTCATGGGTTTCTTCAGAAAATTATTTCTGCTTTGCTGCTTGTAGTGAGTTTAATATCATGCATTTTCTACACAATCAAAATTCTGCCTAAGAATTTTTAGCCTAGCAAAAGGTAAAGAAATGTGAAGAGGGCAAGTGATCTGAAGAATCCAAAGAAAACGTTTACTATAGTGTATTGGACTGAGGAACAGTTTCCCTTTCTGCTCATTAAATCATGTGAATTGGACAAACTATTGTTCAATGGATAACCAGAAAGATCCTCTTCTCTTTTTACAAATTAATAGAATCTACACAGATTCTTATTTACAGGTTTAAAAGCCTGAATGTCCTTGTAAATAACTGCAGAGTAAGGCCAAGTGAGAAAGGACACTTCTCTTGCATTGTAGTTGCCTGCGTATCTGTGGATAACTTTGTGCTGAATTCTTGATTAAATCTGTCTGATAGCATGCACAGGAAATGGCAGTCCAATGTATTTTCTGTTATCGGGTAATTTTCATTTTGTATTTAATCAGAGTAACTTTAGTGCTAGCTAAGAAAAACTAATATTGTAAAAATCATTCTGTGGTAAGGTCTATATTGAGCAAAGCACTCTGTCATCATCTGTGTAATGATTGTTATTTATTTAATGATCAAATATTTGCCCATATTAAGAAGTGCAGCTGATTTCGTTGCCTGCTAGTGGTAAAACAGTGTTTCAGAGGTTTCTGATCTCATAAGACAGTTGAGAAAGACCTGTGTTCCAGTCCATACTTGCTGGCCTAATCAGAAAGACCAAGCAATGTTGCAGCGCATCCTTAAGTATATATTCTACTCTATTCTAGGATGTAGAACCCGCTAATATTCAGTTGGACATAAAATACATGTCTGGATGCTCTCTAAAAGCAAATCTTTACAGTGTTCCTAGTTAAAAATATCTGAAAATAGCGGTACAAAATACGGATACCGATCTACCCACTATATTTTTTTATTGTCGAGAAGAATAGTGTGTCATGGTGACATGTTTATGTGATGTTGTGAATTGAACTAATAAAGTAATGGTTGTTAATGTGCTGTAACTACTCTTAAAACTGTCACATCAATTTCTAAATTTTATCTGTTTCGTTAAGCGCTCTGCTCCTTTCAGGGACCATGAAGCGACTGTAAGTGGAAAGAAATCTCCCTGCCGATATGGTCTTTGAAATCAGTAGGACTAAGAAATGAAGGTGCAAGACAGAACAACGGGTTTAGGTCTCTATCAGTGTTTGAATGTCTTAACAAATCAGGAAGACCTTCTAACTTCGGATACATGATAGCTCTTTCATCATGCAGTCGCATTACTCTAATCATATGTTTTAAATCACTCGAAGGGTAATTGCACTTTAAGCATTTGATTTCTTAGAACCATTTTAGGGTTCAGAGATTAATTCTGTTTCTTCTACAGAACTGAAACAGAGCATGAGATAATCTCTGACGTCTGACACTCAGAAATCCTACAAGACTTTTAAAAAGTTATGTAATAATCCCTTTCCCATCCTCTACCAGAGTGCTGTACTAAAATAATCTTATTCCTGTTACTTTCAGTGTGAAATAAAATAAAACTAATATAAAGTGCATGAACTAAGTTACATTGTTCCTACTTACACAATATTTCTTTGCTTGTAGGGATTAATATTAGAGCTTTTAAAAAGTAATATAATAGATTATGGAACTCCAAAAACCTTGTATGTCTAGAAGTTACACAATCAACTGTTGACCTTTGCTTGCTTGTAGTTAATTCTAAGCTCTTCACTTTAATACCTTATATTTAGATTAGAACATAAAGTATTTTGCAGTGGTCTGAGATGAAAAACCTAACCACCTGCCCCTTAGCAGAATAACTATTACAGCTTGGGAGTGGAAATCAAACCTGATGATGGAAGAAATGCATGTGAAATGGCATGAGATGGGAAATTAGAGCTCCAATGAGAACTCTTAGAGAAGACTTTCTCTTAAAACAAGGTATTAGGTCTTATTCAAAATGCATTCAGCTGAGTTATTTCACCGATGTTAGCTCTGATCTAGAAATGTGGGCATCACTCCAAGGGCGTACCTCTTTCTCTGCTGTCTGTTATCACAAGAAGAGACACTCAAGTTATACTCCTTTCCCTCTCCCAGTAAATAAGTAATAATTTTGACAGCTGGCAGGACGTATTCGAGGAGAACATCGCAGTATGAGAGCTGTCTGCTCCCACAACAGCTCTTGTCTCTGTAGCATACAAGCGAACTCACTGTGCAAACACAGGTGGGTTCCTCTACAGTAGGAATCCTAAAGTGATAATTAGTTGTGAGACAGAATCATTTTTGCCAGTTATGAAAGCCATGGGGGAGATTTTTATTTCAATGCCTAAAATTCTTCTTATAGAAAAATATTTAGTATTTAGTATTTGTTCTGTGTGCACAGCAATTTTAATTTTCTTTCAAGGACTTTCCATAAGCTGCTGCTTCACATACCAAAATCCATGCATAGACGTTAAGGTTAAATATAAGGCAACAAGAGTGACAGGAAAACTCAGATGCTTTTATTTTGCAAGCACTCTAGCATTATCACAGAATTTGTAGAAGTAGCTGAAATGAATTACCTAGTTTATGTGTAATTAATATGAATTTTCTTTTGAGACTGCATATTTTTACAGAAAATCCTATGTTTTGATTCCATATACAGGGAAGAGATTCAAATTCAGGCACAACAGACAATTTAGATTAGCTGAGTCACTGTATTGTAGCAACAGTCCTCTCTCAGCAGGAAGCAAATGGATTAGCTAGCCTCAGCCAAGAGGTGAAGGCATCACCAGCCAGGAGTATGATTAAAAGCAGAATCCAAAAATCTTGCATCTTTAGCACCAGGGACATTCAGTCATATCAGTATAAACATACTATATCATTATAAACATAAATAGCATCTGGATAATGTAGACCTGATTAACAGGCGCAGATCTGTAAAAGTTAAGTCATGAAGACAGGCTAGTTCTCTGCACACCGTAAGAGTTTCAGTCGATGCTGTATTTATGCAGTATATTAACCCTTACATTTGATGTCTCTATCTCCAGGAGTCCTTGACTAGGATATTCTTTACAGCCCTCAGTTCATTAATGAGGTAGCACAGCCTTGTCTTTTGTCCAGCAGTGAGTCTGAAGGCTCACAAATAGGTCTGATTATAGCCCTTAAAAAAAAATTTAAAATAGGGTGATAAATTTGGTCATCTGAGCTGTCTGGTATGAGTGCGAGCATCTGGCAGCATACGGTAAGCTTCTAAGATTTTACATACTACTATGACAAGAGTAGTCCTTCACTAGCAGTACTAAACAATGTTTGTGTTCTTCAGCAGCTGCTTCTCTATGGTTTCTTCAGTTTTTGTAACAGCGCTCTAGATCTTTGACAATGTATTGTCTCTTCACGTGCATTTATGATTTGGATGGTTGCGTCACTGTAGTATTGCATCATTTTTAAGACTGGAATGATCTTGTATGTCAGCTGCAACATGTAGGGAGTACTTTGAATGCACTTAAACAAACAATACCTGCAATATCTAGCAGTCAGGAAGCTCTCTATTATATTAGATGGATGACAAATTTACGAAAGGGCCTCTTAAACACTGTTCAGGGTTCCATAATTTTAAAGAATTTGTCTCTGGTAGGAGAAACAGATCTATGAGTCCTGACTCACACTACAATGAAGTGATTTTCCTTTACTTGATCACACCACTAAAAGCTTCATTTCCCTAAATTCCCAGTTCTTTTCCAGGGCTACATATCAAACACCGGTGAAGAGAAGACACATTCTAAACAACCGTTGCACAGGGTTAAGAAGGTTAAGCTGTGTAGGGCCTTCGGAAAGAAAGGTACCTAGATAGAAATGTACACACGAAGTCCCTCCTTTTTCTTTTTCTTTTTCTTTTTTTTTTTTCAGTTGCAATCTGCTAGACTGACAGACAGACACGTACAATGTGTCTGGGTCAGCACCGCCTTGGCACGCACATGGAATTTCTAATTGTACTTGAATCACAATTTTGCAAAGATTTATTGTACTTTGTGGGGGGGAAAGGATGACAATTGCAGGGCAACGGGAGAGTAACGCTACTCTCACTCAGAGAGGAAATCCGGGGGAGAGGAGTGATCAGAGAGGGGCTTGGTTCCATCGCCCGCTCTGTCGCTGCTCCCCTGCTGAGCAATCGGCTTGGTATCCACATATGTAACGTGTGAACACCAGTGCTTAATATTTTTTGCAGTACAATCCAATACCCTTGCGAAAAAGGCAAGTAATGACTTAAAAAAATATCACTATCTTTACCATATAAAGTCATGTTTTGTTACCTGGCAAATCTTTATCATGTCAAGAAACAAATTTTTAACAATGATTTTGAATTCCAAGAGAATACAAGTTTTGCTGAAAACCAGAAGACAAGGTTTCTTGTGAGTCTGCTTCAGCTTTAGCGATACGATACCTCCTAACACTCAAAAAGGCACCTACACCACAGTGGCAGCTTATATGAAAAGGCACAATGCCTTAAAACTACCTTTAAGGGAATTTCTAATAAATTTTGTTTCCAAAATGCACATTTAAAGAGAAAAAGATCCCCCAGATTAGAGAATTAATAACAGATAGGCTGGAAATGAGAAGATTCTATGTTTTAACTCTCTATTCCGCTGCTGCGTTCCCCAGCTGGTGAGGAACGTTAACATCCAGGTTAGGGCTGTACCGTGGGCTCCGTTGGGCAGGAGCAGCACTGCTGTGAGTCTGTGAGCCGGGGGCAGAGGGACAAACAGGGAAGAGGAGGGGACAAACAATAATGCCAGCGCAGAAATCCAGGGCTGTGCTAAAGAGTGAGAACTTTGGGGAGGCAGCGGGTGTGCAGACTGTGGGCATGGGTCACAAAGATTTGGGGACTGCTGCTCCACTGCGCGTGTGCATGGGTCCCCGCACATGCTCCCCCGCTGCCTTCTGAGCAGATCTCTCTGCTATTACAAAGTGATCGTTAGAATGTGACCTCTACACTTTGAAGCGAGAGAGTAACTTCAGGCAGCTTAGTTCTGTCTGAAAATTCAAAATCCTAACAAAAACTGAGCAGAATCGTGACCTTGCTTCCAGAAGTACTCCAGTTCTTGACTGGTAACCGACCACTCCTTAGCGACCGCCTGCAACCAAAGGAAGGAAATACCTGCCAGCCCTGCCAAGCAGTTGACGTCCAAAAAGTGGTGTTCAGTTTCTAAATTTCTAGCTCTGTTCTTCAGTGCTGATAAAACCTGACTTCTCATTAACCAGGCTGATGCAAACATAGCTGAGACTGTCTTCCCACCACAGAAAAATTGTAGCAAGTTTCAAATTTACTTCTACAGCCAGATGACGATATGAACAGAGGAACAGAGAAAATTAAAGTTACAAGTGTATAAAATTCGAATATTTTATAGAATTATAAAATCTTTTTGAAATTACGGCAGCTAAACTAAGTGAAACAGAGGAAACACTTCAGTCCTTTAGGACAGAATGCCTACAGAGATACTCTAAGATATGCCTAAGAATGCTGTTTATTAAGCTACTTTAATAAAAAAAGCCTTTAAAAATCTAACACAATATAGTCAAGCATTTCTGAATGAAGAGGCGAGAGAAGTAAAAGGAGATGAGCCAGATGGAACAAAACCATTCTTGAACATTTGCTAAAGGCAAAGGATACACAGGTCCCACCTACTCCATACTCTCTAGACTTGTCCTGTCCTTGCTGGGTGAACTAAAACCTTCCCCTCAGTTTCAGTATACTTTCACAGCGGTTTCATGCCTAAAACCGAAGACACATCAATAGGCTTTAATGGAAACTGCCATTTAAACAATCATTTCGCCTTGCTTCAAGTTAATTTCTTAAAGCTAATGAAGTTGGGAAGGCGATACATAGAAAAACACCCTGCAGCTTTAGAATACATCCCTTTTTGCTCTTGATTCACCGTTAAATCCACCGTGTCGCCTGCACATCTGGTGCAGGAAGTGGCCATTTCCAAAAAAAGAGCAGAATATTTTGTTAAAAGTTTTGCCTGATTTTTTTGATTATTTAATTGCTATTGACATGTTAAACAGGCTGACTTACTGGATTTAAACTAAGGTCTTCGCAGGTTTCTCCAGTCATACAGCTTAACTTAGGGAAGAAACACGTTACAACGTGCTCCGATTTGCTTCATTAATACGAAAGCATGAGTGGGCCCTGTGACAACGGTTCCATATGTATTGAAGAGACTTTAAGAGATCGTGCTTGGTAGAAACGTGCAGACTGACAGAACATTACTGGGCGGTCACAGGGGCTTAGTGGCAGTTCATCAAAAAAAAGAAAAGCCTCAATGCTGCATCAGAATCTTCCTGTAATTAAGCTGCACGTGCTGAAAGCCAGTCCTGGCAAAAGAGTAGCATGTCCTGAGAGACAGATTTAACTTAACTGAATATTGATGCATGAACACAGTTGAAAGCAGAACATTTCTGAAATGTGGAAACATGCTGGACATTACTATACGTGTGAACACATTAGGAGGTTTTCCTACTGTATCCACTCTGCCTCTTACTCCCATTTGCTGGTCTCGCTCTCCTATTATGTGTTATCATTAAAAAAGCAAAATGTCTGGGAAAATGATTAGTTCTAAAATCCCTTTAATTATAGCCTGCAGCTACTAGCATAATACAAGTCATCAAACAGACTATTTGTGTAACCAGTTAAAGTAACCTTGTCAAAACCAAGGACAAGCCACTTTTTAAAAATACATTTTATAAGAAAATTAGTTTTCATGCTTTCATGGACCAGAAGATTCCAGAAGCTTGCTTTTCAAGCAAAAAATAGAAACAAAAGAAGTGCAACTTAAAGAATGAATTTTACCTAAAAAAATCTAGTGAAGGGGGAAAAAAAGGCAGTTTCTGCTTTCCCTGGGAAACTCACTGTTACACTGGGTGCAAATCTCCCAGCTTCTGTTCTTAACCTACCAGTCCTACTGAAAACCTTTTTCTACTTCTGACAGTATGTTCCATCAGCAAATCTCAGTCTGATGGCAATCTGGAAAGTTCTACAAGGTTCTGGTGCTGTTTATGTTCTGATGTTGTAGAAATGCCTTCAGATAAGATCGGGGATTGCAAACAACCCTGCCAGTTGCTACAATAACAGCAGAACAAAAAAATGTATTCTTAGAAATAATATTAAGAGAGCCAGGGGGATTTCATGGACATATTCAGCTGATTTAGGCTGAAGAGATTTGGTTCAAAGGAAAATTCTAATACTTCATAAATGAAGTACGAAGTACTCAGTGGAGTGTTTTAACATGCCAACAACAATTACTTTGCCCTGAGTAATAAGCTGGTAGGTGATGCGACTGTGATGCCTCTAGTTGCACTGCAGTATGAGTCACTAGCTGAGATACAGGAACAGACCAGAACCCAAGCAATACTGCTAAAAGCTGTAACATACTTAAAGTACGCCTACTCCAGTGATGCAGTGAGAATGATACTTTCCTCCTCAGCTGAGTTTTCAGCATACTGAATCTTCTACTGTGTAGTCAGTGCCTAGTCTGTCTTATCTCTGAAAAGCCAAATGAGCTAGACAGTAAAAATGCTATAAAAATCTATACTCCGTGCCTTTGTCTATCATTTTCAGACACTTTTATGGAATTTTACATCAGCTTTTACATGGGAAAATCTTTAGAAGGCAGTAGGTTTGTATAGACAGATGTAAATAATGCATAGGCATAATTATAAAACAATGAGATAGGCGAGGGGCTTAAATTGCATTGTACAGCAGGTAAAAATGCACACTAAGGAAAGAAGCCCTACTGAAAATGTGACTGTCGGGCTGCCTTAAAACCTCGTCTGTTTAATGTTAAGCTGTGGATGGATATTGCATACATCTCAGGCAAACACATTCTCAAGACAGATGAGAAGGGGAAACCATCTCCCCACCAGTCTTCATAGAAGGTTAAAAGATGACAGGGCCCTTCTTTGCCCTATCGCTTCAAGTCCCGTGTGAGGGTATGTGTATACATGAGGTTTCATATAGATAGGGGTTTATACGTCCTAACTGCTGTTAGCATCAAAGCAAAATTATCAAAATTATCAAAATCATCGAAATTATGGATGCTTTCCCACACCTTGTGCCTACAGTCAGGGAGGGCTGTGAGAAGCTGGAACAGGGCAGAGGATAACAAATGCCCTCAGTGAGCTAGCAAAGACAGCTCCGTAATGCCAAATGGCCCACGTACAGGGCATTTCTTCAGTAACTGTGTTTGAAGGCATGGCAATATTTGTTCATCAGATTGTCCCACATTTCCGACAGACATTCACGAGATCACGTACCGAGTTATGGCTATTCCAGATATCTCAGGGTTTTTCAAGATGTAGGTGCCTGAGTTAATAAGACTCGTAACCGCGTCCTTAAAGTGAGAACTTCTTTGAAGATTTGCTCAATCAGTCACCTCCCTCACCATCTTCCACGAGAAGTCCAGAATAATGAAACAGTCTTATAATTTCTGTGGGATGGATCTTGTGCTAAAAGAAAAGTCACTGAAAGAAATGAGGCTTCGAGACCTCAGTTAAGGATACATCTTGTGAATTAACATTCACTTTTGGCATGTAATCCTTGTGAAAAAAGTTCACGGAAATATTTTTCAAATAAACAGAGGTCTTTAGTATTATGAAATATTTTTCAGTTCATTTTCATATTTTCATTTGATCTTCCAGAAAGCATTGTTTTAATTTTTTTAAGTTCCTGTGTTCTTCCACGCCAAGTCAATTCTAGCTTTTCAGAGATTTTTTATTCTGATTTTTCTTTTCATAATCTTTTCCCAGTGCAAATAAGTGTTGAAAAGTTAACAACCAACTTTGTAATATCTATCCTGTTTATTTGTATCGCATCTCCATTTTCAGTATTTTGTGGCTGTAGAAATGATCCTCCCCGATCAAAAAAAAAAGCTGACAGTTTTACTTGCAAGTATAACGAAAGCAATCCGTGCTGGAGGTTTAAATGCAGCTATATCCTACAGGCATTTCACTTGAGTCGCTTAGCTGAGGAGAGTTTAAATCAATGAATTTTAAGCTTTAGTAATATAAATTAACAGTTTTGTAAATCACAACTGAGTAAACCCGCACACTGTCTATGGTCAAGCCCTTCTTTCCCTGCCATCAAGACAAGAAAGACAAAATCACATATCTCTAAAAATTTTACAATTTTTTTCAACTCTGCTACTATAAGAGGAAACAAAAAGTCTCCAGTTCCTAATGTAACACATCTAACTTCATGTACAACCTGCCCCTTCTTAATAAACCGGGGATATCCATCCCATCACACTGTCCATCAAAGCATAAAACATTTATGATCTCAGCAGACAGTCTTCCCACCCCCCCATCAATTTACCCCCCAAAGGGATTAATTCTGTCTTTTCACGACTTCTTAGAACTCCCCTTAGAGAAACTCAGGTCTGATTGCATTGTTATTTCCCTCTGTTTTTATGGCTCTCCTGTTAGAACTCTAATGTGACTGCTTCATTAAACAAACTGATTTTAACATAGGTGGTCTACAGCAGGTATAAAATATTTAATCAGGACTTAAGTGATGAAGTAAGGCTTTGCTCCATTGAAGGTTTGTAGAATTGAAGCTACACCTGAAACAGTTTAGAAAGTTTTGTCAAGAAGACATTACTGCCAGGGGAGAAAAACCCCGGGGATTTACTGACACTCAGGTTTCTCAATATTATGAATAAGCAAAAATAGGACCTAGGAACATGGATGTGTGTAAGGAAAAAAAAGGACGACATCTGAACACATTGAAGTGTTTCAAAAAAACCCGCGTGTCCTTCAGTTTCCTAAAATCCTCCCCCTCCAACAAAAAACCAAAAAACCCCCAAACAAAACCAAAACCCCAGACCGCCCAACCCAAAAACCTGCACACTTTCTCCCTTCTCAGAGGCTGCAGATAAAATACACCGTACACCAGAAATGCTGCCTGGGAAATACACAGTGACGGGCAGAATGTATTTCTTTAAAGAATTGTCTGAACCGCATTCTGTGTTCAGCCCAGCAGAAGGTGAGGCAAAGACTGTGTCAGCGGGTGCATGATCACTGGAATGTCATACGCTGTTTCCTCATAATCATGTTCGAAAAACAAATACTTCAGAGAGGTTTGAACAACTGAAACTTTGACAGCGTATTCTTGACAGAGTCCCGAACGTGAACCACCAAATGCCATCTTTAAGGTGAAAACATCCCGGATTGAGTCCATTGGGGTTTTCCACCCCGTGTTAAGTGAAGGAAATCTTTATGTAAGTTTATCTCAGGAAACCAGAACCAGCTGCTTATTGCCCTTCCTGTGTTTAGCCTTCCTAAATGGATATTGTATTCATTTGTTATTTATGTTTATCATCAAAGTTTCATGACTGTAAATGTTATCCTTCTGTGAACTGTCTCATTACCTTACACTAGCTGAATCTTTTGTAACACACTGATTTTCATACTCCTGGGTGAGGGGTTTTTGTTTGTTTGTTTGTTTTTTTAATCAAATTATCATTTTCAGCTTTTCAATTAATTGTGTCAATCACTGATATTTTGGTCATTTGGTTGAAATGAAAGATTAACTTTACGATAGTTTTACTAAGGGTAATTATTTGATCCAATTAGGCTTTAAAAGATAATTACTTATTATTAATTGGTATTTCAAAATACTGAGTTACTGTGATCACCAAAGCGGAAAAACAAAGAAACTCTCTTTTAAAGTCACCTCCAAGCATGGACAGAGAAGGAGTGTGTGATACTTTATTCACACCTTTTATCTTGTAAGTAGAGTCACTTAAGTAAAATAGCACACCTCAGAAATAATTTCACCTTGAAGCAGATCTGTGAACTAAAGTCGTTGAAAGGGACTCAGGTCAGCTTTCTAATTTTGGTTTTGTTGTTGGTTTTTTTTTTATAGAGCTGATCATCACCGAACAAAACGTACTAGTTCACATTAGCCCAAAAGTAAATTTGTTCTTTTAAGTCTTTTATTACAAATGGAACAGATTTAGTGGCTCTTAAGGATAGTTATTAAATATTTATTTAAGAAAAAAAAAATCAGCCTTCATTTCAATTTGTAGGTATTGATTGATACATTCAGATTGGTATTGTCTCTTGCTGGCGTCATAATATAAGGCAACAAAGCAGTTAAGATTCATATCCTTACATAAAAATAAAAACTAAAAATGGAATTTAAATGAAAGCATACTGTTCTCAAGGCTGGAGTCCAGCAAAGCATTGAAACACACATACATATTCTCAATTAACTCACTGAAACTGCCCTTGTGCCTTAAGCACTTTACTGGATCAAGGCCATCTAGAAGATGATTTCTGCCCCTAGGATTGTTCAGAAAAGTCTGTGTAGCTTTCAAGTCTCTGCTCTGTAAATATTTAATTTCCGCTAAATTCTATTCAGTGTCTACCAGTTTCACTCACAATCTATTTTGTAACAGTTTTCCTCTCAAGAAGTGTTTAACATGCAAAGTTTATTTATAAAAAGTGAATGAAGGAGGAAATACTTTAAAAATACACAGTCGGCTGGTATAACTCGGCAAAGGTGAACGAAGCCATGAGTCAGCCTCTGTTCCAGACTCCTGCCAAACCCAGTGGCTGACAGAAAGCCGGAGGAGGAGCTGCATGCAGGAAAGTTATGTATTAAAAAATGACCTGGGGAAGTCTGGGAACAATTTCAGAATACGAAACCATCGACGAATCAACACAGTCCTAACTCTTATTTCTTTAGAGACAGTGAGAGAAGAAAGGCATGACTTCAGAGGAAGTAGAAAGGTGATCTGGTTCTCCTGTACCTACTGAGGCAGCAGATGTTCTCATCACCGATAGCTGGACAGTGTGCAGCTGAGAGCACTTTGGGGAGAAGCCCTTCACAGCCGGGGTGTGTGTGTGGGGGGTGTGTGCATAAGGGCAAGTCAGAGAGGGAAAGACAGATGCTGAAAGCTGACTATTCAATACGTAGCAGAGAAGCCAGGAAACATCTCCGTGTTGTCTGAAGTTGGGAAGTTTCTTAAAGTTCTGAAGAGCCTCTGGTGGACAGATTGCTACCTTAAAAATAACAGAAAATGTGGGGAGGTGTGGATTCCCAGGTGGTAAGTATGTGAAATAACATTTAGGACTTGTTTCAAACTCCTTTATCAAATAATCTCAAGGGACCCCGACATTAACTTGTAGCAAGGATGGCCATCTGCATGGTAGCTTGTGAGGGCAGGATAATGAATTCTACAAGCAGTTTCAGCAGTTAGCCAGAATTATTTTGAGACAAGTTACAAAGTATTTTTGATCCTTTAAAGATGACAAGTTAAAAATAAATACAGGACATGAAAAACCGAGGTCTTCATTGAGCTTGTAAAATATAATCACAAAAACTTCAGAATATTTACACAACATGCTGCATTTAAAAGTAATTCCATACTCTTAGAAAGCACAAACTGTGTGAATGATCTCTCTATGAGCGAATGCCCTCTGAAATACTTTATTTCTGAGGGTGAAAGGGAAAATACTTCAGAACTGTAATAAAGGTTCTCATCTGTCCTTCACTCACATCTCTACACAATGAATTTATGAAACAGAAAAGAAATATGGAGGGTTTGCCACAGGGAAATAACAAATATTGTTGCCTTTCCTTTCTAATATTGTCTTAAATTTGAGGACTATGAATTGATGTCAAGCTACTAGAAAGAATGTTTTCCAGTTAGTTCTCAGTAAAGCCATCCATTTCTTAGTGAAAAGCAAAGACAGAGATCTTGAGTAGTTCTTCAGTGGCACAACACAGCAAAATAGAGCTTAACTAGGGAAATCAGTGCAGCACAGTCATGGTAAAAGATGCAGGATGGTATAAGAAAAATTTAGAAAAAGCATTAAAGTTCCAAGGGCAACATTAATAATAAATTCATACTTCTGTAATTGCATAACAAGCCTACCCAAAGCGCTCAGTGCTTCAAGTGTTCATTAAGCAATGCAGTATCCCTGGGAGGTGAAACTGATACCCCATTTCACTGAGGCACCAAAAGGTTAAGGCATGATTACGCTCTGGATTTTTATGTTGCTGTCTTCCTGGTTGTCTGGAAAATTGTACTTTAATAACCTCTAATGGCTTGGCATGGACTCATTCAAAACTGATAGAGACGCTAATTTTAAAACACAGTGTACTACAAATTCAGTGGATTATTGATGCAGTATCACAGCTGAATTTAACTGTTTGCTTCCATCACCATGAGTCAAATTCAGTTTCTTATTATTTTTCCCAAGATTTTGAATTGTCATAATGCAGTGAGATTCTGCGTTTCTTACCAAATAGAAGGATACAGTGAAAAAACTTGTATGAACAGACACCCACGTGTCTGTCACGTGACATAGGAAAATCACAAACTGAAACAGAACATCCATAGAAGGCAGTTATAAATCACAAAACTATTTGATTCAATGAGAGGAAGCAGGCTAAGAGTTTATCTCCTTCTCATCTATATTCAGCTCCCCTTCCATCGTCCGTTAGCCTGCTCCCGTCCTCTGCTCTGCGACCTTGTGAAGAGTGTCCCAGACATTGGCTTCTTTGCCTGGCAAAGCACTTCACCCTCCTTCCCTCCTCCCATTGACGTTAGTCAGTGCAGGGCAGCACAACACAGCAAATGGCAGAGTCGTTGCTGCTTTGGTTAGGATCTCATCCTCTGTACAACTTTTCCTGCAAAACCTATTTCTTTACTCCAGCTTTGATGTTATGTGAATCGTGTCCAAGCATGCATGCATACTAAAAGCAGAACGCTCTCCCTCAGGTCTGCACACACAGCTCACCACTCAGTTGCGTTACTGCGGTTGACCTTGTCCTGTTCCTTGTATTTAGGATCCTCCTCATTCGTCATGTATTCTTCAACTTCTCTGTCCCAGTCTTCGAGATACTGTGAAATGTGAACAACTCTTGTTCCGTACTGAGGGTCACCTCTGCCCCCAGTGGCTCTGTGGAGTTTCTTGCTTCAGATCCTTTTTCTTTCTTCGGCTATGTGCCAGACTAGTCTTTGTTAAACATAATGGCCTGTGTTCAGCTGGGATAGGGTCACTATTCCCAAAAGCTGTTTGGGCTGACCAGATGGGACATTCTATACCATGTGATGTCAGCCTCAGTATTTAAGTGGGGAGCTGGCTGAAGGGAGGTGATTTGCTACTCAGGAGCCAGCTGAGTGTTGGGTGGTGAGAACATTGTATGCTGTATATTATTTTTATCAATATTATTGTTATTATTTTCTTCTCCCTTTGTTGTTTTGTTCAGCTGTTTTTATCACAACCCATGAGTTTTGCCTTTTCCTTCTGGTTCTCCTCCTCATGCCACCGGGGAGGAGTGAGACGGCAACTGCATGGTTCTTTGTTGCCAACTGAGACTAACCCACAACACATATCCTCTCATTGTGTTTATTTCTTTTGTCACCCTCTCTTCCATTCTTGATATTGTTTAGTTTCTTTAGTGCTAATTTCCAGAACACTTAGTGTCTGCTTATTTGACAGCCTTCTCTCCAGATCAAAATATACAGCTTCTTTACCCTGTCCTTTCAATGTTAGTGTACAGTTGTATTTGCAACATCAAATTTCTCAGTCTGTGATTCTGGTAAACAACCCACACCTGAAAATGTGCATTCTGAAGCCAAGGGGCCACCACATTGCCGAACTTTGCATCCACACTGCTAATCCCCAAAGAAAACAAAGGCTGCATCAAAATTCATCATGAGCTTGTTGACTTTCTATTCAGCCTTCCATTGTCTTCTGTGACCGTACTCATCCTCTTTCCTGTTTAAACCTGGCATCTGCATCCCACACCACAAGTTGCCTCGTAAAGCACTTCACTCCTCTGGCTTCTTCAAGGAGATGGCACTTGACAGAGCTGCTTTCCACCTCTATGCTGTTAACCCTAATCTTCATTGTGTATTACAACATAGGTTATACAAAATTTTCCAAATGTTACAAGACAGAAGCTCTATTACATATACGGCTTTTGTATAAGTAAATTATATGGATTTTGTATAAGCATACTATCTCCTGTCTCCCACTTTCACTAACAATGCTACAAGCAAGTGTGGTTATAAACAGGGAGTTTTAGGGCTTTTGACCTTAAGTCTATCTTGCAGTCAAACTAAATATGTCCAAACCTTAAAACTAACACTTCTTTATCTTTCAGTTTTCAACAACCCCTTAAGCTTATTCGCATAACACCTGTAAAACACAATTTTGTAACTGTTTTTATACGAAGTACATGAACAGAAATTAAAAGAACTTCAACTCGAAAAGTCTGCATTGAAATAAGTCTGAAAAATTTTCATCCTCCACAGATGATAAAGTCCCTTTCACTATTTGCAGTCCCTAAAAAGTCTGTGGTTCAAAATTTAACTGCAGAACTCTCTTTTTTTTTCCCCATGGCATTTTTAAACTGAATTCCTTTATCATATACGTTAGACTTTGCTATGTAAGGTAGTATAATTGTGTCTCCTGATACGCTATTTCCAGCTGAGACTTGCAATGTCATGACTGTGTTCTATGTGTAGATAATCATATTAAGCTTTACCAGAGCTCTTGGCTTATTAAAACCCCTGCCTGGAGATGATCCCAGCTCCAGTTTGGACAGGAGGGTTGGTGCTAGGCCCGCACTCAGCTCCTGAAGGCAGGCTCAGGCCCTCATCCCTGCAGAGTGGGGAGGGAGGACTGAGACACCACTCAATTATGGTAGTGCTGCCAAATGCCAGAGGCTGTCGGAGGCTCTGCAGTGGCCTGGCAATGTCAGAACCTCCTGCACATGCAGCCAGGGATGGGAATGGGAGTGTTTCCCTCATCTTCTGTATTTCTTTCATGAGTCAGGCCATGCCCTGGAGAATGGTTTTTGCAAGTAGCTCCTGAAGCCTGCATGCAGTGTCCCAACCAGCAAAGCACAGCTGTCACCACTCTGCGGGCGTGAAGATATCTCAGTAAGCCCCAGGTAAAGCCACCACTTAAACCCTCTTCACATGCTTATCCAAGGGCTGAAGTGGGATGTACAAAGGGTGTGGATTCACCTCAGCAGCGAGTGCATGAGGCAGGAAGGCCAGCAGCACAGCCCCCCCAGCCCCAGTGCACAGCACCGTGTGCGTAGATGAGGGGACAGAGACGACCACTAGCTTAAGCAGCATACAGTTTACTTAAGGCGTTAGCAAACCCTCTGTTAAAACTTCACATGAAGTTTTTAAATGCTAGCACTTGTACGTTATAGACAAGTCTTCATTAATGGAAACAATTCTACTCAAACAGAAGTGAAATGCCTCGATCCTGTATCCTGATGACACGTGCAGGTGAACATACCAAGACAGGATCCTGGTGGAGGCAACAGCATTTTGTTGGAAGTCGTGCGGGTCAGAGGACAGAGCTGGACCCATAGCTTCTCTCTACAAAAACAGGGTTTCAAAAACATTTTGTTACTAAAATAACGTAATGAGAATGAGAAGGCTGAAAGGTACTTATTCACACTGAAACCTTCACTGTTTAATTCTTATAAGTGTTGGTGTTAGTATCCTAACTATGGGAAAGCAATTTCGTTCAGGGAGAGTGATTTTTGTTGCTTAGTTACCCTACGTTTTATTCTAAGAGACAAAACTCATTGCATTGTTACATAAGCAGCAGTGTGACATCCATCCCAAGAAAAACAGGATAAAAACCTGCCTTACTGGTAGGAGGGGCTCACAGGGTAGATTTACATAAAGAGCATAGGATTTGTTTTGATTTTTGCTTTTGCACACAGCTTTGCTCCAGATGGTCTGAAAATGCTCTAGATGTAAATGCTGCAGTAAAATATGCTAGCAAAAGAAAACATGACGGAACCTCAGAAAATTCTTTGGTCTCTTCTGCAAGCATAAGATACATTAAAATGCAAAGAATTAGATGTGTTCTGTCTCAAATGCTCCCTGCTCACCAGGACCAACTTTCTTTCAGTCCCATAGTTGCCTGAAACCCCCAACAGTGAGTCAATGTCACTAACAAAAAATGTCTTTCTGTCTTCCTCTTTTCTGGTAAGACAAACCACTCAGTGCAAATTAAATGGCTGCTTAATTATCAGTTTAGAAGTTCTGTACACAAAACGACATATAAAAGAAGTTTTAGATCTTGATCATTAAATGCAGGGAATGAAATGCCCATGAGCTTTGAGAGAAGAGACGAGCAAGGACCAAACAACAGATTTGGAAGCTCGGTATTCTTCCTGCCAGATGTCAGTATATGTCTAAATCAACATAAAGCCTGTTATGCAGTGCTATTGTAGTATAATCTCATTTACTTCTTAGTTTACTTTTACCTTCAGCATCCTGTCTGTAAACTGCCTGACTCTGAAGAAGACACAGAGTTAAACAATACCAAGAAAGCTTGTTCTGGTATATCCAATGGGGTGCAAGAAATACAGAAATGAAACTATTTTCATTCAAGTAGTATCTTTGGATTCTAGTAACATGAAGGGAAGGGAATTCTGCTTTGCCTTGTGACTACTAGAGATCCATTACAGTCCTAACTTTGGAGATATTGCATATTCAAAGTTCAGTCTACATCCCGTCAGAATAGTGGCATAAATTTCAAGAGAGTATCAGATTACAGTACAAAGTTTTCTTCTTGAGTCTATGAAATTAGTTTCCTGTATAAGACACATTTTACTTTATTTAGCTACAAGAAAAGTGAAATAAAGTAACATCAAAATCAAGTAAAATCCTGACTAATTTTAGGAGTGGTAACAAGTGAAACCTGTAGCACACAAACACCACATTTTTCTACTCTATTATCTTCTCTAGAATTTACTTAATGGCGTCTTCAAATCACTAACAAAATTTTCAAAAATTAGCATTTTATCAATGAAATACCATAACAGCCTTAATATTAAAAGTCAAAGGCTAGCACATCTAGTACAGTAGCTAGCTTACATTAGAGTTCTGCTACTATTTTTTAAATATGATTAAAAATCAGTTTACAGTAGATTAGACAAAAAAAATCCTTTCTAAAGTAGTATGGGTTTTTTGGTCTTGAAAGACTACATGACAGCAGATAAAGTGAAACTCCATATACAGTTGGGTGAGGAAGGCAACCCTAATTTAAGAATTGCTAAGGAAAGACTGTCAGTAAATCTCTATTATGGTGTTGTCATTTTTGTTACCTATGTAGGGCACTTTTAAAACAACAGCTGTTAGATATGATGAAATAGTTTTGCCAACTGTTCTACAGAAAAGATCTTCTAACTCAGAAGATACCGAGTTATCACAAGTGAAACTTGATTTTGCTAGGAAGCTCCTCTCTACTCAGATGTTCAGTTTGCTAATCTGTGCACATTATTTGCCAGATTTTGTTTTTACTGCTTTACAACCTGCTCTGTACTTATTGAGGGAATTTTAATGCGTATTCTACTTTACTACATTGAAATGGCATTATTAATGCGAATGGGATTTGTGTTGGTAGAAAAGCAAAGTAAGAAACTGGCACCTTAGTGCTAGCAATGAAAGGATAGCAAATGCGAAACCAGTTTGGTTCTTTGTTTTTAACAGATAAGCTCTCTACCAGTGACTTCTAGTTGTAACCTATTCTTAAAAGGTTAGATGAACCTCAGAGATGCACGTATTTACCTAACTATAAATAAAAGCTGCAAGTGCTACAAATTAATGCTGCACAGTATCAGTATTATCAAAGGCTAACCACACAAGAATCATACTTCTGGTCGATCTATATTTTAAGAAGTGATTACTGTTTAGTTTCTAGGAAGAAAAAACAAATATTCTGGCTGGCTGGTTCTGCAAGTCTCTGCAAACCAAGCACACCTAGTAAAAAAGGCAAGACAGTTAACTGAATATTTACTCTTAGTTCTTAATACATGTGTCAGATGGGAAGCAAATATTCTCAAAAGGAACAGCGCAGGTACTGTTCTAGCATTCTCCTAAAGGCTTTCATCTCCTCTAAGCCAGAGGCCATTTGACTTTAGGAAATGTTGCACTAAGCAAAAAGCTCACTATTACTGTTCCCTTTCTTCTTGTAGGCATGTTCTGTGACAACTGCTCGGTACCATTCGGTATAAGTCTCAGTCAGTTTCGCATTGCACTTTAAGAATCACAGCTTCCATCTATGGTTTTGAACATTTCTCACATTCATTAGTAAAAGATGATCTAGCAGAATATTGTTTTGTGTGGAATGAGACTGAGTCATGATGGGTTTTATAAAGAGAAGGTGCTGACGGGTAACAGTCGTTTAACAGTAGTGTGGAGCATGTTGTATAGGTGCACTTTTGCTCACAACAGGGAAAAGCACTAAAATATCTGGAGTTTAGCCAGTGAAATAAAGAATAGTAACTATTAATAATGTTGGTACCTTGGTAGCTGGCACCTTGTGCTCTGAAGGTGAAACAACAGAATAAGTTATGTTCAAAAGTTATTCATATATTTCATTGCAATGGTTGTGTATGAAACTACTCCTGTTGAGTGCTACCCCATTCATTTTTTCACAGTGCTTACTACCCCATCATCCTGGGTTCTCACCTGGCTCAGACTGTATCGCAACAACAAGTCTCACAAAAGAGGAATGTTATGCTAGCATATCAGCTCTGGGAAAGGAAAAGCACTTCATCACTGTAGGAAACTCTAGACAACGATAGGAGTAGAGTTTGAGTAAGATGCAGAATAATCTTTAAGCATTTCTGTCAGTGCTACAAAACTAGGTGATAGACTCCATTTTATGTATTACTGGTAATCAAGATTTATTCAGCCAAACCTTTCTGTCATCAAAGCAAATATATCCCTCATTGCTCTGCTCTATTTTCAATAGTTCAGTCAGGAAGGCAGTAAAATATATGCAAAGTCCCTCCACCGTCTGTATGAAATAGCATGACTCACCTCGGTCATGCACAGTCTATTTCCTCTCTCATCCTCTGTCCACAGTCACGTCATACACAGTACAGGATACTTAAAACTGGTGTCTAATAACACCATTACATGCTTATGCTAGTCAAGAAAACATGGAAGGGTTTCACCTCATACTCGGAGTAGATGGTAACAAATTTTGTAATAATCCTTTTACTGGAATTCTTTCGGCTCTCATAGTAGAAGAAATAAATAATCGCAAAAAGGAAAAGATAAAGTGATGTGTCAGGAGAATGTAAGTTTTACTTGCTATAGACTGATCCTATTGGTCATCCAAATACCTAAAAGAAAATGGAATTAATGATGAAAACCACAGGCTAAGCATTTCAGACTGATTAGCCTAAGTATTCCACCTTTTCTGTTTCTAGAAGTTCCTCATACATGCTGCTGACAATCTTACGGAGAAAAATACGTATTTGACTAAGTATATTAAAGCCGTTCCTTTCATTCTCTCATGTAATTTTAGAATATCTTTGTAAAACATAAATGTTTCCTCATAGTTCAGTAAAAAACCCAAAGACCTGAGAAGCAAAATATGCATAGGTTGATAAGAATGTTTCACATGATAAAAATTAGTGAAAGACAAGTGACTTAGTAATACCAGGGTTTATAACAGTGTAGCGTGGGTAATCCCAGAACATCTATTGAGCAGAACAGGGCTAAACTAGACTTATAGAAAAACCTGAAAGAAAGGCAAAAAAGAGGCGTATTGCTTGCAGAAATACTTTTCGGTTTAGTTTATTTTAATAAGATCTGTTAAAAATGATCCTGCTTAAAACATACAACAGAATGAGCAGGTTTAAATTATCTATCAACAGATGTCTCTAAGACAAACAGCTGCAAAGCTCCTCCAGAATGTTTCTGATCACCTGTAACAAGAAGGATGCCCAAATAACTGCAATATGCTGCCTGCTCTCCTTGTCACTGCAAGCCTGATAGCGTTTGCAGCTTTAATCCACTGTTCAAATCCAGCAAAGAGTCTCCAGGTCAGTATTCGTATGTCTGTTCCTGATGACAACTGTAGGAAGACCGGTTACCGACTCCTGTCTCAAACTGCCAACTGAATAAACGGGGCTTCTAAAATCGGTTGCTTGTGCTGTATATAGTGGCTTCAGCTCATACTGAATCTTCCGTACTGGGCATGGTCCAAAACATAAAATTGCATCCTGACTTGCAATCAGATGGTTAAGAGGTAGAGAATGGAGTCAGTATTTCCCTTTGCAAATGGAAAGCCAAAGTATAAGCAGCAAATGAATTTTCCAAGGGTACAATTAGTATTCAATGGACATTCAAAATTCCAGACAGTCTTCAATAACAAGGTTTCCTTTCCTCTCTAAAAAATCAGCAATTCAATGCATTTCATTTTTTAACTGATATGGAAAATTGTATTAACCTCATCCATGACCACAAATGCCTTAATTGCAGAAAGCATCTGCTACTGATTCACAGGAACTTAGTAGATTATTAAAATCAAATGCTACGTAAGTAGCTTTCAAAACCCTTTCTAAACTTATGGGCTGCTTTGCAAACAATGCTTTTAGCTTCAATACAGCATCTGTACTGTAAAAATAAATTTGTATTTGCTTTTCCCTGAAACCCAAGCATGCAAACAACGCTGGAGCATAAGATGGCATGCTTGTCAGTCACCACTAAAGAGAAGACTGCACCTCCCCCTGGACTGTGGTCTGCTGGTGCTTAGAAGGGGTTCTCCGAGCAGTTTGGCGTACAGCCATAATACGCATGTTGCATAAACACGTTGCAATGAAGTGTCTAAAAGAGAGAGGACATAAGTGTGGACTGCTTTCAATTTTATCCTCTGTGCATTACACAGGTTCTGCAAACACCTTTTTCAGTAATATCTTCAGAATTACCCTTGAAAATGCAATATATTAATGCTTAGATAAATTACTTGAGGAAATTAAGTGATCCTAAAAACTTATGCTATACAGAGTAATTCTAATTTCTGCATGATTCGATGTGGCCTCCCAAGTAGGAGGCAAAACTGCAAACAAAAAAAACTGGTGAGGGTACTGCATAATTTATATCAGCATTATTCTGTGAGGCTTGCTCTGCTAATAAATCTCTCATCCTTTTTAAGCTATAGCTTGCTGAATCACCTTTATCATCACTTTATATTTTCTTACAGTTTTCTGATGCTGCAAGCACAACTCCATATGGAGCTATACGATGGAAAAATCAAGATATACTAGGGTATGATGTAAGGAAAAATAAAGCAATTTCTTAGTAAATATTAGGACTTGGTACATATTAGCACTATAATATGTTTGAAACTATGTTATACCATCAAATGCTGTGATACATTATTTTTCTGCTTATTTTCTTGTAGTGGAAAAATAGAAGTGGTAAAACCAAAAGGTCTGGTTTTAAGCCCAGGTAGCCAAGCTAACTTGTTATACACTCTTGTTGGTAACTGCCGTAAAGACCCGAGGCAAATGTTCATGAGTTCTGGTCATGGAATTAGTGGTCTGTGTTTATGTTTAAGCAACACTCAAGATAAACAAGGACTAGTGCCACAGTGCAGAACATCAACTAAGGCTTCGCAAACTGTCATGTGCAATCAAAAAAAAAAAACAACTTCAGAGGCCAGAGAGATCCCAAAGGAAAGAGGATTTTGAAACAGTAGAGATTACACTAAGCAAAAATCTGAAGAAAAAAACCAAAAACATATTTGGCAAGATATTTTGCATGTTCTCTAAATAAGGGAAATGTTTTGACTTTTCTGTTTAAAAGCATTATTTCTTACAATTCGGAATTGACTGATTGTTTATTACATTCAACAGGTTAAGTCCTTAGATCATGCTTTGTAGCTCTTGCTATCAGTTAAAATTGGAGAAAGATGACCGGAATGGTGTATTTAGTAATGAACCTTTTAGAAAAGTTTTATTCTTGCTTTATAATTGAAGTGAGAGATAAACTGTTATTTACTAGAAACCATTTTACAATTTTGTTTTTATTGCTGTTACTGATTATTAACTAAATCACATACTTTTTGACGGACTGTATAAAACAGCAAAAATGTGTCCATGATGGCAATAAGGAAGACTAGTCTACAAATCCTTCTTGATGTTTTAACTAGTGAAGATGGTTGGGATAAGTAGGATGAAAAAAGCTAACACACAGGTGTACAAGCCTTTATGTTTTTGAGCTCCCTTCCCCAGCCTTTATCAGCTGGTGTAATGAATAATTTCACCTCCTTGCATAACTCCCAGCTCTTTTTATATATACATATAAAAAATTACCAAGTGACAGGTAGTGTTCTGATCCTTGAGGGTGGTGAAACCCTGGCCCAGGATGCCCAGAGAGGCGGTCGATGCCCCATCCCTGGAGACATTCCAGGCCAGGCTGGACGGGGCTCTGAGCACCCTGATCCGGTGGAA
>Ga0065711_1033732_pt1 | contig 24921 bp, 13 predicted proteins | sample Hoacrofraction12_FD_59098 | JGI IMG/M metagenome (GOLD analysis project Ga0065711, IMG submission 59098) | Hoatzin crop microbial communities from Cojedes, Venezuela - Epithelial fraction 12 v2 (version 2) | ecosystem: Host-associated > Birds > Digestive system > Esophagus > Crop | place...
TCAGAGAGAAGAAGTTCCTCCTCATGTTCAGACGGAACTTCCTGTGCCTCAGTTTGTGCCCATTACCCCTTGTCCTGTCACTGGGCACCACTGAAAAGAGCTTGGCCCCATCCTCCTGACACCCACCCACATTAGATATTCTCAAACAATATCCATCCTTGTATTCCCAAGCTGTGGCACCTGTAGGCTGCTTAGTCATCAGCTGACAGGTTGTAGGACTTTTAATGTCTCTCATTTCGGAACAGCGTGAAAATCTGGTAAGAGGCAGCCCTGCCTTATGATAGAGAGACAAGATGCAGTAAGCTCTTGACAGGGTCCTGTCTCTTCCCAGGGTAGAACGAAGGGCCCGGGCGTGACAAAATCTTGAAGTGTCACTGCCAGTTCTACAGTTCTGTGATTAAGTCAAGTTAGATTTTCAATCTGTTCCCCTATTACCCCTTTGCTATGCAATCGAAGGAGCTGAAGTTACAGGGAATGGAGCTTACTCTCTTGTAAGGGACTAAGGGGATTATCTAACCTCCCTCTCTTTGTATAAAGACATCATTTAAATTATGAATTTGCTTACAAAGTCACAGAAGAATCAGACAGATACTTAGCTGGCTGATTGTTTTGGTTGTATATACACGCATGGACAAAAAAAGTCCCACCACCAAGCTGTTATACAACTACTGCTGTGCCACAGACCATGTCACCAACTTACTAAGGGTTAAGGAAATAATTATTGTGGGGCTGAGAGACTTAGTAAACAGCAGAAGTTCAAGGATGAACCAGATTCATTGATCACAGCAGAGAAGTACAATTAAGATGTAATATTTCCTTAAGTTCACCCACACACTGTTTATCAGTATTAAAAAAGACAGTTTATACTTTGCCATCCTCTAGATCGGCCAGTGTATCTTACCAGCAGGCAGGTAAGATTAAACTGTCCATCACTACAAACTGTCCTTTCCCTGTTCTTTTATTATCAAAGCCTATTGAGACTGAAACCATAGGAAACTGGAGGAAGTGCATTCATTTGCTTCAAGTTCATGGGCTTATGAAGTTAGACTCCAACACACCTGTAGTCATTTTTAGTAGAAAAAGGAAAATCCCAGAGGTTCCCTCAACAGCAGTGAAAGAGTTTGAGAAACAGCGTATGCATCTGCTGAACTCACTCATGAACATCATAAAATAGCTTCCCAGAATTCTCTAAACCAGCACAAATTCAGAAAAGAAACATCTCTGCGGATGATCTGTTTTAAGAGAAAAACTACCTACCCCACTTTTCAAGATCTAGAGAGAGTGGCTTTGAGCAGCTTTGCCTTCCACAGGACTCTTACTCAACGTCTCCCACACATACCTGTCAGTAGAGTGGTCTGAAGGTGAGGGACATTTCAAAATGCTTCACTGCTCCACACAGCATCACCTGAAAAAAAAAAAACATTTTTGACTGAGTCAATACTACAGGTCTACTATATCAATTACGCATGATCAGTCATGCTGATTTCAACAGTACATGTGCAAGGTGCTTCTAGATTCATTATTGGTTATGCTCTTTCTGAGGTCTGAAAACCGGAAAAGCCTCTGTATTGTGCATCTACCTCACATTTGTTCTTCAGCCCGATATTCCTATTCTCCATTCACTTTATTAACACTCTTCAAACTGCACCTATCTCGTCAGTCGTAAATTCTGTAGGACAACACCACCTACTCCTCCTCCTGTGACACAGCACTGCTTCTCAATCAGTTGAGCTGATTTATTTGGAAAAAAATCTTTGCACTTTCCTTGGGGTTGAACAGAGACTATAAAGCCAGGGATGCACACACAAGAATTTAAAAAATAAACAAACACATCAGTATTGCCAGCTAGCTTAACATAGCTATTACCTCTTCACAGGCAAGACCAAGCACTCCAAAGGTATTTGTACCTGTCCAGATGCAAACTTTTGTGATTTGGTTCCAAGCAGTGTTGAACACTGGGGGTAGATCAAAAGAACCTGTGCCCCAGAGCAACCCAGCTAGCTCATATATACAGGCACACTGATCAGCACAAGCTACTTGAAGTTGCAAAACTCCCTGGGGCATCCTGACACCGTGACAGTGGGAACAACCTAAAGGACAAAGGGAAGAGTAAATGGCTGCATGGAGAAAACTGCTGCTGGGAGCTCTCTGTGGAGCTCTGTGTCAGAGCCCAGGTACACCCCACAGTGTTATTCATGGTGTAACTAAGACCTATCTCTTTCTTTCTGGAACTGTGCTCAACAGCAGAGAAGTGACCCTTCCAAGCTTGAAGCTACACAAGGAAAGAAGGCCCTTTCGCATGCTCACATCTTTTTGTGCTGCCTCCACAGGCCAAACTTTATCTCTGGATACTCACTGACACAAAGCCCTATTAACACACAACTGAAAGAATTTAAGGGACCATTTTTCTTAGAAGCCTTTACTAGATACCCTTTATCATTCCTAGTCAAAAACACATTTTTTTCTACCCAGTAAAGCCTCCAGCTACTTAAAAAGCAGAACTGCCTCAGGACAGATGTGTCCCCACAAAGAAACCGCAGAACACAAACTTCGTGTCCATCCCTTCACTGATGAGTCACATCCTCAGGGGTGACAGTCAAATGCAGAGAAATTAAAAAATTTCACAGCTCAGAGAACAGAGTGAAAAGGCAGAAGAGTGACAGAGCGAAGGGCTGAAAATATTTGCCCCTCAAAAGTGTTGATTTTTAAATTCTCTGCTTCTCCCATATTAAGTAGCAGCATGAAAACTTCTATATTCAGATATAAGTTTCTATCAAGAGGAATAGGCTCAATAAAACCAGAAACCAGGAAACCGCTGAGGACAGGTAGGCATAATTCTTTTTCTAGCTCCAATCTGCTAGTTGATAAAGTACATCACTGCTTGTCCCTTTTAACAGGGATAACACTGGTTGCACGTTCTTATGAAACTCTTCAGAGCTTTAGACTGCAGGACCAGGGGACTGAGGGAAATCAAGCCTTCCAGTTTCATAAGCAAATTGGAGCTTGGTGAGGATCTAAACCTGTACTGTTGTGGCTGTTATTTTTCAAGGGTAATGCCTCTAGACAGGATCTAAATCTAGATGCTCCTGTTCCAGAAATGGCAAAAATACATGTTGTTTTTCTTTGCCCACTTCCCCTCAGCAGCTTCCCTCCCACCCTTAGGTCTGGTAGTCCACACTGTAGGCTCTGTTTGAGGACACCTTTGGTGGGAACAAGCAGATCTTGCAGCAATCATATTTAAGTTGATTGCTGCTGTTGTGCTTAACCTCAGCATTGACCTAAGGTGCCTGAATACAGTGCCGCTCCCCTCCACACAATAAGCATTCACTGACTTTCGCAGGATACTCGGCTCTAGATTTCACTGTCCACCTAGCAGCAGCTTTCCTTTGAAGCTGTGCCCACTTCAATCTCAGACAAGGGCACATCCCACTGATGATTCACTAGTAGCAATGCAGAAGACCAAAGGTACCAAAGTGGATTCCTCAGTCCTAGTCACATTTTCTAAAGGGAGCACTGCTAAAACGTGTGTACCCTTGTCAAGATGAGACTAGCTTTCCATACTAGTACAGCAAGATGTACTGGTGAAAAACATTTTCAGCCATGGATTAATTTCCCAGAACAGACAAGGACTGATACTACAGAAGGCAGCTCACTAAAAAAAATAAATAATAAAAAAGAAAAAAAATAATCACACCAAACTAACTATGAAGAACAGGAGACTTCTTTCTTTGCAGGATTCAGCAAATGATACGTTACTCACTGCAATACATTTCATTGCTCACGCCAAGCACAAACAGAAACAAGATGAGAAGGCCAAGACTAGTATAAGTTCACAGGGAGCTTTTGCACAGTAGGGAAACATGTGAGATTAACAGAGAAGCTGATTAACAGTAAACCACCTCTCTAAATTCGCAGCAATGTCAAATCTAACGAGCAGAGGCAATGCCATAACAGCAATCCACATCAAATGACAACAGCCAGAGCATGGGGTACCAGGAAAAACCCCAGACCTGAAGGAACACATGCTAAGGGTGCACTGAAACTTGTCGCTAATCCTATCTGCCCATCCATCTTTTCTGAGCAGCAGCCACCCTACCTGTTAAAGTACACAGACAACAACAGGCGAACAAAAAAAAAGGTTTCCAGGAAGATATATTCCTAAAAGAAACAAGCTCAACAGTAAGGGGAAAAAAAAAAAATAAAAATAAAAATCCCCATCCAGCCCTGTTGAGAACCAGTCTCCCTGCACAGATGTTAATGGGCAATAATCAAGAATTTTAATTCCCACAGACTTCACGTGTTCAACCCTAATCAAATGTACTTACAGCAACATAAGGAATGAAAAAAGAAAAACAAACCCTGCATTGTGAGAGACATCCATAGCAATTTCCTGGTCAGGTTAACAGCTGGGCAACCAGCAAAGAAACCAGCTGAGAGGTAGCCAGGCTTGTTATCCAGCAGCAAAGCTGCTGTAATTTAGCAGGCACCAAGAGAAATCAGCAAGATTTGAGACAGCTGAGAGACCACAGATATTTTGTGACAAGGGAGGAGAAAAGTCCTGACTTCTCAGGTGATGAATGGAAGGAGTAGGAGAGTGGTGCAAACACCTGCAGACATCAGCAGCTTTGCAGTCACCAGTCCTTCATACCTTTTGTGGGACTCACAAATTAATCCACAAGGAACCAGTATGCAGGAGCAGTGAATCCAACCCAAGCTCTCTATCTCTGAAATAAACTGTAAATGACCAATTAAAGGCCAAATAGTACTATCATTACTCACATTGCCCAGTATCTTACACCATGAGTAGTCCCTTTGGCTTAAATTAATTGCCATCCTGATGGTTGCTGACTAAATAACGCCTGAATTACTTTTCCTACTAGATGCCTGGCTGCATTGCAGCTAGTTACCTCACTCGAGGAGAGCAAACCAGAGCTTTGAAAGCTCTCAACATCACACTTCTTGTTTGAGAAATATACATTTTCCTGGAGATGAATGCTATGAGCCTTCCCTGCACAAGCCTCAGCCGGACCTGGAGGAGCCACTGGCTCAGGTGCCACCTCAACAGAGGGGCTGCAAAGTTCATGGAGAGTCTTCCCTCACCTGCTGACTAGGTGCATTTTTCAAAAGCCCATACTGCTAACAAGCAGCTGTGTTTGGACTGTGACCTGGGGGAGTGCACCGGAGAAACCATTTTTTTATGTTGCAATTTTAACTTTCTAGAGAAGCAAGACAGATGCCTTAATGTCAATTATGCCTCAGTGCAGAGTCTGCTCAGAACCCTCCAAAATGTTCCAAAGAGGCATTTTAGAGCTACTCATCTTACATGTACCTTCTGCCTCGAGCTGTGTGAGTGTCAAACAGTCCAAAACAAGAATACCTAATATATTTATAAACCCCCAGGAAGGAAAATTCTAAAGAATCTGCTATTATTTTGAATTTCATAGCTTTTTGAGTGACTTCAGTAAAAAGAGAAAGAAACCTTACTTATGGCTTCTTGTAGTGCATTAAACACAGACTGGATGCTTTGTATTTACTGTGCGGCCATTCCAGCTTGCACAGGAATAAGATACTGGTTTGCATTAAATCTTTTTCCCTAATGCCTGTATTTATATATGGCACTGATCTTGCTCCATAGAAAGACCAGATTGACATGACATTCTGGAAAACTTCATGTCTTTCAATTTCAGAAAAAAAGGAAAAAAGACCTGTTCGTTTTCAGTTTCCCCTCATCCTCCACCCCCTCCTCAATAGACAGAGAGGTTTTTCTATGATCCCTGTGAGCACAGGCCAACAGAAGGTCATCAGGAGAGCAAGCCTGGGGGCAGCAGAATTACAGGACAAGTTGAATTATTTGACAATAAGTTCCCCTTTTCATCTGTAATTTCAAGCTGTATCAATTGCTCAAACTGCTTTTGTCACCTCGGGTGACTTTGATGAGCAGAGCAGACTTCTTCAGTGCCAAAGTGCCCAGGATGGCTCCAGAGGTCCCCACAAAGCTCCAGGCAACACCAGTAAGGCAGGAGAGGGCCAAGCACGCTCCCAGAAGCTCCCACAGAGACGCACAGCTCATGCCCAGCTTCACTGCTGGGCTTGTTTGACAGTCAGGTAAGAGGATTTGTCTCCCATGTAGTAAGTAGGGAAGCTACACAGGAGCTCAGAGTACAGAAGTTTTAAATATCTCACGAGTTTTTTTCCAGCTTGAGCCTTAGCCAGTTGTTAGACAAGCAGCAGGTGCCTTCGCTAGCAAGATATGAGGCAAAGAGAGAAATCACCCAAGTGAAATAAGAGGAAAACAGGCGTGGCTTACCCTCATGGGTTCCTTCCTCAGATCTCCCCTGGTTGCAGGCTCATCATTAGAGACCAGATTGGCTATGAACCAGGGACAGCAGCCCTGCTAACCAGCCCCACATTGAAGCCAGATTTTTACTTTTTTTTTTTTTTTAATGTCATTTATGAACCAGCAGCCAAGAAATCTGCCAGTGAAGATCTAGAGGTTGTATCAGTGACACCCCCTGGGGTAAGGGAACACAGCTGATAGAAGTGTGAAGTATGTGTAGGTACATCTGCAAGAGATCAGCAGAAACTGAGGGAACGAAGAAGAGGAAAACACAAATTATTCAAAGCATGAACCAGGCACTTCCTAAGCAGTCAGTCGTGGAAATAAATGGTGTGACTCTCAGCCATTTATAATCAGGGAGAAGAATGAAAGTCTTGTTACTTTTGAAGCCTGTAGCCATTTAATCATGCCAAACTTCATCGTTCTTAAAAAAAACCCAGACAACCAACTCCTTTCCTCAGCTGATCTCTCCCAAAACCCTGAACCTTGGTCTGTGTATGCACAGCTCAATTCAGAGCAGTAAAGCCTGAACAGCCCCAGCAAAAAGAGCATCATCCTTATTCACAGAGGACTTTGGATGACCCAGGAAAGCTCATAAAACAAGACAAACACAGCAAAGATTTTACTAATTAAATGGAGACCATCAAAAGCAATTTAAGTTTTTAAAGAAATGTTGCAGTATTTGTAAAGGGAAGCGGATGCTGTTCAAATGGCTCCTGAGAGGACCATGCAAACAGCAAGTCTGCAGCACCTAGAGTATGTTTGTCTACCAGATATTTAGCAATATATCTATGCACACTTATTAAAAGTGAAAACACACACAAACCTTGGCGGTCTAGACACCCACCGCGAATTTAACACATAATATTCCTAAGTCTATTTATTTTCTCACATGCCTAGAGCACCCCCAGTAAAGCCCAGAAGGCTTCAAGCAAAACCTTCTAGGGTGCAATACCACTGCCACAGGCAGAGGTAGAAAATAAATGACTCCAGGTACTTTGGGAACATTAGCAGTGCTGCAGGCAGAGAGGCAGGCAGTGGAAAATAAATACAGCTAAACAGCAGGAAATAGATTACTTTTGCTCCTTCAGGCTTCCCACTGGGGAAGGGGATAGCAAATACAAAGCTGGAAAGGGGTCCCAGAGTTACCAGCACCCCTAAATGAGGAAACTATCCCCTTTCCTTCTAAATTCTTCAGCTTACCCTACTAACATAGTGAAAACCAAGCAGCAAGCTGTGGTGAAATCCTGCACTGCTGCCATGGCCAGCACCTGGGCTGCCCAAGAACAGCCAGCTCTGGGGCCAAGACAACTTGGTTAACAGGGAGAAGTAAGGCATCAAGTTAAGATTTCCTTGAGTCACAAAGCAAATGCAGAGGGCAATAGGAGCTTACAGACCCTTTGCAAGCAACCAGCCTTACAGCCACTATCATTCTGCAGGTGTGAGAGAGACAGCACCCATTTACCACCTCTTCTGCAGGGACCCCTGGCCCTTCTCAGAGGGGGATCTCATTTACCCTGTTAGGTTTTATCCACAGAGACCTCCTTGAGAGAGCTTATAAACTCTGCTAGCCTTAACTGCTAGCAGCACAACGCTTGCTATTTCAGCCTAAGCAGAACATGGCTTTCAGAGGGACAGGCAACTCCTGTGTAGCTGCTACTGTGCAGGCATATACAGACTAGGTGTAACAAAAGCAAGCAGGCTAGCACCAGCCACTTAGAGCAGTGCAAACTCCAGCAAAAGCTGCAAACTACCACGTACCTCATCAGGTTTTTCCCACCATGTTGGGACTAGCCCTAACACAGACCCAGATACCCAGTGAGACAGCATGCACACACATACCTGCATAACCCACAGCAGCAAAAAACAGCTACTCCAAGAAGACGGGCTGGGCTGAAATGCAGCTGAAATGGGGAATGGTCAGGGGTGGGAGCAGACCCCAGGTGAGACCAGTCAGTCCACTAAACAGCTGAGAGGCGGGTGTGGTCCTGGGGGGAGGCATTGCCTCCCCCTGGTTCTTCTCATTTGCTGCCCATGGTCTTCAGCCAGAAAGATCCCAAACAAAGCATAGTTCATCGTTTTTTAGAGTTGGGCATTAGGAAAAAGGCCACTTCCCTGATGGGTCCATGTGAGCCACTGGCCATAGGCCTGCCCTTGCAGATGTGGCTGCAGAAGGAGGTCCTGCATTTGCTGTGAGTTCTGATTGGGAACCACCTTATTTGGCCAGTAGCAGCTACATCCCTCCAACCTGCTTTCTCCAAGGATTAAAATTCAAGTCCCCAAAACTGGCCTGGTACTTCTATCTGTTCTGGTGTTTAGAAATGGAAAATTCTGTTTGCTAAGCCTTTTCTACTTCATTTTAATCAAATGTATGTTAATGATTTTAGTAATGTTTTCCTTTCTTGCATATACACTTTGCCAACTAAGTATTTCCAGTTCATCAAACATACTGCACCTAAGAGCCATTAAACTGCTTTCTGTCAATGTTAATCTGCCAAGCTGCCCCATATCAAAGGCTCTCTGAGTCCATTAAGTACCACTAAACTAAGAACAGCTTTTGAGCAGTGCTAGCAGTATGAAAACTCATGAAGATAAATTTATGTGCGCTGATAGCCTTGCTACCTACCTATCTGAGCATCTAACATCATGCCAGGTCTTGACTGCTCCCAAATATTCAGAGACTTCTGTCTCTTCAGACATTTTATGTCAGGTAATTCCATAGGAAATTTAACCACCTTTTAGAAAGCAAGAGAGAAAGCATCCAGCCTACCAGGTCTTAGAAAATATTTCCACATATAAGCCTCAAAACTGAAAGAAGAGGGTGACAAGAACCAACTTGTTTCTGTCTTTTAAATCTCATGCTAGGACAGCATTTGGAGTTGGTGGCACAGTCACAAGCCATCAGCAGAGATGCCTCCCTGAGTGCTGCATTATGGTGTCACAGGCAACAGAAAGACATAAAGAAATATGTGACCTTTCCTCAATTTCTTCCCATGTTCTCCAGGTCGTTGGGTGAATCACTGAACCAATGGACACCAGCAGCTTCTCCATTAAAACCATAAGCAACTTAGAGAGTTATGGGTCATATTTAATTTTTAGTCTTCTTTACGGAAAGATTTTTGAAATAGCACTGTAAAAACATAGCAAGGAATTTTAAAAGTAGCAGTTTGCATTATTAACATGAATGAATTTCAAAACTCCAGCTTTACTTTTAACTTCTTTGCTTTTCCATTAATAACTTTCCTCTATGCTGTACGCGGTGTAGCTCCATGTAGAAATATGATGAAGTAATTTAATATGAAGATGGAAAAGGCTTGGATAGTTAGGGCAAATTCACATCCATCTGTAGAAAAAATGGTCTTGCAATCTTTTTGACAATTAGAAATGAAAGAACGTCCCTGTGTCTATTCTTATCTGGAGACTTCAGAGCAACTGAGGATCTAGCATCGTTCACGGGGGGCTGTCGGCATGAGCCTAAGTCAGAGGAGTGCAGAGCAGTACAGTCCATCCTCCCAGGAGCAGCCAGATTCACCTTTACTCAGAATAAGGTACATCACCCTGTGCGCCAGGATGGGCTTGAAAAGTGGGTGTCTGCAAAGGAAAAATGTTAGATACAGAAAGCACTCAGTCTGAGGTTGCTGCTCCCCCGAGAGCACTCAGCTGTCACGTGCCCTCACTTCCAAACTGGCTATGAGTCCAGCTGGCCCCTGCCAGTGGGAGATGCTGGGCTGACACCCTCCGAAGCCTGGAGGGTCACCTCAGTGCAGTGGTACAAGTCCTGGGGCAAATCAGCCCAGGCATCGTGCTATTAGCTCCTGCCACTTCCAGTTCAAAAGCTGCCCCCAGCTCTGGAGTAAGGTCGGCTGCTGGAAGGCTGGGGCTTCCCACATGCAGCGTCGCAGCACGGTGCAGGCAGGCGTGGAGAGAGAGCGGGAGGACACCCAGCAGGGTGCAAGTGGAGGACACCTCCTGAAACTCAGAAAAATGAGGTTTCATTGCACCATGCTGCTAACGCTCCTCAGCGGTGAGGCTGGAACAAGTTGTATATGTTTAGGGATGAAAAGGATTTTACGTTTTTTGTGAAAAAGGGAGGAAATAGTTTATTAAAATTTTACTTTCAAAACTGCCTCTTACCTAGAAGTGGAATATTTAGCAAGCCAAGATGTAGCTGTATTGAAACAACATATCCGAGAACAGCCTGAGTTCCTCTACAGTAGCCAGAAATTGTTTGTTTTCTAGCTAAGAGAAGGTTAAAAAAACTTCATGTGGAAGCAGGAAGACTTTGTGGCATTTACAGAATTAGCACAGAGGAAAAACCTATGGTTCAGTATATTTCCAGGACGGACTGCAGCAGAAATGCAGGGAAAAAGAAACAGGAAAAAACAAAAGCATTAAAAATATATGTAGTTAAGCTACCTAAACAGTGAAAAAAACAAAACATCTGGAAGGTGTAAAACTGCCCACGTTGCAACGGTTTAAACAAAAACAAATAAAAAGAGATTTTATATTGGCTACTATGCCAAAAAAAAGCAAACATTAATAAGTGGCTATTCAAGAAAGTTACTCTGAAAATGCTAATTAAAAGGGGCTTTCAATCAGCAGAACACAATTTGTAGGGAGATGCATAAGAATAAGATTAAGCCTTTCCCTTTGAGTTTATCAAAACAGTCAGGAGATCTGGTCTGGAAGCCATACTCAGACCATATTGCTCAATTCTGATCTCCCAAAGCTCTTTGAGGGGGGCTAAGGTGATCCAGGCCTCCCAACACTGGAGAGCTTCTGAAGATCCCTGTTACCAGGAATAAGACACTATTAAGCTGCACTTGCAGCCCCAGGCAAGTCATGGAAGAGAGAGATCAGCATTTTCTAGTCTGAGCATTTGATCTGAGGCAGCAGTTTGCTTCACAAGGGGCTGACTCCAATACAAAATACAACCCTGCCATTCTGCAAAACCTGTTCCTCCCTTCGTTCCTGACATGACTATGGCACGGTCACATTCAGATACTGCAAGACTTTATTTAAAAGCAAGTCCATTTGCAGATGAGATGTCATCTGAGAAGCTGCATGCTGCTGTATGCAATGCGTTAGAGAAAAATACATTGCAGAGCTAAGTTCAGGCACTGTGAACATGCTGTAGCTCTAATATGAGGGAAAACAGCGCAGAGGAAGAGAGCAACTCCTCTTGGGGGAAAAGTAGTCTCACTGATGGACAAGATAAGATGATTTATAGCTAAAGGAGAGCAGATCAAAGGCTGAAAACTAAAATCAAAGTATTAATACAAGCTGCCCAGGCAGGTGCCGAAATCGCAGAGCATGGTGCACAGACCAGGGCACACAGGAAAGAAAGCAGAAAGCTAGTTTGCTTTTGACCTCCCTTTAAGATGGGAGAAGAAAAAAAAACCTGAATGTCAGGCTGCCACACAGAGGGGTGCAGAAAGAATCACAAGCCACAAAGTCTGGCCTGAGCACATAGCACGCAGGTTGCAATAAGGATCCTGTCTTTGCCACCGCACAGCCAACCCAAATGAGGGCCCCAGCTTCACCAGCAAAGGCATTCCATGACCTTTCCTCAGGACAAAGAACATCTGAGCCTCAGGACACCGGCACACACACACATGCAGTCTTATGTCTGAGACTTGATCACCTCCCAAGATGGCCTTTAGGAAGCTTGAAGACTTACTGGGGAAGGGCAGAGTGTTTGATTTCAAAGCTGTCAACAGAACTTGCACCAGAGGGCTCGAAGCACAAATATCCTTTAAACAACAATGCTGACATGCACTGGACTGTTAGTAACAAATATATACCAGAGATCGAAAACACACATCTCCTCAATGCTGCCGGGGCAAAAGACTCCATGAATGTCATCAGATGCAACGATGAAGGTTGCTAACAAAGTGTGCACCTCAGCAAAGTACAGCAGTATCTTCAAAGAAGAAAAAAAAAAAAAATCACTTGAAGTGTAAAACTCACAGACGTCTTGGTACTGAAGTTTAGCAGTATTGTTTGAGCCAGATGCAGCTGCTCATTGGCCTTGAGTTCTGTACACAAGAGGCACAAAAGCTAGAGAATTGTCTTGCCAGGTAAGCATCCCTGCTAAGTAACCCTGATTAATCCATCAAATTATGACAGCGTTCTGAAAGGATGAGCAATGCTGCGAACTTCACGGTTCAAGGCTTCACAGTTGAAAGAAATCATCTCTTGTCAGCTTTCTGCAGGCTCAGTCAACTCCACAGTTACTGCATCACAGAGGTCGAAATCCCATTTCAGTTAACAAATGCCCTTGTTGGCTGGGTCTAGAAGAGTACCTGGGAAAATTTTTGAATGAGGTACTGTGTGCTGAATGATGCCCTCATGCACAGTACTGCCTTGAGGGATGCACACAGAACGTGAGAAAAATATTCCATCCAATGGAGAAACAGCAGGTGAAGCTGAAAGGTCTTAAACATGGTCTAAGTCCGAAGCGTATGGCATGGGAATCAAAATGTCTGCTCAAGGGGCTTAGAGAATAGAGCAACACGGCATGTGGGATGAGCTCGCAGAGAAACCACAGAGTGTCTCTGCCGTCCCTTCTGGTTGTTGGATTTCATCAGCACCGACAGTACAGCCTCAAGCAGCAGAACTGCCGCATGAGTTGGTGACTTGGGGCTGGGACTGGATACCCAATGCTGGATACCCAGAGCAGATTTAGGTGAAGAAGAGAGCCAACAGGGAAAGGTATGAACAGAGGCTGGACTATACAAACTACAGAGTTTTGAACGCGTTGATACAGGCAGAAAAACAGCCTTTATTGGTTCTCTACCTCCCCTGTAGACTAAACACAGATGTTTTCATTAAAATATTAGGTACAGCCTATTATAATGGTGTCAGAATGTTTGATCAAGCATTACTGTGAGTTTACGGCGCAGAAAGAGCACTAACGGGAAAACTGGAGGCTCTTTTTCAAAACCACTATGACTAACAAATTGTAGAAACCCATGTTCTGTGAAAAAACAAACCTTTTTTCGGAGGGAACAACATGACCTCGTTGTGACAGTGTGGATGTTTCCCCATTTTGCCTGGACTGCAGGCACCAAAACAGTTTTCAGTGCAACAGCATTGATCTGGGTATCTTTCAGTCCACTGTAGCAAAAGCAGCCCAGATTTGTCAGATTCACTGAAGTTCATGCTCAACAGCCAACAAGCTTTGGAGAAAAACAAAACTTTTTTTCCTGGCAAAGCAATGGGGCAAGTTCTTGTACTTCAGGTAACATCTTGGAAGCAAGGTCACAAAAGAAAAGTATGCTGTGAATAAAGACAAACTTGACCTGTATGTGAAATCTGATTTTCTGTCAAGGAATTATTTAAGGTTTCTCCAAGACACCTTTAAGCAAAGATACTACTGTTCCCAGAGGTATGAGATGCATCAAAATACAGCAAGCTGTTCCAATTAGCTGTACCTTTCAGACGTCCCTCAACTGCAACAGGTAAACATTGGCCAGCTTGATGGGAGCTGCCTGCCGAAGGGCACCCTGCTCTAGGCGCTCCCTTGCACTGGCGATACCTGCAGTTTATCAAGGTGACACGCTGAAGCTTCCAAGGGGGTCCTGGGTCCCCAGTTTTCCTCCTTTCTTGCTAGTCAGTTTACAGAGCCTGATTGCATTTACAGCTTTGATGAGCTCTGTGCATTTGTGAGACCACAAATTAAATATTGTTTCAGCCCATGCGGGGATATAAGAAGCCATTTTGGCACTTTGGTGTTTTACAGCCACTCTAGCTGGAGGATCACTTTTCCACCTCTCAGACACCTTGTTTCCTAGATCACGTTGCATTAGAAGCACACTTTTGGATCTGTGGTACCTTGTAACTTGCATATAATGAGAGATATCTACTCTGAGAGCTCTGTCAGACTGAACCTTCTTAGGCCCCCATGCAGTGATCCCTCCACAGCGATCATGGAACAAAGCAGTACCAGTCCTACACCAGCCCAGGCGTGCTCTCCAGATGGAGAAAAAAGGATGCTTTCAGCTCTCCCATCCTATCCTGGTGTCGTAACCCCACATTCCTCCCTCTACAGCCTCACCCACCTGGGCCCTACATCCTTAGCTACATGCAGACACCTGATTGCACTGAAAGCCCACAGATCTGGGCACCGGGAGCAACATCTCCAGCCCAGCTGGTCCATAGGCAGCACTTGCTTGTGTGGAGAGCCTCCTCCTGCAGCCTGATGGCTACAGATGGCTGGGAACTGCCTTCTCTTTTGTAGTGAAACCCTAAGAAAGATGAGGTCTAAGGGCTGCTGTAATAAAACCCTTAGCAGTGTGACTGGCAAATGGACACAGAACCACTGGACAGGACATGCACAGCCTCTTGGAGGTCTATTATGTGAGATGCCTGAGACCTTGTCTGGAAAAAGGCATGCTGGCTGAGGAGAATCTCTTATAAAAAAATTATTAAAAATCTTATATAAAAAAGTGAGGGATCTGAAAAGTACAGAAAATGAGGTGTAATGAGAGGTCTATGAAAAAAACGGGGTAGCAAGGAACAGAGGGAGCACGTAAGCTCATTGGAGGTCGGTTTTCTTAACACGAGTCTCACATGTTTTGTCAGTAGAGCCTGTACCTGCACCCAAGCACAACCCAGACCCACCCAAATCATCTGTAGTGCCACTAGGTAACTTCCTCACCTGAGCTTGGGTTAGAAGACGCTACATATCAAGAAAAAAAAAAAGAGAAATATGTTTTTGTTGCAGCACACCAATGCATTTACACATCTTGCCTGAAGCCAAAATGTCAAGCAAGACTGTGGTAGGCAACATCTTAGATTACCTTGTTTCGAAATCTGGTTTCCTGAAGAGGATCCATGGTGCTCTGGAGAGGGCAAAAGCAACACGCAACACCATCGGAAAGTTGCTAAAAAACATCTCACACAACTGTCAACTGCCCGCAGATCAAAAGGCTGAGCAGCCAACTCGGCTGACTATACTGAGGATCTTACTGGTTTTTTCATGACTTTGTCCGATGGGAAGTAGGGCTGTACTTATGTTTGGAAGGAGGTTAAGGGATTGTTATGCTTCTGTGTTTCATGTGGAAGAGCCTGAAGCATGCCCACTGACACTGCATTTCGCTTAGCTTTAAAGTCCGAGTCTACCCCCGGGGACCATGAAGTTCGTGCTGAGAAATGAAAACAGCAGAAGAAAGAAGCTTCTGAACCCACGTCAAAATATTTGAAAAATCTGGTGGGGAGGTAGAGACTACAGGAGCTCGCAGCGCAGCCCTCTTGTCAGGTGTCTGGATCTGGCAAATTAATGTTACTGGGATGATAAAATTTATGTCACACTGGGAAGGTAAGGGAAATAGCCCAGTAGCAAAAACAGAGATGGGAAAAGATGTTGAGAGTCCTTCACTGCAGCACTTTACCTTCTTGTAATGTTTTCCCTGCATCTCTTCGTGCTGGTATCTTTTGATCTGTGTGTCCTCCTTTGTGTCAGTTCACAGTGGGCTGTAAGGAGACGTGCAGTGCAGAGCAAACCAACTAGCTCGCACGCAGACTGGAAGGAGACGGGTATTCAGACTCCAGGGACCAACACAGCAAGAGTGAAAGGTGCCTTGGCCTTTATCTGCTGGCATCCTGATGCTGTCCATAGCACAAAAGCTTTGAACCAAAAAGGATTTTTATCTGTATTTCAGGAATGCCTGGGCTACTGATCTGCTCGACTTGGAAAGTGCCGAGTAGACTGATCGGGTATTCATGCCGCTACTGAAAGGCACGTCTGCCAACACAATAAAGCAGAATTCAAAACTGGTGATACTTCAGAGAAGAGAGAACAGCAACAACCCACTGACACTGTAAGGCCATCCAGAGAGAGGAGGTGGTGCTTGGAACTCACAAACACTTGGCCATCACAGCGTACTTACACAAGGTTTACACCCAATGACTGCACCAGGCTCAGAAACCTCTTTTCCTTCTTTTTGTACTTTTTCTTTCTTTTTACCTTTCTTCTTTCTATTTTCTTATTTGTCTTTTTTCTCTATATATCCCCCCCCCCTTATATTTTTTTTTTTTAAATCTGGGACAGTAACAAACATATGAAAGGAATTTCCAAGTATGCTGCACAGCCGAACTCCACTTGCCTAGCCTTTGCCAGCCTGTCAGCCCCACCAGGCTGCACAGGCAGTGTTTAGCAAACCCTCTCTCTCCACTCTTCACTAGCACCCTGTTTCCTGGATTTGTGCACACCAGAAGAGTCTCCTGGCAGACAGGTTTCTTGTGAGCTACAACCAATAAACCACACGATCACCTCCATCTTGAACCTGAGCTCCTGCCTGACACTCTGCTGGCTAAATATCCAGTACTAGTTAGCACAGATGGCAACCATTATCACAGATTTGGGAAGGATGAGGAAAATCAGAAATTAAGATTCTTGTACAAGTGGGTCATTCATCTTCATTTCATCCTTGACCCTGGGTGGTAAACACTCGGAGGTAGCAGAACTTAAAGACCTTAGAAAACATGCAGGTGACTGAAAACAATCCCCTTATCTCCTTGTGCAAGCAAGCTGCCGTACTGGTGATCTGACAGGTAACCCAGCAGCACACCAAGCGCTGCCTGAACCTGCTCTGCTGAGGAGTCAGCTTCAGCCGCTTGCCTGCGTATTAACTTTGCCTTCAACTTTCCACAAAAAGGTGCCCTAAATTCTGGTAAGGCTGCTCTGAGTGAAGAAGAAACTTCAGGTTTTTGCTCAACCCGTAATTCTCCAAGCCGGGCAGAGAAGCAAAGCTGTGCTTTCGGTTCCCGCGGAGCGAGGCTGGCTGCGGCGTTCCCCGGGCACCCCCTGCCGCCAAAGCCCTACCAGCATCCCCGCCACCCGTGCCCTTTATTTAGGTCTCTTAAAACAGTGCTGTAGAGCAAAGAAAGACCTTATCCGAAATGAACTTTTTTTTTTTTTTTAGGAATACTCTAACTGCTTCCATGGAGAAATACCAAACATTTTTGATAGCTGATAACAAAGGTGTTTGAAATCTCATTGCAGCTTCAAGTGTTTCAGCATCTGGAAGGTTAGCTCAGTGTATTCCTCCGAAGGTTTTCTGGTGCAGAATTAACCAGAACATACATCATTTCTTTTACAGGCAGCGTCGTTCCTGATATCTTCAGAGATAACCGCATGGATCAGGAGGATTATTGTGGCATTAGCTGCTCTGATTACATTCCCTACAGTTTAATAACAAGCTCAGTGAGACTGTAGGTGTATCAACAGAGTTTTGGGTTTGTGAGCAAAGAAAGTTGGGGGCTATTAGCAGAATGTGAGAAAAGAAAAGGTCACACACTCAAATGTGTCTCTCAGGACACAGCTGACAATCTGTGGGGCAAGAAAAGTGATTTCTCAATAGAGCATCATGAGTTTTCTGATACGAAGCAATACGGACTTTGTTAGCAAAGCTGTAGATTCATCTTGTCACATCCAGAGTGCTTTGGCCGTAAACTTAATCCATAAAAAATACGGCAACCACTTTTTGTAACATCTGCTTTTTAAAGGTATTAGCTACAGTGTGTGCACGCTTTATGTTCCTATTTATTTGCCAGTGTCTACAGTGATAACTGCACTAGCTCCTGGATTTTTTTTTAATCAATAAGGACAAACTTACTTTCACTGGAAATAGAAAGCTAGAAAATGGGGTCTCAGCAAAATGGTGGCTGTTAACTGCACTGTTGTTCCTTCTGTCTGATGGTCTCCCCAAGAAAGCATCCTGCCCTCTCCATGGAAAGTTTTTGGTCAGTATTTCATGGAGGCAAGGAGAGAGGTAACTGAAGAACCTTGCAGCTAAAATTACAAGCTACCAATAAGATTAAACATATTTTTCCCAGGCACATTTACTGAAGATAATACAGAAGTTTACAATTCTATTGTTCCAGCTCCCTGTGCTTGTTAAAGTGCAGAAGACAATCTGTAGTTGCTTATTTTGTATCTAAGCAACTGTCAGACTCTATATCTACTAATAAGAAAGGGTATAATTATATGCTGCTACTTTAATTAGCAGCAGATGCCTATGTTTATGAAATAAAATGTAAGATTTTCTGAAGTGCAGAGTCTTGCTTACGTGCAGATTGCAAGAGCGCTTCTGTAGGCTGCTAAAGGCTTTGTTTGGCTGTGGCAGCTTCCTTGGGGCAGGACTCGGGGCACGCACAGCCGCTTGCTGGTGTGCGTTCGTTCATGGGCTCAGAGCCCAGCTGTCCTGAACACCGGTTTGGGAGAGCTGCAGGGCAAGGATAAATCAGTGTCTAATGTGCCTTTTTGACACTCCCAGTGCTGGCGTGAAGCAAGTGCTTGCCCCTGGTTCAAAGACCAAGTACTGCCAGCACGCAGCCTGCTTTGGGCTACCTATTTCAGTGCCCCAGGGGCCACTTTCTGCAGCACGTGGTCACAGAGCGACCAACATCCTTAACATGAATTTCTGATCTCATCAAGGTGCTTCAGCAGCACACAGTGATGCAATGCAGCATTTTTCTTCAGAAGGAATAACAACAGGGACTATTGCTGAGGGTCCTTCTTTGCATATAAAAGAGTACCAACAAAAAAAAAAAAATCCAGCCTTTCAGAAACCCATGAAGACACATGCAGACAGAGCATATAGATGAGAATAACCTTGTCCAGGGTAGAAAATACTTGTTAGATGAGCCTCTAATTTCCATTATTCAGTATTTTTAGCCTTGTTTCCATGGAAACAGCACTTGTGCGATGATACTGTCCTGCAAGGGAGTGAGTGGATGCGCACACGTGTATGTGTATCTGCACAGTCTCCTGACCTCCAGCAACTCTCAACAAATTTACAAGGAAAGTTGAGGTTCCGAGCTTAATTAGACACAAACAGTTTTGTGAAAGAATCCGGGTAAGGGAGAAGCGATCTTGTAAGTTCTCCAGCCCAAGAAATCTCACTAGACAGTAGAGAACCTACATGAGAGGAGAATGAGGCCACCCCTGTAACTGCTGCATCTCCAGAAGGTAGGAAAGCTCATACTTGGTTGGACATCAGACACCGTGACACACTGCCTGTCGCAAGGCACAGATCCATGGGAAATCTGTTCTTGGGACTGGAAGTCGAGGCTCACGTTTAGAAACTATCAAAATGCAAGACATCCTGCCTGAAGGTTTGGGATGCCCAAAGAATAACGAACATCTGTCTTGCCTGTTTGTCCATCTTTTGGGGTGCCTTGCTCTGCCACCTGCAGTCTTCAGAAAAACAAAGTGAAGTAGTCAACCAAGTTTGGCCCGTCTCTTCATTCCTTCAAAAAGAACTACCATGCTGCCTCTCACAGCTGTGTATGCAAGGAAATGGACAGGTTGGATCATCAAGCTAAAACAGAGAGAATCTGTAACATATAATCTCTAAAGATCCATCACAACACTCCTCATTTTAAGAAGAGATCAAATCCTTTAGCATACCTTTATACTCCTAGTTTTTATGCCCCTCTGTCACTGTTGCTAATCCAATTAAAAGAACTAAGTTACACCAGACTGCACCCTTAGGCTGCAACAGCATGCAAGCGTATAACCTGTATCTTTGTCTTCTTTTACTACACTATCTAATCTGTAATCTGCTCTCTGCAAGACCTGGCAGCCATTTCTCTGCTCACTGCAGCAGAGGCTGTCAGTAGAGACACACACCAGATGCTTTCCCACAGAGCCCGATTTTACTCTCGCCCTTACTCTGTGGCTCTCAATCAGAATTCAAGGTCATTTCGATAGCCAATTTCTGTTTGTATTCAGTCTTCCCCATGCAGAGTGTTAGTGCACAGCATGCCAAGCGTGCTTCCACGACAGGTATCGCTCAGAGCACGTATGGAGGCAGAAGCATCTGGTTGAATGAGACACCTGCTAGCTGGAGCATTTGCATTTATACAAAAGCTTTAGGGGCTAGTTTATCATGTAGGATATTTGTGACAAAGCCCCGTCATATTGAATATGCTTTAAGAAATTGTCCTTACTTAAAGTTAGCTGCATAAAACCACTGTGAGCTGTATTAATCAAGGCTCTAGAAGAAGAAAACTCTGTTTACACCTATGGTCATTTTCAAAGTGACCTGTATGACTGTCATGCGGTATTTCAGGATTATCCTCTTCACAACAGGGGCTTTGTACCTCCTGCTACACACACAGACAGTTTTAATAACCTGTATGTAGATAATATTCAGTAACAGGTAAAAATCTACTGAGTGTGCTCCAAACACCAGCACGTATTCTGTGCTGTGTGATATGAAAGTTATTGCAGCTGTGCAGGAAACAGATTTCTTCACGCCACCCCAAAAGACAGCAAGTACAGCTCGAGGGAATAGTACACCAAGGCACAAGAAGTGTCTACCTATATTACCCTGAGTTTCCAGCTCACCTCCTCACGCTCCGCTCCACAGCGGATGAGAGGCCACACAAAACACAGCCACCACAAAGACCTACGAGTTAAAAAAAATAGCCCAGGTAAAGTCACCCTCTGCCATAACTGGCCTGTTACAGCATGTCTAATGTTCAAGGTCCTACTGTCAGCTCTACGTCATGGCAGAAGCCAGTACGTCTCCAATAGCGTAGTCACCTTTGGGACACTTCGCTTTTGCTACGCAACAGCATAAGCAGTTACCCAAAGTGGTGGCCCTTGTCCAGAGGGGAGGAAGGGGAAGAATCCCGTGTCTGCTATTACCTCCTCTTCAGCAATTAGGAGAAATATTTTACACTAGCAAGGTTATTAACTGATCATGTAGGTCATTGCTATTGGTATTTCACACGACCTACTGCCCTTCTGCCCCTTAATTAAAAATAATGAGCATGAGGTGTTATTTGACAGAGAATTGGGGTGGGGATGGAGGGGCTCCATTGTTAAGCCCCACTGACAACCCTGTAGTGAAATACCTCATGCTTAACATAGCCAAAGGTGAGAGGAAAATCAAATCTCCAAATCCAGAAAACTGTCTTCTAGAGACTTACAGGTAGCATTTCGATTTCTTTGGTATCTTCACAACAATCTCTTTTTGTAGCACAGCAAAACTTTTCCTTCCATCAGCTTGTATCATTTCATCTTGACCCTTAACAATGCTGTTCAAAATTTTCCATACAAAGCTGATGATGCTGTTGAGATGCGGGGATTTAACAGCAACGCGCTAAGGGTCGGATGATTTGGGTTTATGTCTTTCCATATAATGCCACCTAGCGTGCATTATACAGAAACTGCCAGGCAGCCTTGGATAGTTCTATTCCTTACGTTTGGGAATTGCAAGTACACCGCAAAGTTTTGTTTGCTTCAAAGCAACAAGAACAAGTGTTTCAACATGGCCATATGACAACACGGGAAAACAGCAAAGCACCAGGCAAATTGTTTTCACTGGATCTACACCTATTTCTGTACTAGATCATGAACTCCTTTCCTGCTTATGGAAATGAGTATTTGCTGGAAACCACTAATGAAAAATTTACTAATAGAATACGAAATGCTCCTTCACTAGTAAAATATAACTAGTGTCAGCAAGAGGCTGAATAGAGAAGAAAGTCAGTTTTCTTACCTAAATAAGAAACTCCATTTGCTCCTATCTACCACCTGTCCTTGTGCTCTTCCACCTTGACCTGCTGCCTGTCCTTTCCTTCATAGGCTGCGGGGTTCACATCACCCCTTTTTGTCTCCAACACTGGACACTGGCACATAAGCACCTGCCTTGATTCCTCTGCTCAGATGGGTCATCCTATGGATGATCCTACCCGCTCCTAAGACCTAACTCCCCACTACAGCCAGCCTGTGCCAACATTGTCAAACCCACCTGACCTGCTACGTCTTCTCTTGTTCCTTTTAAAGATCCTTTCTACCCATCACAAATGTCTATATTTCATCCAGCTCTCCAGACCCACTGGAAATCACCTTCTTCATTAACTCCCCTCCTGACCTTTATACTTCTCCCCGCACCCAAGCAGGAGGGAAAAAAATTAGTTCCCTTCACCTTTAAATTCTTCTTCTGAACTCTGCTTCCCTGCCTGTACAGCTAAAGCTGCTTGTCTTTTTTCCTTCCTTTTACTACCATTGCTCTTTTGTTTCGGCTAATTGTTAAGCCCTTTCAACTTGAATTCTGTTTGTCTTGCACCACCCAAAATGTGATGATTTATGACTTCATGCTGTCAAAATCCTATGGCCTTTCTTCCATGCTCCCTCCTCTTCCTAAACTCACTTGGTAAGCACCATGTTTCCTCAGCCATCCCTCAGCCTTCCTTCCACTTTGTCCTGGCTCTTGCTCCTCTCTGACCACTTTGGCACCTTCCCTTTCTAAATGTTTTTCATCCCCCTGGTAGCTGCCCCACAGCAACAGAGCTGTTACTGCCGACGCGCTTTTCTCCTGCCAGCAACACGTGCTGCTTTTTTCTGTTCCCAGTCTCAGCATGGGTCGTGGTAACACCTGCCGCACACTTTACTCCAGTGCCACTGCATCGCAGCAGCGGTTTAAGCCTAACCAGGCGACGCTGCACTGCACCGGGCAAGGAGCCATCTTATCATGCTGGATGAGGGGGGCGAGTTTAAACCATGCTGAGTAGATTCAAGAGACTGTTCGGGTATGCAGACTAAAGGTAGAAAATACCCAAAAGCTACATAAGTCTTGCAGAGCAATGAAGTGGTTTCGGATGACGATGAAGTCTTACCTATCCCTTCACCTTCACAGCACAGCGCTCGGAGTCCAATGTGCAGCTGGTCAGGATGGCGGACACTGAGAGCTGACATTGCTGTCCCTGCACTTGGCTGGTTCTGCACGTCAGGCTCCAGGTCCTCAACCAAGGAGCATTCACGATACCCACACACACTTCATTTAGAGTGATTTGCCTGTCCTTCCACCCATATGAACTCAACATCTCCTTTTGTATACAGTCACACCAGAAGAGACGACAAGGAAACTAGGAAATCCTTCGTAGGAAACACAAAGCAGAGAAGCCAGGGCTGTGCGGGCCCTTCTCCACACGGACAGCACTGTCGCTAATCCTTACGCTGACTCCACAGTCGTCGTGTGTGTGCCCCCCCCAGTATGCGACACACGCTCACCATCACGCACTGAAAAGCGGGCAGACCGACAGCAAACCCCGGTCAGCAGGAGCTCGGCCACGGGAGCCACCTACCCCGTGACGCCCCGCGCTCCTGGACGCCCATCTGCAGAGCGAGCCCCGCCCGGCAGGTGTTACTGGGGGAGAGCGGAGGTTACTGGAGGCCAGAGAACAGAAGTTACCTGAGGCGCACAGAGGTCAGACGATAACTGATGTCAGAAGACAGGAGTTACTCTGGTGTGAAGGCTACCTCAGGTCTCAGGGCAGATGTTGCGCCAGGTGAAAGGTTACCCCCAGTCTCAGGTTACTCGAGGTGAAACCTGCCTTTGGACTAAGTCTCACCAGCGTCCCCACGGGAAGCCAGAACCACAGTTCCAACGCATTTCCGACACCCGGACGCTCTCGGTTGCCGACATGCCCGACCCAGGCCCACAAGCACGGGCCCAGAGCAGCTGGGCTGGAGGGCCCGCACCCGCCTGCCAGCCCGGGGCCTGCAGGCACGCTGCCCGCCCTGCCTGCCCAGCCACTGTTTGGGACCGGCTGCCCTCACACCCACCAACGCGCCAGCAGCTTGCCGGCACGGAGAACGGCACTCCAGCCCCCAGGAGCGCTGTAATGCAGTCAGACGTCGCCACAGAGAACTGCTGAATGGACTGAAGGTGACTGAGTCGAAGGAATTGTTTGCAGCGATTTGTGATGAAGACTCGGTGCCCATTTCGCAATGGCAGGCATCTCTTCACTTTCATGCTTGATAGTAGAAAGTTTTTCTTCACACCTTGTTAATAAAATTGGTTTCCAGCTTCTCCCAAGGATTGAGAAACATCACTCCATTTTATTAAAAAAAAAAAAAAAAGACACAACTGATACACAGTTGTTACCAGCAGGGACTACCACACTCAGGGGACTTAGACACAAGACTTAAGTCATCACTCAAAATTAACACCAACTGCATGCTTGCCAGTAAGACTTACTCTAGCTCCAAATTTAAGTTCAAACCAGAAAAATCTCAACCTGAGTACAAACTTTTTGGGTATTTATCCAAACAAAAGCTAAGGGAAAGTACTTAGAATGGTTGGGAAAAGAAAGTCAAAATTTATTTTTTTTTAATCTAGCTGTATTTTACTGTCATGACAAACAGGATGTCAACTTTTTTAAAATAATAAACTGTGACCATTTCAAATGTAACTTTCTAAAGTCATAATAAATCTAAAAAGCTAGCAGGTGGCTAATGCTAGTCAAAAGCAACAACAAAAAAAGCACCCCAAACTCTCCCCATAAACAACATAAAGCAATTTTGAGAGTTGCTCTGCTGTAATAGCTCATCTTTTTTTTTTTAACATAGCGAATTCTTGAAAATTCAGGTAGCTTCATCCAATAATATAAAACCAAACCACGCAACCACTCAGCCTCAGTCAATTTTTAATGTTCTGCCAGGATAAATACGTCCCAGAAAACAGGTTCTGAAATGCAAGTCACTTCAGAACCAAAGACAGTTTAGTAACAAACAAGTACATCTGCTAACAAACCAAAAAAAAAAAAAAAAAAAAAAAAAA